>Ga0070681_10003030_pt1 | contig 15578 bp, 14 predicted proteins | sample KBSC83BmetaG_FD_65650 | JGI IMG/M metagenome (GOLD analysis project Ga0070681, IMG submission 65650) | Corn rhizosphere microbial communities from Kellogg Biological Station, Michigan, USA - KBS C8-3B metaG | ecosystem: Host-associated > Plants > Roots > Rhizosphere | place: USA: Michigan...
ATCGTCTCCGATCCGAAGCTCTTCCTGGTGACCTGGCTCGTCCTGAACCGCACGCAGTTCCAGGAGATCCTGCGCGACTACCGCTTCTCGCAGCCCGAGCTGCTGCGCTACCTGATCCGCCTCGATCGCCTGAAGGTGATCGAGCTGCAACCGGGCAACCGCGCGCGGCTGCTCGTCAGCCGCCACTTCACGTGGCGCACCGGGGGACCGGTACAGAAATACATCCATCAGAAGCTGCTCAGGGAATTTTTCTCCAGCCACTTCTCGGAAGCGCAGGACGAGTTTTTCTTTCACGGCGGAAGTGTCACGGACACGGCGCTCTTGCAGCTGAAGCGCGTGTTGCAGAATGCCTCGCGCGAGTGCGTCGAGATCGTCGAGAGAGAGCGTGCCGTCGACCAGACACGTCGCGGCGCCGCTTTCGCGCTGGCCCTGCGCCCCTGGTACTACAGCGGCTTCAGTGAGTTCGAACGGGGCTAGCCGCGCGTTCGCCTCAGGAACCCCAGCAGCAGGCGGTTGAATTGCCCCGGCTGTTCTTCAGGAATTGAGTGCCCCGCCCCCGCTACCAGGTGCACGCCCAGCAGCCGTGTGCAAGGCCTCTTCTGCATCTCCTCGAACGCTCCGGGCGATTGCCGCACGCCCCAGTCACTTGCGCCGCCGATGAATAGTGAGGGGACGTCGATCGTTCTGTTCGCGTAGCGCTCGACGCGCGCTTCGTTGCGCGAGTCCACGAGAACCCGGTAAGAGTTGAGGCCGCCCTGAAACCCCGTACGGAGGTACTCCTCGCTATAGACCCGCAGGTCGTCCTCCGTCATCCACGGTGACGTCCGTGAGGGCATGTGCGCGGCCATTGTCGCCGCCACACTCATGTCGCGATCCATGACGTAGTACTCCGGCAACTTCGCAAGCTCGGAGGGGCCCGTCCCGGCAAACGGCGTGCTCATCAGTACGACCGACTGGAACATGTCAGGCCGCGTGAGCGCACACCATGCCGCAGTAGGCGCTCCCCAGTCGTGCCCGACGACGGCTGCCACCTTCTCATACCCGAACGCATGCACCAGCCCGGCCACATCACCGACTCGATTCAAGAGTTGGTAGGGCTCCAGGTCATCGTCGAACTTGACCGGCGCTGCGGCGCTACGGCCGTATCCGCGCAAATCGGGCGCCACCACGTGAAAGCCCGCCTTCGCGAGAGGCACCATCTGATGTCGCCACGTATACGCCAGCTCAGGAAATCCATGCAGCAGCACAACACACGGCCGCCCCTGAGGCTCGAAGCCTGCTTCGAGCACGTGCATCTTCAGGCCTGTGCCGTTGTCGATCCGACGCGAGCGGATGCCGGTCGCCAGCGTTTTCCGACCGTACTCGACCTGAGAATTCCCTGATGCCCTTGCCGCGCGCGCTACCGCCGTTGCACATACGGCTTTCAGCAGATGACGACGGGTAGTCATATCCTCTCCAGCGCCTCACGCAACCCGCGTCTGCAGCGCACGATCATTTCAACTGCAGCAGATCCCAAAGATTGCCGTAGAGATCCTGAAATACGGCCACGGTGCCGTAAGTCTCCTCCCGAGGCTCACGCACGAACACTACCCCTCGTTCGCTGTAGAGCCGGAAGTCACGCCAGAAATCATCCGTGTGCAGGAACAGGAACACGCGTCCGCCGGTTTGATTGCCGATCCGCGCCGACTGCTCCTCGCCCACGGCCCTTGCCAGCAGCAACTGCGAGCCGGAGGAGCCGGGCGGCGCAACGAGCACCCAGCGCTTGCGCTGCGCCTCGATGAAGGTGTCCTCCACCAACGTAAACCCTAGCCGGTGAACGTAGAAGTCGATCGCCTCGTCATAGTCCCGAACCACGAGCGCGACATAGCCGATCGACTGCCGAGGCATCGGGGGCTCAGCTGCGGTAGAGATAAGTCAGGATATCCGACTTGTGCTTGCTCTTGCCCAACCAGGCCTTGAAGTCTTCGACTCGTGTGGTCCCGTCCTCACCGATCAGCCGAGCGAGAATCGAGCGGCGGGTCTCTTCAGTGAGCTCGCGACGGATGCGTCGCTGCCATGAGTCCGTAAAAATCGCCGGCATCTTCAAGCTCAGTTGCAATGCCTCGAGCAACTCCCACTCTCCGCCGTCGAGCCAGGCCTCATCGCACATCGAGCAGACATCGAGGCGATTTGCGATGCGCCCCGTGATCTTGAATTTGGCCATCACCCGTGCACACTTCGGGCAAGTGATAGCGGTCGTCGTATCCGTCGTCTCGTGAACCGCCGCCGCGTCTTCCGGCTCCGCGACGGGCGCGTTGCGCGTTTCCGCCCAGTGCCGGTAATACAACAGAGACACGAGACTTCCGTGGCAGGTGCCGCAGCCCATGGCCGGCAGGTATTCTTCAATCATCGTGGGTCGCAGATCGGCAGTCTTGCAATGCGGGCACTTCATGGGGTCTCCTCCGCGGCCAATCGCCGCTCTTCGGCGTGCGCTGCGTGCATCGCACGCCTCTATACGGTGATCTCGACCCGATTCCCGTCGGGATCGAGCACCACGCTCTCGTAATAGCCGTCGCCAGTGCGCCTCGGCCCGTCCACGACGGCATATCCATCTTCACGCAGCCGGCTCGTCAGCGAGTCAACTCCCTGCTCCGATCCCACTGACAGCGCGATGTGGGTCAATCCCATCCGCTGGGCCGCGGGTGCATGTTTGACCGGCGACAACGCGGTCGTCCGCATGAGCTCCATCCGCGCCCCACCCTCGAAGCCGATAAAGCGCGACTCGAAGCCCTTCGCGGGATTGCTGTAGCGGTTGCCGGGCGTGGCGCCGAAGTAGGTCTGGTAGAACGAGGTGAGCCGCTCGAGGTCCTCGGTCCACAGGGCGATGTGCTCGATTTTCACAGCACGCCATTGTATCCGGGCCGGCTCCCCGAGCACTATGACGGCGCGCAACGACAGCAGGGCCGGAATTCGGATCGAACGCCGGCACCCCCACTTGCACGTGTGTTCCTGATCTCCAGCGGTTTACATCTTCTTCCAAAAGACGATCGTCGCCGCCAGCGTTAGCAGGCCGAAGAACGCGGTCGTCACCGGACTCGCCGATTCGCCCGCGAACCGCGTGCTCTTCGGGTCGGAGGGCAGGTATTCGATGAGCACCGGAGTGCCGGCGGCGAACTGATCGAACACGCTGTCCGGCAGATTCCGGTTGACCGTGATTCTCCGCCCGTCCTTCGTCGTGAAACTGATCTTGGCGCTTTTCGACTTGGTCTGACTGACCTGGAAGCCCAGCCGCTTCTTGGTTGTCGTCGTCTCGGTGTACCCCGTCAGCGGCTCCGCTGTCACCGTCTGGCCGTAGCGTCTGAACTGCCGATTGTCGCTGGCGCCGCTTACGGAGCCGAAGAGCAACGCCAGCGTAAAAAAGATCGCGCAGACCCGTATTACCCACGTCACCATGAGTTGACCCGCCTCCCGTCGTTGTGGCTTTCCTAACCCCAACTATGTAAGTAGTCTGTGTGGCCGTGCAAGCGCTTCCAGACGGAATTGGGCGGCCGCCTCGTGCAGCCATCTGACATGCGGCACAAAGGAAGAATCAGTCACTGGAACCCGGAACGAGGCTTCGGCTTCGTCACGCCCGCCTTGGACGGCGAGCGGGTTCTCGGGCAACTAACGTGAGGCAGTCGACGCCAGTCCGGCGGAAATCTCAGGCCACGAATTCCTCGACAGGGATGCCCGTTCCGTTGCTGATCGCTTTGCTGTTCACGCTTTTTCTCGTCGCGGAGACCATTGCGCGCTCGCTTCCTCCAGCTGTCATTGCCAGCTACGGCGCCCTCAGCATCCTGACATTCGTGGTTTACTGGCTCGACAAATCGGCTGCTCAGCACGGGAGATGGCGGACAAAAGAGAGTTCGCTTCACCTCCTGGGTCTCGCAGGTGGATGGCCCGGAGCCGTGGTCGCACAGAGAGTGTTCCGCCACAAGTCCCGAAAGAAGGAGTTTCAGGCGGTCTTCTGGTGCACGGCGGTCGTGAACGCAGTCGCCCTGGGATGGCTCCTCACCCGGCCCGGGTCAAAGTTTCTGGAATCGGTGCTCAGCGGGTGAAGCCACCCCGCAGCGACTACTCGACCGTCACGCTCTTCGCCAGATTGCGCGGCTGATCGACATCGGTCCCCTTCAGGATCGCGACGTGATAGGCCAGCAACTGCAGCGGAATCGTGTACACCGCCGGGGCCTGGAAGTAAGTCACGTGCCGCGGCATCTCGATCACCGTCACACCGTCGCTCGCCTGAATTCCCGACTCCGGGTCCGCGAACACGATCAACTCGCCGCCGCGCGCCCGCACTTCCATGAGGTTGGATTTGAGCTTTTCCAGCAGGTCGTTGTTGGGCGCCACCGTGATGACAGGCATGTCGGCGTCGACCAGCGCCAGCGGTCCATGCTTGAGCTCGCCGGCCGGATAGGCTTCGGCGTGGATGTAGGAGATCTCCTTCAGCTTCAGCGATCCCTCCATCGCCACCGGATACAGCGCGCCGCGACCGAGGAACAAGGTGTGGTGCTTTTCGGCAAAGCGCTCGGCGAGCTTGTGCACGATGGGATCGAGCTCGAGGGTGCGCTCGACCAGCTTGGGCAGCTCGACGAGACGGGTCACGAGGCCACGCTCGCGCTCGGCGTCGGCGCCGTGATGTTTGGCAAGAGCCACCACGAGCATCCCCAGCGCGGCCAGCTGAGTCGTAAAGGCCTTGGTCGAGGCCACGCCGATCTCGGGACCGGCTCGCGTCAGCATCACCAGCTCGGACTCGCGTACCAGGGAGCTCTCCGGAACGTTGCAGATCGACAGTGACGACAGATAACCCGACTGCTTCGCGAGACGCAGCGCCGCGAGCGTATCGGCCGTCTCACCCGACTGTGAGATCGTGACGAACAGCGAATTCGCGGGCACCAGAGGGTTGCGATAGCGATACTCGCTGGCGATGTCGACCGCACACGGCACTTTGCAGATCTGCTCGATGAAATACTTCGCGACCGAGGCCGCGTGATAGCTCGTCCCGCACGCGACGATGTGTACATTCTGCGTACGCTTGAAAACTTCGGTGGCCGCGGGGCCGAACGCAGCCTCCAGCAGCCGGCCGTTCGCCACGCGCTCCTGCAGGGTGTTGGCAATGGCACGCGGCTGTTCGTGGATTTCTTTCAACATGAAGTGGCGGTACTGGCCCTTTTCCGCCGCGTCCGCGGACAGCTCGCTCTCGCGAATGACGCGCTCGACCGTATTGCCGTTCTTGTCGATGATGCGGACCGACTTGCGCCGGATCTCTGCCACGTCGCCTTCCTCGAGGAAGACAAAACGGCGAGTGACGGGCAACAGTGCGGCCACGTCAGAGGCCACGAAGTTCTCCTCGACCCCTAGACCGATGACGACGGGACAGCCTTCGCGGGCAAGGATCAGCCGCTCAGGGTCGTGCTCGCTGACGACGGCAAGCGCGTAGGCTCCCTCCAGCTCGGCCACCGTGGCCCGAACGGCCTTGAACAGGTCCTGCACAGTCTCCAGGTGGAAGTGGATCCGGTGCGCGATCACCTCGGTATCGGTCTCCGAGGAGAACTGATAGCCGGAGCGCTTCAGCTCCTCACGCAGCTCCTCGTGATTCTCGATGATCCCGTTGTGAACGATGGCAAGGCCGTCCCGCGAGATGTGCGGATGGGCGTTGCGCTCGCTGGGAATCCCGTGCGTCGCCCAACGCGTGTGGGCGATTCCGATCTTTCCGGTGGCAGGCGACTGCTCGAGCGCCTCCTGAAGCATTTTTACTTTCCCGACCGTACGCAGGCGGGACAGATGCTGCGACCCGTTCAGGACAGCGAGACCCGCCGAGTCATAGCCCCGATATTCGAGCCGTCGCAGCCCCTCCATCAGGATGGGGACGATATTACGTTCGGCGATCGCACCGACGATTCCGCACATGTTTTCAGTTGCCTCGAGAGCTGAGGGGCGCCGGGGCGAGCCGGCGCGTTTGACGCCAAGTGTGCCTCAAAAGGCGCAAAGAGGTTGATTCTACTCGGTAAAGACGTGAACCGGGTCGCCTCCCGGACCCGAAAATCGCGCTTCCGGGGGGTCGCCAGGACCGTGGGTACGCTAATTGCGGATTCGCGGCTGCTCGGTACATTGACCCTGTGAGGTCCGACTATGAACTTTATCCTTTGGCTCATCGTGGGCGGCATCATCGGTTGGATCGCCAGCATGATCATGCGAACCGACGCGCAACAGGGAATCTTCCTGAACATCGTCGTGGGCATCATCGGCGCGATTCTGGCTGGTTGGCTGATCACGCCGCTAGTGGGCGGCTCCACCATCAATCAAGGCAATTTCAGCCTGAGCGGTCTGTTGATATCGCTACTCGGCGCGGTCGTACTGCTCGCGATCGTCAATCTATTCCGTCGAGGAAGAGTTCGCTGACAGCGCGCGAGCGCGTACCCCTCCAACGGGCGGGGTACGCGCCTCGCTCCGCGCTACACCTCAGTCCTTTCGTCTGCTGCGCGCCAGCAAGAGCATAGCGGTGGCGGTGTGCGGCTCCGCCGTAGTCCCAGCCGCGGCGGTCCCAATCGTCACCCCACCATATCCCCAGTCACTGTGACCCAACCGTCACCTACACCGTAGTGCCGGCCGCGTCCATCCGCTGTGGGCGTGACCGGTTGCCGACGGCAGTCAACGCGCGACCAGGCCCTGCGCTGGTCCGTCGCCTCGATGCGCGCATTCTCGGCGACTTCGAGACGCCCACCCTGTTGGAAACGGTGGTTTCGATGCCGTGATCGCCGCGGGATCGCTCAATGCCGAAGCGCTCTTCGACAAACACCGCGAGTACTTCCTGGAAACTGTTCCGACAGCGTGCGTACGAAGTCGCCCCAGCCGACTGCGCATGAGCGGTCCCTTAGCAGCGGAATGTGACGCGAGGACACCCAGTGCGCCCCGGCCGGCAGTAGCCAGGCATTGATTCTGCGGCAGTGCCGCGGGATATTTCGCGGATGTATGAGAGTTTCCGATGACCGTCGAGTTGGAGTGCTCAGAGCCTGGAACGCAGGGGGTGCGTCGCATTGCACGAGCGCAGATCGAAAAAGCAATCGACGCTCTCGGCGGCCCCACGATGTCCGATGATCAAGTCCACGTGGCCCGCAAGGAGCTGAAGAAGGCACGCGCAACACTGCGCCTGCTGCGCCCGGCACTCGGCGACTCGATCTATGGACGCGAGAATACGGCGCTGCGCGATGCGGCCCGCCCCCTATCGAGGATTCGCGACGGCAAAGTGCTGCTCGACGCGCTGGACATGGTGATGGATCGCTTCGGCGCCCCAGCACGCGCGATTCCCACTGAAGGACTGCGACGGGCTTTGGGCCGCGAGCGCACGCGAGCACGTCGCGAGATGACGAAGGGAGTCGCGGTGCTCAAGGCGCAACGCGAAGTGCTCCAGAAGGCTCACGAGCGCGCGGCGCGCTGGCCTGTCGGCGATCACGGATGGTCCATAGTGGGAGAGGGATTTGGACGTGTCTACAGCAAAGGCCGCAAAGCGCTCGCCGCCGCGGAAGAAGACCGCACGCCCACCAACCTCCACGAGTGGCGCAAGCAGGTGAAGTATCTGTGGCATCAGCTCCAGGCACTGCAGCCCTTGTGGCCGGGGCCCATCGGCGAGCTCGCGGATCAGGCTCACCAGCTTGCCGACTACCTCGGAGACGACCATGACCTGTCCGTTCTCCGGGAGAGGGTGCTCTATAACAAGGCAGAGTTCCCCGGAGCCGCCCCACGGGGTGTGCTCCTGGCCCTGATCGACCGTCTGCGCACCGAGCTGCGCGACAAAGCCATGGTGCTCGGGAGGCGGCTGTACGAGGAGAAACCGTCCGCGTTTGAGGCTCGTTTCGGCCAGTACTGGCGTGATTGGCAGCGCAGACGCTGACCTCCCCTCTCCTGTATTCTCGCTTCATGCTGACCCAACGGCCGCTCCGCTTTCTGACCGCCACGGCGATTGCCGTGATCGCCCTGCCGCTGCTGCTGGCCGCCACGGCCCCCGCGCAGGGCCCGGCCGCCGCCACGCCTCCGGCCACCGGCCCCGCCGCGCCCTCGGCGACCGCCGCCCCCTCGGCGACCGCCGCGACCCAGCCCGCCGCATCCGTGCCCCCGAACCCCGCGGCCGTCGGAACCGCTCTCGTCACCATCAAGAAGGCCATTGAGACCCGCTTTGCGGGCGTCAAGGTGCTCGACGTCAAGCAAAGTCCCATCAGCGGGCTGTACGAGGTGTACCTGGGAGACCGGATCGTCTACGCCGACGCGACGGGAGACCACGTGATCGTCGGCTCGTTGATTGACAGCCGCACGCAGACGGACATCACGCAGGCTCACCTGGACGAGCGGGGCGCGATCGACTTCAAGTCCCTGCCTTTCGACAAGGCCATCAAGATCACCAAGGGGAGCGGCGCGTACCCGCTCGCAGTATTCGAGGATCCCGACTGCCCGTTCTGTCAGAAGCTCGAAAAAGAGCTCGCCACAGTCAACGACACGACGGTCTACGTCTTCCTCTTCCCCATCGATGCCTTGCATCCGCAGGCGACCCTGCACTCGCGCGAGATCTGGTGCGCGCCCGACCGCGCGCAAGCCTGGACTCAGTGGCTGACCCAGCGCAAATCCCCGGGCAACGCCAGCTGCAAGGGCGACCCGGTCGAGGCGCTCGCCAAGCTCGGCAACGACCTGCATATCGATGGCACACCCACGATGTTCTTCGCCAGCGGCAAGCGGGTCCCCGGAGCCATCTCGACGGACGAGATCAAGAAGCTGCTCATGACGCAGACACCCAAGTCCTGACAACGTCAGAGCGCGTTGTTATTTCTTGGGTTTGACGGGCCGTTGCCAGTCTTCGACGGTCGTTTGCCGGGCGCGGGCGATCGTCAGCTTGCCAGGCGGGACCTCGCGCAGGACCGTCGAGCCGGCTGCGATGGTGGCTCCCGCCCCCACCGTGATCGGCGCCACCAGCACACTGTTCGAGCCGGTGTGCACGTCGTCCTCGATGCGGGTGCGGTGCTTGTTGGCACCGTCATAGTTGGCAACGATGGTTCCGGCGCCGATGTTCACCCGGCTTCCGACCTGCGCGTCGCCCACGTAGGACAAGTGATTGGCCTTCGAGCCCGCCCCCATCTGCGAGTTCTTGACCTCCACGAAGTTGCCGATGTGCACCTCCCGGTCGAGCCTCGAAGAAGGCCGGAAACGTGCAAACGGGCCTATATTGCAGGCCTGTCCGATGGTCGCGCTGTCGATCACGCAGTGCCCGAACACCTCCGTGTCGTCGCCGATCTCGCTATTGCGCACGATGCAGTTGGGGCCGATGCGCACCCGGTTACCGAGCTTTACGTTGCCTTCCAACAACACGTTGGCATCGATGAACACATCGGTACCATGGGTCAGCGTACCGCGCACATCGATACGTGCCGGGTCGGCAATCGTGACTCCCGCCAGCATGAGCTCCCGTGCCGTCCGCTGCCGATACACGCCTTCCAACTCGGCGAGCTGGGACTTGTCGTTCACCCCGAGGACCTCGGTAACCGTCGGCGCGACGAGGGGGTTCACCACCACTTTCTGCTTGACGGCGGCGGCGACGACATCGGTCAGGTAGTACTCCCCCTGAGCATTGTCGTTCGTCAGCCCTTGCAGCCATTTGCGCAGCAGCTTCGCCGGAGCCGCCAACACGCCGGTGTTGCATTCCCGGACTTTCAGGTCCTTCCTGGAGGCGTCCTTCTCCTCCACGATCCGCTGCACCCGGCCGCGAGCGTCCCGCACCACTCTCCCGTACCCGGAAGGCTCGTCGAGCATCATGGTGAGCAACGCGACCTGTTTCGCCCCCGCGAGAGACAACAGCTCGACGAGCGTCGACTGTTGAATGAGCGGGACGTCGCCATAGAGGACCAGAACGCGCTGCTCGTCCGCGATCTCGGGCATCGCCTGCGACACGGCGTGGCCGGTTCCCAGGCGCTCGGCCTGCAGATTCCACGACACGGACTCGCCCTCGAGCGCCTCCCGCACCCGATCGCCGCCATGCCCATACACAACGTGGATCGCCGACGGCTCGAGCTTCCTTGCCGTGTCGATCACGTGCATCAACAACGGCCGGCCGGCGAGCGGCTGCAGCACCTTGGGCAGGCCGGACTTCATCCGTTTGCCCTCGCCCGCGGCGAGAATTACAACGGTCAGCGGCAACATGGGGGGATTGTACCCAATGCGGTTCGGGTTCCGCTGCCCGGCGCGAGCTTCGGGGGCGTCGCGGCGCCGGACTGGAGCTCCGCCAGCTTGGCTCGGATGAGGCTCCCCACGAACAGCTGAGGATTGGAGTGGATCTGATGCTCGGCGGTCTCGCGTTGCTGAATCAGGCTCGCCGCCTTCTTGAACGCGGCCTCGAAGGAGTCGGCTCCCGGAAGCGAGTCGCGCAGGAAGGCCTCCCCGAACCAGGTCAGCTCGCGGCTGTCGTCGCAACCGAACGAGCTGTGCTCGGCATCGGCCGCCGTGACGATCAACGTGGTGTCGCTCTTGAGCTCATCCAGAAAGACCCCGGAATAGCACGCCGACACGATGAGGATGCGCCACTTGATGCGGGACTCGTCCAGGATCTCCTGCAGGTCCGGCGGCCCCAGCTGTGCCAGCGGCAACGAGCCGTTCTTCACCTCGAGCCCATCCTCCGAGCCGTGCGAGGTCAGCATCAGCACGAGCACATCCTGGTCGATATCCATACGGTCGGCGATGAGCTTCACCGTCCGATCGAGTCCCGAAACGGAAGCCAGCGGGTAGGTGTCGCGGTCCCGGATATCGTTGATCAGCTCGACCGAGCGATCGCCCGTCCCGAACTTGTCGGCAAACACCTGCTCCGCGTACAGGGCTTCCCGCTTGAAGACCGCCTGCTCGCCCACCCCCGCGAAGCCGACGAAGAACAGATGGGGCTTGCCCGGCACTGCGGGAGCGACGCGCTGCACGGCAGCCGAGATTCTTGCCGGCTGGTCATATAGCAGACTCTCCGCTGTCGCGACGTCGTCGTCCTGCGCTTGATCCGTATCTTCGGCCAGCCACAGGCGGGTATCGAGGCCGTAAGACCCCAGGACGTACGGTCCCGCGACGATCAGGACGGCCGCCAGGATGAGGGCTCTCACCCGCGTTTCGTCGTACGCTGCCCGCACCGTGCGCAGGCCGACGTACACGAGGTACACGCTCGCGACCAACACGGCCGCCACCGGCCGACTGCTCACGAACGGGACGTCGCTCAGGAGCCATAGGACTACGAACAGGGAGGGCGCGACCGATAACGCCGGCACCAGGAGGGCGCGAGTGTCGGTCTCGCGGCCCTGAGCGCGCGCGATCAGGGCAGCGCCGAACAGTCCTGTCAGCAGATAGGCAGCCCACCCGAACACCCCATCGAGCTGCAGCACCGCCCCCGGATCGGAGTGCAGCCAATCCATCGCCCCCCAGATCAGCAGGTTCAGGACCAACAGCATCGCGACCTGATCGAAGGTTCGTGTGAAGCGGTCGGAGCCGACGCGGACGGGAATCAGTAACCGCAGCCCCGCCAGCAGGTTACGCGGGAGGGCCGGGAAGTCGATGCGCGGGGGTGCCGGTGGGACGGTGAGCGAAGCGGGGGAAACCGCATATCGCGCCCGCTCGCCGGGCGCCTCGGGAGGCAGTTCGGGATCGGGATTGGGCGGTTCAGCCACTCGATCAGCGAACTTTACGCAAGCGCTCGATCAATTTCAGCTGCGCGGCGGCGCGGGCCAGCTCGGCGAGCGCCTCGGCCTGCGAGATCTTGTCCACCTTCTCCCGCAGCAGCTCTTCGGCCCGCTGCTTGGCGGCCAATGCAGCCTGCTCGTCGAGGTCCTTGGCGCGGATGGCGGTGTCGGCCAGCACGGTGATCTTGTTGGGCTGCACCTCCAACGCACCGCCGCCCACAAAGAAATGTTGCTCCTGCCCGTCAGGCGTCTGCACACGCACCTCTCCGGGCTTGAGCAGTGTCAGCAGCGGCGCATGACGCGGCGTGATACCGAGGTCGCCCAGGATGCCCGGAGCGAAGAACATCGTGGCGGCACCGGAGAAGATCTCTCCTTCGGCGCTCACGATATCGACTTGAATCGTGTGTTGCTGCTCTTCCGCCATGTGCGTTACTGCAGTGTCTTCGCTTTCGCGATCGCTTCCTCGATCGAGCCGACCATGTAGAAGGCCTGCTCCGGCAAGGAGTCGAACTCGCCGTTGAGGATGCCCTGAAAGCCGCGAATCGTGTCCTTCAACGCGACGATCTTGCCGTCCTGGCCCGTGAACACCTTCGCGACGTTGAACGGCTGCGACAGGAAGTTACGGACTTTGCGGGCGCGATAGACGATCTGCTTGTCGTCTTCGGACAGCTCATCCATGCCGAGGATCGCGATGATGTCCTGCAGCTCCTTGTAACGCTGCAGCACGGCCTGGACGCCGCGAGCGGTGTTGTAGTGCTCTTCTCCGACGACCAGCGGGTCGAGCTGGCGACTGGTCGAGTCGAGGGGATCCACCGCCGGATAGATACCGAGCGAGGCGACCTGGCGCGACAGCACGACGGTGGCGTCAAGGTGCGCGAATGTCGTCGCGGGCGAGGGGTCGGTCAGGTCGTCCGCAGGCACGTATACGGCCTGGATCGACGTGATCGAGCCCTTCTTCGTGGAAGTAATGCGCTCCTGCAGAACGCCCATTTCCTCCGCCAACGTCGGCTGATAACCCACCGCCGAAGGCATACGCCCGAGGAGCGCCGACACCTCGGTTCCCGCGAGCGTGTAACGGTAGATGTTGTCCACGAAGAACAACACATCGCGACCCTTGCCGCCACTGTCCGGACGCACCTCATCGCGGAAATACTCGGCCATTGTCAGGCCGGTGAGCGCCACACGCAGCCGGTTGCCGGGCGGCTCGTTCATCTGCCCGTACACCATGGCGACCTTGGAATTGCCGAGGTTGTCCTTGTCGATGACGCCCGCTTCAATCATCTCGTGATAGAAGTCGTTACCTTCGCGCGTACGCTCGCCGACACCCGCAAACACCGACAGGCCGCTGTACTGCTTGGCGATGTTGTTGATGAGCTCGAGCATGTTGACGGTCTTGCCCACGCCGGCGCCGCCGAACAGGCCGACTTTACCGCCCTTGGCGAACGGCACCAGCAGGTCGATGACCTTGATGCCGGTCACGAGCAGATCCTGACCGCCGGCTTGTTCATCGAACGGCGGCGGCGCACGGTGGATCGGCAAATGCTCCTTGGCCTTCACATCGCCGCGGTTGTCCTGCGGCGTGCCCAGCACGTCCATGATGCGGCCGAGCGTTGCCTGCCCGACGGGGACCTGGATCGGCGCCCCGGTGCTCATCACCGCGAGCCCGCGACGCAGGCCCTCCGAGCTGCCCATGGCAATCGCGCGCACGACGCCATCGCCCAGCTGCTGCTGGACTTCGAGGGTCAGGCCGCCCTCCTTGAGCTTCAATGCGTCATAGATGCGAGGAATCGACTCCCGCGGAAACTCGACGTCGATGACGGCGCCGATGATCTGGGTAATCTTGCCTTCCGCAACCGTAGCCATAGTGTTTGAGTCCTGCGTTAAACCGCTGCCGCGCCGCCCACGATCTCGGAGAGTTCCTTCGTGATCGCGGCCTGGCGGGCCTTGTTGTAGACGAGCTGCAATTCGCTGATGAGCTTGCCGGCGTTGTCGGTGGCGGCCTTCATCGCCACCATGCGCGCGGCCATCTCGGAGGCGACGTTCTCCACCGCCGCGCGATACACCTGCGACTCGATGTAACGCATCAGCAGGCCGTCGAGAATCTCCTTGGCGTCCGGCTCGTAGATGTAGTCCCAGTGCTCGGCCAGATCGTCGGTATCGACCTTCTCGATCGGCAGCAGCTGCTCGACGTTGGGCTTCTGCGTCATCGTGTTGACGAAGTGAGCGTTCACCAGGAACAGCCGGTCGAGGCGGCCGTCACGGTACGCATCGAGCATTACCTTCACCGGTCCGATCAGGTCCTTGATGTGCGGGCGGTCGCCGAGTCCGGTGACGTGCGCATCGATCTGCAGCCCCAGGCGGCGGAAGAAGGCAAAGCCCTTGGAGCCGATCAGGCACAGGCTCACCTTGGCGTCCTGCTTCTGAGCGTCGCGGATCACCTGCAGCGTCTGCTTGAACACGTTGGCGTTCAATCCGCCTGCGAGACCGCGGTCGGTCGACACGACGATGATGCCGACACCCTTCACCGTCTCGCGCGTCGCCAGGAACGGATGCCGATAGTCGGGGTTGGCCTCCGTCAAATGCCCGATGACGTTGCGCATCTTCTGGGCGTACGGACGCGCGAGGCGCATGCGGTCCTGCGCCCTGCGCATCTTGCTGGTGGCCACCATCTGCATGGCCTTGGTGATCTTCTGAGTGCTCTTCACACTCGCGATCTTGGTGCGGATTTCCTTCGTACCGGGCATGGCGGAGCCTCTTAGCTATATGTACGGGGTCGCGCAGCGACCCCGTGAGGAGTTCATCAATAAGTGCCCGTGGCGATGAAGTCCTGAACGATCTTCTTGAGCGTCTCCTCGTGATCCTTCAGCTTCGGATTGGCGTTGACGGCGGCCAGCTCCTTGCTGTAGCCGGTATGCGCGAACGCCTGCAGCGCCGCCTCGAAGGCCACGACCTTCTTCAGCTCGACTTTGTCCATGTAGCCGTTGTTGACCGCGTAGATCGACAGAGCCATCTCCGCGACGGACATGGGCGCGTACTGCTTCTGCTTCATCACCTCGGTGACGCGCTGGCCGCGCTCGAGCTGCTTGCGCGTCGCTTCATCGAGGTCGGACGCGAACTGCGAGAACGCTTCCAGCTCGCGATACTGTGCTAGCGCGAGACGGATGCCGCCGCCCAGCCTTCTGATGATGTCTGTCTGGGCCGCGCCACCGACGCGTGACACCGAGATGCCAGCGTTCATCGCGGGACGGATTCCCGAGTTGAACAGGTTGGTCTCCAGGAAGATCTGTCCGTCGGTGATCGAGATGACGTTGGTCGGCACGAACGCCGTAACGTCGCCCGCCTGGGTCTCGATGATCGGCAGTCCGGTGAGCGACCCTGTCTTGCCCTTCACGGCGCCCTTGGTGACCATCTCCACGTATTCCGCGTTCACGCGCGCGCTGCGCTCGAGCAAGCGGGAGTGCAGATAGAACACGTCGCCAGGAAACGCCTCGCGGCCCGGCGGACGGCGCAGCAGCAGCGAGATCTGGCGATAGGCGACGGCCTGCTTGGACAGGTCGTCGTAAATAATGAGTGCGTCCTCGCCGTTATCCATGAAGTACTCGCCCATCGTGACGCCCGAGTAGGCGGCGATGTACTGCATGGCGGCGGGGGTCGAGGCCGAGGCCGACACGATGATCGTGTGCTTGAGGGCATCGTGCTCCTCGAGCTTTCTGACGACGTTGGCGATCGTCGATTGCTTCTGGCCGATGGCGACGTAAACGCAACGGATGCCGGAGGTCTTCTGGTTGATGATCGTGTCGATAGCGAGTGCGGTTTTGCCTGTCTGGCGATCGCCGATGATCAGCTCGCGCTGACCGCGACCGATCGGGA
>Ga0070681_10003033_pt1 | contig 15561 bp, 12 predicted proteins | sample KBSC83BmetaG_FD_65650 | JGI IMG/M metagenome (GOLD analysis project Ga0070681, IMG submission 65650) | Corn rhizosphere microbial communities from Kellogg Biological Station, Michigan, USA - KBS C8-3B metaG | ecosystem: Host-associated > Plants > Roots > Rhizosphere | place: USA: Michigan...
GACCCGTTCGGCCTGCGCCGCGCCGCGCTCGGCGTGCAGCGCATCCTCATCGAGAAGGGACTGGACCTGGATCTGAAGGCGCAGATCGGCCAGGCGCTCGCGGCCGTGCGCGCCGACATCGAGCGGCTGCGCGCGCCGGCGCCGGGCGCCGGCACCGCCACACCGACGGCCGGCACGGCGGCTGCGGCAGCCTCCCCTCCGCCGGATACGGCCACCGAGATCTACGACTTCCTCATGGAGCGGCTGCGCGCCTACTACCTGGACGGCGCCCAGGCGCCCGGCCGCGCCCCGGTCAGCACCGAGATGTTCGATGCGGTGCTCGCAGCGCGGCCCGCCTCGCCGCTGGACTTCGACGCGCGGCTCATGGCCCTCAGCGCCTTCCTCGAGCTGCCGGAGGCCGCGAGCCTGACCGCCGCCAACAAGCGCATCGCCAACATCCTGCGCAAGGCCAACGCCGCGCCGGCGCGCGAGGTGAACGTCGAGCAGCTGCGCGAGCAGGCCGAGGTGCGCCTGTTCGACTCCATGCGCTCGCTGCGCGACTCGGTGGCCGCCGCCACCGCGCAGCGCGAGTACGCCGGCGCGCTCGGCACCCTCGCCCAGCTGCGCCCGGTGGTCGATGCGTTCTTCGACCAGGTGATGGTCATGGACGAGAACCCGCAGCTGCGCGCCAACCGCCTGACGCTGCTCGCGCAGCTGCAGGGATTCTTCTCGGGCGTCGCCGACCTGTCGCGGCTGCCCGGTTGAGCACGGCCGTGCACAGCCGCGCGCGCTGGCGCGTCGCGCCGCTGCAGTTCCTCGGCTCGCTGTTCTTCACCGGGTTCCTGTTCGCCTGGACCTTCCTGTACGCCATCCCGTTCGTGATCGTGTGCGCCTGCCTGCCCTTCAGGCGGCGCTTCGTGCTGGCGCGTGTTTATGGCGCGAGCGTGCTGTGGGTGCTGAAGTGGAGCTGCGGGCTGGACTACCGGGTGGAGGGCGAGGCGCTGCCGGAAGGGTCTCACGTCGCGCTGTGGAAGCACTCCTCGTCGTGGGAAACCATGGCGATGATGGTGGTCTTCCCGCGCCAGGTGTGGGTGCTGAAGCGCGAGCTGCTGTGGATCCCGGTGGTCGGCCTCGGCGTGCGCCAGATGCACGCCGTCGCCATCGACCGCAAGGCCGGCCACACGGCCGTGTCGCAGGTGGTCGAGCAGGGTAAGGACCGGCTCGCCGCGGGCAACTGGGTGATGATCTTCCCCGAGGGCACGCGCATGCCGATCGGCGAGACGCGCCGCTACGGGGTGAGCGGCACGCTGCTCGCGCAGGACACCGGGCGACTCATCGTGCCGGTGGCGCACAACGCCGGGTTCTACTGGCCGCGGCGCGGGCTGATGAAAAAGCCCGGCACGGTGCGCGTCGTCATCGGAGCGCCGGTCGACCCCAGGGGGCGCGAGGTGCGCGCGGTGAACGAGGAGATCCAGGCCTGGATCGAGGCCACCGTGCAGAAACTGGCGCCGCGCGAGTCTTAGCTCTACTGCCCTTCGATTTATCGCTCAGCCGTTCGTCCCAGACACGATTGCTGGCCAATTGCTGAGTTATTGTCGCGGTAATGCGCCAATAAGCCCTAAATGGTCAGGCGGGTCAGACGTCGAGATTGGTCACCGACAGCGCGTGCTTCTCAATGAACTCACGGCGCGGCTCGACCTGATCGCCCATGAGCGTCGTGAAGATGTCGTCCGCCGCGACGGCATCCTCGATCTTCACCTGCAGCAGGCGGCGCGAGTCGGGATTGATGGTCGTCTCCCACAGCTGCTCAGGATTCATCTCGCCGAGTCCCTTGTAGCGCTGGAAGGTCTGGCCCTTCTTGGCCTGGTCGAACAGCCACTTCATCGCCTCTTTGAACGAACCGATGTCGTGACGATCGTGGCCGCGGGTGACGTACGCGCCCTCGCCGATGAGGCCAGCGAGGGTGCGCGCCAGATCCGCTATGCGCTGGTACTCGGCTGACTCGAAGAACTCGCGTGGCAGGTACTTGTGGCTCGGGGTGCCGTGCTCGGTCTTGTGCACGGTGACGCGCGCGGCATGGCCGTCGCCCGGACCGCGGGTCTCGACGCGGTAGCTGCGGGTACCGTCGGCGAGCGCATTCAGGCGCTGGTTTAGATCCTGCGCCCAGCCGCGCAGCCAGTCGGCGCGGTCGAAATTGGCGGTCGTCACCTCGGGCATGTACACGAGCTGCTCGAGCAGCCGGTCGTCGTAGCGCTGCGACCAGCGCCTCACGATGGCCTGTACCTCCATGTACTTGCGCGCCAGCCCCTCGAGCCCCGAGCCGCTGAGGGGCGGGGCCGCGGCGTTGACATGTAACGCGGCCTCTTCGAGTGCTGCGTTCAGCAACACCTGGTTGAGCTCGTTGTCATCCTTGACGTAGGACTCCTGCTTGCCGCGCTTGATCTTGTACAACGGCGGTTGCGCGATGTAGATGTGGCCGCGCTCAATGAGCTCGGGCATCTGCCGGTAGAAGAACGTCAGCAGCAGAGTGCGGATGTGACTTCCGTCAACGTCGGCATCGGTATTGTGCGCAGCGATCCCGCCCATACCGGCGATGAAGTTCTCGTCGGCCTCGACCGAGAAGTCGTAGACGTTGCCGTTGCTCGGCTGGACCTCTTCGATGCTCGTGACCGGCACGGCCATCAGGTCCCCTTCGAGCGGCCTGAAGCGGCGCGGCCCGACGGAGGATCCGGACAAGCGGCGCTCGAGGCCCGGTGCACCCGCATGATCGCTCCACACGGCGCGCAGGCGGCGCAGATCCTCCTTCGCACACACAGCGACGGACCAGTAACGGTGCTTGGTCTCGCACGGGCGGCCGCGAATCGAACGCACCGTGCCATCGGGCTCGTGCTCCGAGATGGAGGCCACGATTCCGAGTGAACTCAGGCAATAACTGATGCCGCTGGCGATGTCATACGAGGACGTGGTGAATGATGCAAATCGGGCCGAGACGGTGCCGTCGCCAAGCAGGTAGCCGCGCATAAAGGCCAGGCGCAGCTCGTTGGAGACGTTGAATACAAGGTCCGGAATGCGCTTGGTGTGCGAGTCGGCTCCCCTGAAACCGAACATATGCTGCCAGGCCAGCGCTGCCACGCGATTGACGAGTTTGAGCTCCGCGGCGCGCTCGCCACTCGAGTACGAAACAGGGGTGCGCCCGAAAACCGTGGCAAGTTTGCCGGCGAACTCGGCCGCGAAACGTTGGTTACCCGCGCCGATCGAGAGCCGGATGCCGTTTCGTGCGGAGCAGGATCCCTCGGCCATATAAAAGCCGAGCAGCGTCAGCAGGGACGCGTCGACCGCAACAAAGCGCTTGATGCCGTGACCGGCGTAGTGCTCGGGCGTCAGCTCGAGGTCCTCGCGCTCGGCAAACCATTCGATGTCATCAGCCTCGAGATCGGACAAGCGCACATAGTCGCGCACACGATTTCTGCCCGAGCCCCGATACTGCTCGTCCCACAGCCTCTCAGGACGGCTGGGCCCGATGGCTGCGCGGCCTAGCATCTGCTCGGTGTCCGCTCCGATCGCATGCAGGTAGCCACGGAAATGTTCGAGGCTGGGCCGCGACAGTCCTTGTTCCCACGCGTAGAACGTCACCGGCTGCCGGATGCCGATGGCGGCGCACAGATTGCGGTTGGTGATTCCACTCGCGCGCCGCAGAGCCGACAGTTCACTCCGGAGCTGCCGCGGGATCTCCATTCGGGGCGTCCCGAGATCCGACGCCACGCCGTACGTCCCGCGCACCGCCGCCTTGAACCAGTCCTCGACTGCCGCACCGCGCACCCACACCTGCTTTGCCGCTTCGGGTACCGCATGCAGTGCGCGCAGCGCATCGAGCCTGCGCGGTGCGCCATCTGGGAGCCGGATGTGGCGCGGTGCCACCAGCTCATCGCCAATGCGCAAGTCGGCACCCCTCTTCAGGCTGATCTGCCCAGCCTCATGGACGAAAACGCTATGACTCGAGGTCACTCGCACCGAGCGTCCGTACGCGGTTCGCACACGGAACAGCTTCTCGTCGAGAGGATGGCGGATGACCGCCCTGATCGCCCGGAAACAGACGCGGCGGTCCTCGCGACCGAAGCACAGCACGTCACCCAGCGGCTCGCGGACGCGCCGTGTCACCCCGTGGGCATCCGGCGCAACGCCTGCGAGCGCCTGGTCGATGAACGCGCCGATGCGCACCATGCGTGTCCCCTGCACGCCATCGCGCACGAACACGTGCTCGTCACCGTCGACACTCATGATCACGATGCGGTGATAGCGCAGCTTTTCGATGTCGAAGTCGTCCTTGCCGATGCCGCAGCCGAGCGCGGTGATCAGCGTGCCGACCTCGGCCGAGGACAACATCTTGTCGAAGCGCGCGCGCTCGACGTTCAGGATCTTGCCCTTGAGCGGCAGGATCGCCTGCGTACGCCGATCACGGCCCTGTTTGGCGGAGCCGCCGGCCGAGTCGCCCTCGACGATGAAGATCTCCGACAGCGCCGGGTCCTTCTCCTGACAGTCGGCGAGCTTGCCGGGAAGACCCGCGATGTCGAGCGCGCCCTTGCGGCGCGTCATCTCGCGCGCCTTGCGCGCCGCTTCGCGCGCGCGCGCTGCCTCCACCATCTTGGCGACGACGAAGCGCGCCTCCTGCGGATGCTCGAGCAGGAATTCCTGCAGCTTGGTGCCGACCGCGTTCTCGACGATGCCCTTGACCTCGGACGAAACCAACTTGTCCTTGGTCTGCGAGGAGAACTTAGGATCCGGCAACTTCACCGACAAAATGGCCGTCAGACCTTCGCGCGCGTCATCGCCGGTCATCGGGATGCGGTCCTTCTTGCCCGACAGCTCCTTCTCGACGTAGTCGTTGAGCGTGCGCGTCAGCGCGCTGCGGAACCCGGCGAGATGCGTGCCGCCATCCTTCTGCGGAATGTTGTTGGTGTAGCAGAACATGCTCTCCTGATAGGAGTCGTTCCACTGCATCGCGACTTCCACCGATACCGCGCCGTCCTGAGTGCGGAACCAGAACACCGAGTCGTGGATCGGCGTGCGCGTGCGGTTCAGGTATTTCACGAATGCCTGCAGGCCGCCGGCGTGCGCAAACACGTCCGACTTGTTCTCGCGCTCGTCGTGCAGCTCGATGCGCACGCCGGAGTTGAGAAACGACAGCTCGCGCAGGCGCTTCGCCAACACTTCGTAGTTGAACTGGATGTTGGTGAAGATCTGCGAGCTCGGCTTGAAGCGGATGGTGGTGCCGCGATCGTGCGTCTCGCCGACCACCGCGAGCGGCGCGGCCGGCTCGCCGAGGTGATATTCCTGGCGGTGCAGCTTGCCGTCACGCGCGACCGTGAGCTGGAGGTAGTCAGAGAGCGCGTTCACCACCGACACGCCCACGCCGTGCAGGCCGCCTGAGACCTTGTAGGAGCTGTCGTCGAATTTCCCGCCGGAGTGCAGCACGGTCATGATGACCTCGGCTGCAGAGCGCCCCTCCTCGGGGTGGATATCCACAGGAATACCCCGCCCGTTGTCGGACACGGTCACCGATTCGTCGGCGTGAATGGTGACGACGATGCGGTCGCAGTAGCCGGCCAGGGACTCGTCGATCGAGTTGTCGACGACCTCAAAGACCATGTGGTGCAGGCCGCTGCCGTCGTCGGTGTCCCCGATGTACATACCGGGGCGTTTCCGCACTGCATCAAGACCCTTTAAGACTTTGATTTTACTGGAATCGTAGACGTCGTCAGGGGTCATGCATGCACTCGGTTTTTGGACATTACATTATAGCGGCTGGACCCTCCCCTGTCGCACATGGAACGTGCGTTCAGGCGCCCCGAAAAGACGCGATTCGGCCTGCAAAGATGTCACAACGAGTTGGCATCTGAGTTTGCCGACTTCGGCGATGAAACCCTGCAGACGCTCGACATCGAGCTCCGCGGCGGGATCGTCGAGAAGCAGCGTCGGGGTCGTTGAAGTCTGATCCTGCAGCAGGCGCAGCTGCGCGAGCGTCATGGCGACCGCGACCAGCTTCTGCTGTCCGCGCGACAGGACCTCCCGCGCGGGACGGCCGTGAAGCCGCACCGCCACGTCGGCGCGATGAGGCCCGGCGTGGGTGAGCTGCCGGAGCTCATCACGCTGACGCGAGCCGGCGAGCGCCTCCATCAAGGGGTGCTCCAGGCTCCAGCCTCGCAGGTAATGCAGGCTCACCCCGAGACCGCTCAGATCGGAGACGGCGGCCGTCCAGTAAGGCTGCAGCCTCTCGAGAAAGACACGGCGTGACTCGGCGATGACCTCGCCGAGTCGGGCGAGCTCAGGGTCCCATACGCTCGCCTGAGCCGGGTCAGTCTTGAGAGCCGCATTGCGCTGACGGAGCGCCCGCTGGTAGCGCAGCCAGGCGTCCATGAACTGAGGTTCCACGTGGAACACCGCCCAGTCCATCCAGCGGCGCCGACGGTAACCGCCTTCCTCCACCAGCCTGTGCACGCCAGGTTCGATGGCCTGGACCGGAAAGGCCTGCGACAGCTCGGCGAGTGACTGGGCCGGGCGGCCTCCGATTCGTGCCGTCGTACCGGTGCGGGAGGCCTCGAAACCGATGGTCTGTACGACGTCACCGGAAGCCGAAACCTGCCCAATGACTCTCAAATGATTCGACCCACGCCTTATTAGCCTCTCATTGTTCCGTGTACGGAACGATCTGCCGCGGCCTAGCAGGAATATGGCCTCGAGGATGGAGGTCTTGCCGGAGCCGTTCTCGCCCCACAGGAGCGTCAACCCCGAGGGCAGTTCGAGCTCAGCCTGCTCAATGCAGCGCAGATCCGAAATGGCGAGAGTGCCCAGGCTCACCGGTTTCGCCCTCCGGGAGCCGGGAGGAAGCACCGCTTCCACCGGTTCCACGGACTCCCGCGGAGAGCGCCTGCGCGGACATTGGATCGGTGGCGACCCCCGGTCCCACCATGCGTAGCGCCGGCCGAAAGCTTCCACATGTCCGCGTCCGGTCCCTGGGTGAACCGCCGATGGGGACCGGCGCAAGACCTCCCGGATTTTGGAGCGCCGGGACTCGACGCCGCGTATGGGGATCGCAGGCGTGCGTCCCAGGCTGTGGCCGGCCTGGTCGCTGCGTACAAAGTTGGGCGGACTGAGCTCATCGACGAGCCGCCATCATAGGGCTCCCGGGCATACGTCCTGCGAGTCGCGGCGGTCGAGCGAGGCGGTTCGCTCGCACGGCGTGTTCCACGTGGAACAAGGTGCAGGGATGCCTCTGCTCTCCGGCGGCGAAGCTCCGTCGTGCCGGGTCTCCGCTACAAGCGTCTTCCGCGGCGATGTTCGTCCTGAGCGCATGGGCGCTCTGCCGGGACGCGGGCCGCTCGGGAATCCGCAGGGGCATTTCATCCGAACCCGCGTCGGCGCGCTGCTGTTCCACGTGGAACACCCCGGGGCGCGTTGGCGTACCCCGGGCAAGCTGCTTCAGCATGTGTAGGTCCGCCCGTGCGAGTGACGCCGAATAACTGGCAGTCACTTGGTGCATCCCGCGCACTCCATGGCTCCCGCAGCGCGACGCGAGCAGCCCGGGCAGCGCGCCAGCCCATGGATCCGTGTGGCTGGTCTGGATCGTCAGATGCGTGGCTTGGCCGAGCGCGTGAATGGATTGGCGGCCCTTGGTGTCCAGCGCAGGGCACACGCCAAGCGCGACCAACGCGAAGTCAATGCGGGAAGTTCTCCACCGCACTCGATGCAGCTGAGAAAGAGAGCCTTAGAGCCTCATCGGCATAACGACGTAGCGGGTATGCGTGGTTCCCGGGGCATGAATCAGGCAGCTGCTGTTCGAGTCGGTCAGGCCGATCTCGACCTTGTCGCCCTCGATCGCACTCAGCGCATCCAGGAGGTAGTTGACGTTGAAGCCGATCTCGACTTCCTCGCCCTTGTACGACACCTCGACCTGGTCCTCCGCTTCCTCCTGCTCGGGGTTGTGAGCCTGGAGGGTGAGGAGGTCGGGCCGGGCTGTGAGGCGGATGCCCCGGTACTTCTCGTTGGACAGGATGGCGGTGCGCTGCAGTGCCTGGCGCAGATTCTCGCGATCGGCCTCGACGGTCCGCGGCGGACTGTTCGGGATTACTCGCCCATACTCCGGGAAACGACCATCGATCAGCTTCGAAGTGAAGCGAATGTCGCCGATCTGGCATCGAACGTGATTTGTACCTACGGCGAGCTCGATATTGCCCTCGGTCCCCAGGATCCGCTGCAACTCGAGCACCCCCTTGCGGGGCACGATCACCTGGTGAGTCGCCTTGCTCTTGCCGGCCAACTCCATTTCACACAGCGCCAGGCGGTGGCCGTCGGTCGCCACCGCGCGCAGCGCCTTGCCGTCGGTCTCGAGCAGCAGCCCGTTCAGGTAGTAGCGCACGTCCTGCTGCGCCATCGAGAAGTGCGTCTTGTCGATCAGGCGCCGGAACTCGCCCTGCGCAAGGGTGAGCGTCTGCTGCGCGTTGATCTCCTCGACCAGGGGGAACTCCGCGGCCGGAAGCGATGACAGCGTGAAACGGCTGCGGCCGCCGCGCACCGAAACCCGCTCGCCCTCGGTCGAGATCGTCACGCTGGTCTTCTCCGGCAGCGAGCGGAAAATATCCAGCAGCTTTCTGCCCGGCACGGTGATGTCGCCGGCCTGCTGCACGTTCGCCGAGTTCGTGGCGACGAGTTCCACTTCCAGATCGGTACCCGTGACGCTCAGGCGATTCTCACGCGCGGCGAGCAGCACGTTCGCCAGCACCGGCATGGTCTGCCGGCGCTCCACGACACCGATGACGCTTTGCAGGGGAGCGAGAATATCTTCGCGCGTGGCCGTGAGCTTCATGGAGAGCACTCTCTTCTCTAATAGATCTAGGATAGTTAGTTATTAAGACTATAGAGCCTGTGAACTACGGGCATAACAAAACTTGTCGTGTTCGATCACGTGCTTGCAGCGCATTTGACACCCCACAACCGACCCCAGAAACCGCCGAACTACTGTGCGCCCCCTGTGGATAACTTTATCCTCAACTGCCTCCACAGGTAATCCACAGGCTGCTGCACATCAACCGGCCAGGGTTCTTAACAGGTTCGAATAGTCTTCCTTCATGCGCTGCTCGGTGTCGCGCAGCCCCTTGATGCGCTTGCAGGCGTGCAGCACCGTGGTGTGATCGCGGCCGGCGAAGGCATCGCCGATCTCCGGCAGGCTGTGGCTGGTGAGCTCTTTGGCGAGCGCCATCGCCACCTGGCGCGGTCGCGCCACCGAACGGCTGCGGCGCTTGGACAGCAGATCCGCCATGCGGACCTTGTAGTAGTCCGCGACCGTCTTCTGGATGTTCTCGATGGTGACCAGCTTGGCCTGCAGTGACAGCAGGTCCTTGAGCGCTTCTTTCGTGAATTCCAGGGTGATCGCGCGCCCGGTGAAACGCGAGTTGGCGATCACGCGGCGCAGCGCGCCTTCCAGCTCGCGCACGTTGGAGCGGATGCGTTTCGCTATGAAAAAAGCCACTTCCTCGGGCAGGTTGACGCCGACGGCCTGCGCCTTGGTCATGAGGATCGCGACGCAGGTCTCGAGCTCGGGCGGCTCGATTGCCACCGTCAATCCCCAGCCGAAGCGCGACTTGAGGCGCTCCTCGAGTCCCTCGACCTCCTTGGGGTAGCGGTCGCAGGTGAGGATCACCTGGTGCTGGCCCTCGAGGAGTTCGTTGAAGGTGTGGAAGAACTCCTCCTGCGAGCGCTCCTTGCCGGCGAAGAACTGGATGTCGTCGATCAGGAGTGCATCGAGGGAGCGGTACGCGGTCTTGAACTCGTTCATCGAGTTGTGCTGCAGCGCCCGCACCATGTCGCCGACGAACCGCTCGGAGTGCACGTAGGCGATGCGCGCCTCCAGGTCGCGCTGCTTCACCAGGTGCGCGATGGCGTGCATGAGATGGGTCTTGCCCAGCCCGACGCCGCCGTACAGGAACAGCGGGTTGTAGGCGCGGCCGGGATTTTCCGCGACCTGGAGCGAGGCCGCCTTGGCGAGCTGGTTGCTCTTGCCCTCGACGAAGCTGGCGAAGGTGAACTCGCCATTGAGCCGCGCGCCGACCACCAGTCCCTCGGCGCGGCGCACGTGCACCGGCAGGGCGGCCGGCACGCCGCGCAGCGGCGTGACGCGCGAACCCACCTCGACCGTGACGATGGGCGCATCGCCGGTGCTCTCGTCGCGCAACAGCTCGCCGATGCGCGGCAGCAGGTTGGCGTTGATCCAGTCGACCACGAAGCGGTTCGGCGCCAAGAGCTTCAGCGCGCCGTTACCCTCCATGGCTTGCAGCGGCCGCACCCACGTATTGAACTGCTGCTCGGGGAGCTCCGCCTCCAACGCGCCCACGCAGCGTGTCCAAAGCGATGCTTCCACCGCGCGTTGCCTCCGCGAAGTTGCTGCAGAACGTTACGGAAAAGGCTGCGAAGTCTATACCGATCGCGCACCGTGCTGAAGATTTTCGTATTGACACCTTGGCGCTCAACGGCTTAGCCTTGCCGCCCTTTTTTTAAGCGCCACGATAGCGTTCCACGGAGCCTCAAGCGCCATGAAGCGTACCTACCAACCGAGCAAAGTGCGCCGCAAGCGCACCCATGGCTTCCGTGCGCGCATGGCCACCAAGAACGGCCGCAAGGTGCTCGCGCGGCGACGCGCCAAGGGCCGGCGCAAGCTGATACCCTAGCTGGCCACGGGTCGCGTGCTGCCGCACGGCGCTACGCGCCCCCATCCAAAGTTGCAAGGCCCGATGCCAGGGCGGCTCACACTGCCGGCGCGGCTTCGCCTGCGGCGCAAGCGCGACTTCGACGCGGCCTATGCGCGCGGACGGCGTATTGGTGACGGATTTTTTGGGGTGACGGCGACACAGAACGATACGGGCGCGGCGCGCCTGGGGATGGCCGTGGCGGTGCGCACCGCCGGCAATGCCGTGGGGCGCAACCGCCTGCGGCGCATCATCCGTGAATCCTTTCGCGTCCATCAGCACGAGCTGCCGGCGCTCGATCTGGTGGTGAGCGCGCGGCCCGCGGCGCGTGCGGCCGCGTCCGCGGCGCTGCACGCGAGCCTCGCGGCACTGTGGAAGAGGCTCGGTGAGCCATGCGCCACCTCGCGACGTTCCTGATCCGTCTCTACCAGTGGACCGTGAGCCCGCTCCTGGGCCCGCGCTGCCGCTTTTATCCGAGCTGCTCGCAGTACGCGCTCGTCGCCCTCGAGCGCTTCGGCTTCGTGCGCGGCACCGGCCTCGGCCTGTGGCGCCTGGTGCGCTGCAATCCCTGGAATCACGGCGGCTACGACCCGGTGCCGGAGGCCCTGCGGCCGCTCCATCGCACGCATCGCACTCATGAACACTAACGTCTTCGGCAACGTGCGCTTCTATCTGTGGGCCGCGCTCGCCCTCGTGCTGTTCTACGACTACGAGGCGTGGATGAAGGACTACGCGCCGCCGCCGCAGCTCGCGACCGCCCCCGCCCGGGCAGGGGCGGCAAGTCCCGCGGCCGCGCCGGCCAGCGACCTCGGCAATCACATCCCTGCCGCCTCCTCGGCCTCCGCCGCGAGCGCCCCGGCCGCGCCCGCGGCCGCAGCGGCGGCCCGCGGCGCCTCGGCCAGTGCGCCGCAGCCACTGGTGCACGTACGCACCGACGTGCTCGACCTCGACATCTCGACCCGCGGCGGCACGCTGGTACGGGTCGATCTGCCCGCCTACCCGAAGGTCAAGGGCGAGTCCGCGCCGGTACGCCTCGAGAACGAGGACGGCGCCGAGACGCTCTACGAGCTGCAGTCGGGGCTGACCGGCCCCGAGGGTGGCGCCTACCCCACGCACCTGGCCACATTCAGCAGCGCCCGCGACAGCTACCAGCTCGACGGCGCGCGCGAGCTGGCCGTGCCGCTCACCTGGAGCGAGGGCGGGGTCACGGTCACCAAGACATATACGTTCCGGCGCGGCGACTACGCGATCGACGTCAAGTACGAGGTGCACAACGGCGGCGGCGCGGCGTGGGAGGCGCAGCCCTACGCGCAGATCCTGCGCAACGACCCGCCCACCAAGCGCTCGTACTTCAACGTCGAGAGCTACGCCTTCCACGGGCCGGCGCTGTGGGACGGCGGCAAGTACCGCAAGCTCGACACCGCGAGCGCGGACGACAGCCACCTGTCGCTCGAGGTCAAGGATGGCTGGGTGGCGGCGCTGCAGCACCACTTCGTGAGCGCCATCGTACCGCCGCCGGGCGCGTCGTGGCACTTCGGCCTGAGCGTCGAGGCGCAGCAGTACCTGCTGTCGGCCACCGGCCCGGTGCAGAGCGTCGCGCCCGGCGCCACTGCGGCGTTCGATACCACGCTGTTCGTCGGTCCGAAGCTGCAGGGGCAGCTCGATGCCGCGGCGCCCGAGCTGGGGCGCGTGGCCGACTACGGGCGGCTGTGGTTCCTGGCGCGGCCGCTGTTCCTGGCGCTGAGCTTCGTGCACAAGCTCACCGGCAACTGGGGCGTGGCGATCATCCTGGTCACCTTGCTGCTGAAGCTGGTGTTCTATCCGCTCTCGGAGGCGAGCGGCCGCTCGATGGCGAAGATGAAGACCCTGCAGCCGCGCATCAAGAATCTGCAGGACACCTACGCCGAGGATCGCGAGAAGCTCGGCCGCGCGATGATGGAGCTGTACAAGCGCGAGAAGATCAACCCGCTCGCCAGCTGCCTGCCGATCGTCATCCAGATCCCGGTGTTCCTCGCCTTCTACTGGGTGCTGCTCGAGAGCGTGGAAATGCGCCAGGCGCCGTTCGCGTTCTGGATCCACGATCTGTCGGCGCGCGACCCGTGGTTCATCCTGCCGCTCATCATGGCCGTGGCCATGTTCGTGCAGTACAAGCTGAACCCCACGCCGCCCGATCCGGTGCAGGCCAAGGTGTTCATGATCATGCCGCTCGTGATGTCGGTCACCTTCGCGTTCTTCCCCGCCGGGCTGGTGCTCTACTGGGTCACCAACACCGTCCTGTCCATCGCGCAGCAGTGGAACATCAACCGCCGCATCGGGGTGGCGATGGCCAAGCGGAGCTAGCGGCGCCTGCCACGGCAGGGCACCATTTGCGGCTCGTCGACACCCCGGAGGGCCCGCCATGCACCACTCGCGCCTCTGCGCCCTGCTGATCGACTGCCAGACCGCGGACATCGAGGCGGCCGCGCGCTTCTGGGCGCAGGCCCTCGGGCGCGAGCTGGACCGTGCCCACCCCGGCACGCGCGGCAACTACGTGATGCTGACGACCCCGCCCGATGAGCCCATCGTGCAGATCCAGCGCGTGAGCCACGAGAGCCGCGTGCACCTCGACATCGAGACCGACGATATCCCGGCCGAGGTGGCGCGCCTCGAGCGCCTCGGCGCCCGAGTCGCCGAGCGCCTGGAGCGCTGGGTAGTGATGCAGGCGCCGAGCGGGCAGCGCTTCTGCGTGGTGCGGGTGCAGCGCCCGGGGTTCCCGAAGAACGCCAGCCGCTGGGGCGAGTGACCCGTCACCAGCGCCGCCGGCACCCGCCGCGGCCAACAGCCGTGAGCGTGAGTTCACCCCAGCAGCAAAGGATGACCGTGATGGCGAGGCACTTCGGCTACCGGTTCCGCAGGGCGAGCGCCACCGTGCTGCTCCTGGCGGCGGCCGCGACTTCCACGGGCGTCGCCGCCCAGAGCGCAACCCGGCAGCCGATCGAACTCACCTACCTCGGCAACGCCGGCTGGCAGATCAAGGCGGCGAACAAGGTCATACTCGTGGATCCCTATATCAGCGAGTTCCGGCCTGACCGGTCTGACAGCCAGCAGATCACCAGCGACGATCCGCTCGCAACCCCGGACACGGCCGGCATCGACTCCAGGATCCACACGGCGGACTACATCCTGATCACCCATGGTCACTATGACCACATGATCGATGCGCCTTACATCGCGAGGAAAACGGGCGCCGTGATCATCTGCAGCGACAGTGCCGCCAACATTGCCAGGGCATATGGGGTCGGCGACCGCTTCACGCCCGCCGACATCAGTGCCGACAAGATCAGGAAGCAGCCCCTGATCGTGGTGCGTGGCGGCGAGGATCTGCAGTTCGAGGGCTTCTCTCTGGCCGTGATACCCAGCCTGCATACTGCGCTTCTCGACAAGCGCTACAACGACGGGTTCTGGGCCGGCAGCACCCCGGCGGGCCTGAGCGCGCCGCTGCACGAGTCGGCCTACGCCGAGGGCGGCACCTTCATCTACCTGCTGCGGATCGCAGGTCACCAGGTCTTCATCATGGGCTCGATGAACTACATCGAGCGCCAGATCAGCGGCCTGCGACCCGACGTCGCCATTGTCGGCGCGGGTGAGTCACGCAAGGAGATCTACGACTACGCGGGCCGGCTCATGCGCGCCCTGGGAAATCCGCCGGTGGTGTTGCCGACGCACTGGGATGACTACGGGAGCAAGCCGCGCAGCGCGGCGCTCAAGCAGGTCGAGCTGTTTTCGCAGGAGATCCGCGCCGCCGCGCCGCACACCCGGATCGTGGTGCCCGACTACTTCGCGCCCACCGCGCTGAACTGACTGCGGCGGGCCCCTGAGGCCTCAGGTCGCCGGGCACTCGTCCTCGAACCCGCCCGGCTGCTCGCCGGCGGGCGCATCCGGAGGCGGGTAGGTCTCGCGGAAGGTGAACGCGGCCGCATGCGGCCCGTGGCGGCGCAGCTGCTCGAGCCGCTCGATCGCCTCCGCCACGGCAGGCCGATGGCCGCGCGGCACCCACCACAGCACCATGATCGCCTCGCTCATCTTCTCGAACCACTCGCGGCGGCGGCGCAGGATGTCGGCGTGCGCGCTGCGGTACACGAACTTGCGCAGGCTGTCGGCATCGGTCCACACCGACATGTTGAGCAGCATGTTCTCGTTGTCGAACGGGCGGATGGCGGTGGCGTTGCCGTCCTCGGTCTGCAGGCGCCACACGAAGCCGGGTGCGGCTTCCGCCAGCGCGTTGATGCGGTCGAGGTTGGCGGCGAACTCCGCCATGACCGGCGAGTCCATCGGGCCCCTGATGATGCCGATGTTGAGCTGGGCGAGCTCGTAGGCGGACATGGCGGCTCCCGGTCGCGGTACGGCGCGCCCAGCATACCCGGGCGACACGTGACGCGACACCGGCCGCGGCGCTAGCCTTGGCTTCGCCCATGCACACCGACACCATCGTGGCCGCGGCGACGCCTCCCGGGCGCGGGGGCATCGGCATCGTGCGCCTCTCCGGCCCCAAGACCCCCGAGCTCGCCGCCGTCATGCTCGGCGAGCTGCCGCCGGCGCGCCAGGCGCGCTTCGCGCGCTTCCTCGATGCGCAGGGCGAGGCCATCGATGCGGGACTGGCGCTGTTCTTCCCGGCGCCGCACTCCTACACCGGCGAGCACGTGCTCGAGCTGCAGGGCCACGGCGGCCCGCTGGTGATGGAGGCGCTGGTGGCGCGCGCACTCGAGCTGGGCGCGCGCCGCGCCGCACCGGGCGAGTTCACGCAGCGCGCCTTCCTCAACGACAAGCTGGACCTGGCGCAGGCCGAAGCGGTGGCCGACCTGATCGA
>Ga0070681_10003034_pt1 | contig 15559 bp, 14 predicted proteins | sample KBSC83BmetaG_FD_65650 | JGI IMG/M metagenome (GOLD analysis project Ga0070681, IMG submission 65650) | Corn rhizosphere microbial communities from Kellogg Biological Station, Michigan, USA - KBS C8-3B metaG | ecosystem: Host-associated > Plants > Roots > Rhizosphere | place: USA: Michigan...
AATCGGTCGTGTTGAGCGCCATCAGCGACTGCCAATATTCGGTGTCGGTCACGGTCGCCATGATCTTCGGGCAGGTGTCGGAGCGGCGGCAGCGATCGAGCTGGCCGCCGGTGACGCCGGCGATCGCATCCTCGCTCGCATCCCAGCTCTGCGGCGATTCCTGGCCGGGGAAGGCACGCTCGGTATGCTGCGTTCCCGACAGCCGCGTCGGCTGCGCGAAACGCAGATTGAAGGCACCGCGATTGGACGCCTTGTGCGGGATGGCGCCCTCGAACAGGCGCTGGTGGGTCTCGTCTTCGTTGAATCCGAGATGGATGAAGGTGCGAATCCAGCGCCCGCTCTGCGAGGAGCCGTAGATGATGGCGTTCCTGATGGCGTCGCCGAGCGGATTGGCCGAACCCTCCGCCGGCTGGCGGTTGCGCAGGAAGGCGACGAGGTCGCGCGTCGCGGCGAGACCGAGCCCGACGACGGTCGGATTCTTCGCGCTATAGACCAGCTCGTAGATGTGATCGGTGTCGAAGCCGCCCTTCAGGCAGATGCGCTTCGCATCCGGCGTTCCCGGGAAAGGCTTGTCGGCCGAGCAATCGGCGAAAGCCCACTGGTCCTTCGCAATGGTCTCGCGCGCATCCTCTTGATGGGTGCGGCGGGTCAATACCGCACCGTCATTGGCGGTGCCGACCGCTTCGTAGGCGGGCGCCGCCGTGACATTGAGCGCCGGAGCGGACGCCGACAGGATGTATTCCGAGCGCACCCGGCCGGTGATCTCGGATCCGTCGGGATTGTGCGCCACCGGCAGGGTGATACGGATGCCGCCGGCGAGGTCTCCTTCCCAGCCGCTGAAGACCAGCGTGAAGCCATGCGATTCGAGGAAGCCGTCGCCGGGCGACGTCGCCGTGCCGCCGAGATTGAAGCTCGGCAGCTGCTCGCGGCCGCGATTGACGACATCGTAAAGCAGCGTGCCGTTGCCGCGCTTGACGTCGATCGGCTTCACGATCGAGACATCCATCGAATATTCGACCATGCCGCGCGCATTGCGGGGGGCCAGCGCAATGTCCTGGATGAGCGCGTTCAGCGGCGCGGCCGGATCGACCTCGCCATAGGCCGTTCCGGTGATCCGCTCATACTGGCCGACGCTGCCGAAGCTCTTGCCCTCGAAGAAGGGCGATTCGGTCTTGGCGACGACGATGCGCGTGATCCGCGCCTCGGCGCCGCTCGCGAGAAACAGCGCCGCGAGCGCACAGATCCAGCCGGCCCGATTTGTCGCGCCCATTCTTTCCTCCCCGGGAAGCGGCGGGCTTTCCCGCTACCCGGTCAGGATGGCATTCACTCGTCCGTGACGTCCAGCCAATTGCCTTCCGGATCGGCCATCTGCAGCTTGCCGGTGGCACTCTCGGCGAAGATCTGCTTGCGCCGGTCGGTCTCCTTGCTGCCGCCGAGCGGCACCGGCGCGAAATGGAAGTTGAGACCGGCGATCTCGCGGACCTGCTGCTGGAAGCTGTCGAGATTCTCGACCTTGAAGCCGAAATGGTCGGGACCGGGACGCAACACCGCCGTGCCCTCGTAGAGCGCCAGCGACCAGGGCAGGATGGAGAGGGCGACGCGCCCGTCGCTGAGATGGAATCCCGGCACGTCGGGCCGGTTGAGCGGGGTGAGCTCGAAGACGTCGCGATAGAATTCGGCGACCGGCTCGGGATGCAGGGTGCGGATGGCGAACTTGTTGATGTAGCGCTCCTGCTCCCAGCCGCCGGACGCCTGGTCGGCATAGATGCCGATGCGCGTGTCGTTCTTCTTCTGCGCGAGGTCGAAGGTGTTGCCGTCGGGATCGGCCCCGGTATAGGCGGCGAAGGGCCGGGTCGAGGGGCGCTTGACGAAGCTCGCCTCGGGATATTTGCGCCGCATGCGTTCGAGCACGGTCTCGACATCGTCGACGCCGAAGCCGAAATGATCGAGCCCGGCCGGAAAGCGGTCGCGGCGCGGATTGATGTTGAGCCCGACGCGTCCGTCGCCGACGGTGATTCCGTTGAGCGGCCGCCTTTTGGCGCTCGGCGACAGGCGCAGGCCGAAGGCGGCCTCGTAGAAGCGGCCGAGCAACGGCCATTGCGGGCTGATCAGCGCGACATGATTGATCTGCGCGAACATGGGTCCCCTCGCTTGTCCGCTATTTCGACGACAGGATCTGCTTGGCCCGCGCGAGCACGGCAGGCGGCGTCTTCACCAGCTTGGTCACGAGCTCCTGCAGCGCCTCGCCGCGCAAGGGGGCGATGAAGAGCTTCAGCTGGTTCGCCTCGGCCAGGAGCTCGGGATCGTGCATCGCCTCGTCGAACCCGTCGCGCCACACCTTCAGCACGTCGGCCGGCAATCCGGGCGGCGCCAGCAGCGTGCGGCCGATGCTGGCCCCGGCCGAGCCGAGGGCGAGCAGCTGCTTGTCGGCCTCGGTCCGGCCGAGATCGATGGCGGTCGGCACGTTGGGCATATCGGGGTCGCGCTCCAGCGCATATTGCACCAGGAAGTTGATCTTCTTGTCGCGCAGCCAGTCGCCATGGACGATTTGGAAGGCGGTCCATTCGGCGAAGGCGCCGTCGGTCTCGCCCTTCTCCATGGCGAGCTGCATCGGGATGACGCCGTTATAGCCGGTGATGAGCTTGAACTTGGTGCCGACCACCGCATTGACCAGCGCCGGCAGCTGATAGGCGAGGCCGCTCTGCGGGCCGGCGGCGATCAGCACCGTATCTTTCTTCGCATCGTCGATGGTCTTCGCCTTCGCGCTGTACCAGGTGACGGTGAGATCGACGGCCGTCGCGATGCGGCCGATCCAGCTGTAATCGGCGACGTGGTAGCGCACGCCCTGCACCCCCAGCAATTCGGTCAAGGTGGCATTGTCGGCGATCATGCCGACGACGGTGCCGTCGCGCGGCGCGCCCGCCGAATAGAGCTGGTTGGCCAGCACCAGGCCGGAGCCGCCTTCGACATTCTGCGGCACGATGGTGGGATTGCCCGGCAAATGCTTGGCGAGATGGCGCGCGATGAAGCGTCCGGCGATGTCGTAGCCGCCGCCCGCCGTGCCCGGCCCGATATCGAGATAGACGGTCTTGCCCTTGAAGGAGGGCTGCGCGCCGGCGGCGACGGGCGCCAGCAGCGCCACCGCCAGCAGGGCGGCAAGTGCGGATCGTCTCGACATGGCTTCTCCCCCGCCCGCCGCCGATTGATGGGCGGGCTCGATCGCGGCCCTTATCGAGCCGTTGGCGACAGGATGCAGGGCCCGCCGCCTCCGGTCCAATGCTTTAGCGTCGAGGGGCGCGAGAGACCTAAAAACGTCCGGCTTGGTAGTCGAGCACGGCCTGGCGCAGCTCGGCCTCGCTGTTCATCACGAACGGGCCGTATTTGGCGACCGGCTCGCGCAGCGGCTGGCCGGCGACGAGCAGCAGGCGCGCGCCTTCGCCGCCCGCCGCAATCGCTATGTCGTCGCCGGTCGACAGCACCGCGACCGTGCCGCGAACGAGCTCGGTCGGCGGCGTGCCGACGGCTGCACTGCCCTCATACACATAGGCGAACGCGTTGTGCTGCGGCGCCAGCGCGAGCGTGACAGCGGCATCCGGCGCGAGATGCAGATCGGCCAGCAATGGCTCGGTGGCGCCGGGCTCGACGGGTCCGCGCGCGCCGGCCAGCCTGCCGGCGATCAGCTTCGCTTCCGCGCCCGGCCCGAGCGGCACGGTCGGGATCTCTTCCGCTGTCAGCTCCTGATAGCGCGGCGCGCACATCTTCTCTTTGGCCGGCAGGTTGATCCACAGCTGGAAGCCCTGCATCAGCCCATGCTCCTGCTCCGGCATCTCGGAATGGACGATGCCGCGCCCGGCCGTCATCCACTGTACCGAGCCGGCCGTCAGCAGCCCCTCATGGCCCTTATTGTCGCGATGGCGCAGCCGGCCCGCGAGCATGTAGGTCACGGTCTCGAAGCCGCGATGCGGGTGGTCGGGAAAGCCGGCGATATAGGCGGCGGGATCGTCGGAGCGGAACTCGTCGAGCATGAGGAAGGGATCGAGGTCGGGCAGGTTCGGCTGACCGACCACGCGCGTCAGCTTCACCCCCGCCCCGTCGCTCGCCGGCATGCCTTGGCCGGACCAGATCACGCGACGGCGCGCCTCAACCGGACGGTCGAGCTTGGCGATTTGCGACATGTCTCACCTCGGGAAAAAGGAGGCTGTTATCTAGGCCGTCGCCGGCAGCGGGATAATGGTCCGGCCAGGCGACAATCTATTGCCGGAAAGCGGCCGCTCAGCCGCCATAGCCGATTTCGATGACCTCGAGCCAGTCCTGGCCCGCCGGCAGCCGCACCTCGACGACATCGCCGACGGCGGCGCCGGTCAGCGCGCGCGCCACGGGCGAGGTCCAGCTGACCAGCCCCTTGGCGAGATCGGCCTCGTCGATGCCGACGATGGTGACGCGCTGCTCCTGGCCGGCCTCGGTCACGTAAGCGACGGTGGCGCCGAAGAAGACGCGGTCGCGGCGCGTCTGCTGCTGCGGATCGACGATGTCGGCGCCTTCGAGCCGCTTGGTCAGGTAGCGAATGCGGCGGTCGATCTCGCGCAGCCGCTGCTTGTTGTAGATGTAATCGCCATTCTCCGAGCGATCGCCATTGGCCGCCGCGGCCGAGACGGCATCGACGACGCGCGGCCGCTCCGCGCGGCAGAGATCGCGGAGCTCTTCCTGCATCTGGCGGAAGCCGCCCGGCGTCATATAGTTCTTGCCGCCGGGCGAATCCGCCGGCGCGGTGTCGGGAAGCGACTCCTCGCCGTCCGATTCGCGGGTGAAGGCTTTGCTCATGCCTCGAATCTAGGGCCGGATAGGCCTGCTTCCAAGGCATGACTGAGCTAAGAGGGGATCGCCGGAGCGGCGCCAGCCGAACCGAACCAATGGGGCCGGCTATGTGGCTGAGGGCACCTTCTTGCTCTCGATCGTCAGGCCGGCCCGCGTGGCGCAGTCATAGTGCCAAGAGTCCTCGGGATCGCGGCCCGACCAACGCGGCTGCCCGTCGCGGATCGGCCGGCGACAATGCTTGCAAAGCGGATCGCTATTTTTCATGACGGCTCCCGCATTAAGGATGAGGGGGAGCGCTGTCGTGTCTCTCAGCCGTCGGCGCCCAGGAAGGCCCGTTGCCGACGATAAGCGAGCGTACCACCAATCGGTGTGGGCTTGTCAGCGATAATATCGCAAAAAAATGCCCCGCCGCGAGACGGGGCAAGGCTTCGCGGGAGGCGAGGCAGCAGCGCCGCCTGCCGCGGTGCAGAGGTCGATCGCTCGGGAGCTAGCTGGACTTTGCCGCGGGGCGCACCGGCACCCGCGGGCGCGCGCCATTGCCGTTGCTGCCATGCCCGTTGCTGTAGATCTCCGACATGCTCTGCTGGGTCGTCCGGCAGAGAATGTCGAGCGCATCGGTCGCCGTTGCGCTGAGGATGCCGGCCAGCTCCTCGGTATCGGCGAACGCCTTCTTCGCCTGCGCCTGGGCGAAGGCGAGCTGCTTCGCGAGGCCGTCCTGGCTGTCCGAGTTGCTGAACATGTCCTTGGCAGCGGCCAGCTGGTTGGTGAGATGAAGCTGGACCAGCTCCGCCTGGCGCTGGATCAGGCTCTGGGCCCCGGCGGCGAGCCGCGCGCTCAGCGCGCCGAAGGCTTCGAGATTGCGCTGCTGCAGGGTCGCAATCGTCTCGGGATCGAATTTCGTCAGCATCGCAGCAATCGCGTTGGGCTCGGCCATGGGGCGTCCTCCGCTGGAGTTTTTATTCGATCTGTATTGGATTTAGGGCGAAGTCCGACATGCTCGGCAATCGCTCCTACGGCGCGCCGTCCGAGCGGAAGGATTAGACCGGTCGGAGTGGGGTTTTTACTCCGCCGACGCCGGGGATTTTCTTCACAAACACTCAGCGCAACTCGACCGCTGCGGGCGCGAGGCCGAAGGCTTGAGCGATCAGCGCATAGGAATGCCGGCGCGCCGCCGGATCATGGACGACGGTGAGAATCATCACCTCCTCGGCGCTGTAAGCCGCCGCGACTGCCTCGATTTTCTGGCGTACCGGCGCGGGCGCGCCATGGATCAGGCGGCGGCCGCGCGGCGCCGCATCGGGCGATCCCATCTCGTCGCGCAGGATGCGCAGCGCGTCCTCGACCGGCGGCAGCGCAATCGGCCGGCCGGCGCGCGAGGACAGGCGCGCGACGCGGGCGCTGGCCGAGAGAAGCCAGGCCTCCTCGTCGCTGCCGGCGCAGATCGCCGCCACCGCGACCGCGCAACGCGGCATCCCGCCGGCATGGCGCGGCCGGAACTCGGCGCGGTAGCGCTGCATGATGGCCTCGCCCTGCGGGCTGATGAAATCGGCGAACATGTAAGGCAGGCCGAGCTCGGCCGCCCATATGCCGCTCTGCGGCGAGGAGCCGAGCAGCCACAGGTCCGGCGCCTCGGGGCCGCCCGCGAGAGTCGCCGAGAAGCGGCGAAACGGATGGTCGGCCGGCAGATCGCGCTCGTAATAGCCCATCAGCTCGAGCAGCTGCTGAGGAAAATCGTCGGGTGCCGCGGCACGGCGGTCGCGCTGCAGGGCGAAGGCGGTGAGCTGGTCGCTGCCCGGCGCACGGCCGATGCCGAGATCGATGCGGCCGGGATGCATGCCGGCGAGCATGCTGAAGCTCTCCGCCACCTTGAGCGGGCTGTAATGCGGCAGCATGATGCCGCCGCTGCCGATCCGCATATGCGAGGTCGCCGCGGCGATGGTGCCGATCAGCACCTCGGGCGCGGCACAGGCCAGCATGGCGCTCGCATGATGCTCGGCCAGCCAATAGCGCCGATAGCCGAGCCCGTCGGCGAAGCGGGCGAGCTCGACGGCGTTGCGCAGCGCCTGGCCGCCCGTCGATCCTTGCGAGATCGGCGCCTGATCGAGAATGCTGAGCTCCATGCGCGGATGCTTAACCGCTCCGTGGCCGCGGCGCCAGCTTGTCAGGGCGGCGGCGCGGGCAAATGATCGGGGGCATGCGCCGCGCCTCGCCCGCCCTGCTTGTTTTTCTCTGGCTGCTGCTGCCGGCGCCGGCGCCGGCCGCCGAGCCCGCTTTCGCGCTGGTCAACCCCGGCGAAGCCGAGGCGCTGGCCCGGCAGAAGCCGAGCGCGGCGCGGGCCCAGGCGATCCGCTTCGCCGACCGGGTCCTCGGCCGCTTGCCGCATGCGATGACGCGCGTGCATGTCGAGGGGACGCTGCCGCATCACGGCATCCATGACGAAAGCCGCGAGGCGCTCCGCGATTTTCCTGCGGCGCGCGACCTCGCGCTGGCGGCGCGGCTGACCGGCGACGCCCGCTATGGGCAAGCCGCGGCGCGCTTCATCGCCGCCTGGACCGAGACCTATCGGCCGAGCTTCAATCCGATCGACGAGACCGGCTTCGACGCGCTCATCCTCGCCTTCGACCTGCTGCCCGACGTCGAGAAGGCCCCCCTCGCCGAACCGGCGCGGCGCTTCTGGCGAACACTGGCGAAGGGCTATCTCGACCGCATGCCGACTCTCGAGGGCGGCACCGCCACCAACAACTGGCAAAGCCACCGCGTCAAGCTCGCGACCCTCGCCGCCTTCGCCGCCGGCGAGCCCGACCTCGTCGCCCGGGCGCGGCAGGCCTATGCGGCGCAGCTCGCCGCCAATCTCAGGCCCGACGGCAGCTGCATCGATTTCGCGCAGCGCGATGCCATTCATTACGTGGTCTACGATCTCGAGCCGCTCGCGGCCGCGGCGCTTGCGGCCCGCCGCCATGGCGAGGATTGGTACGCGCTGGCCGCGCCGAGCGGTGCCGCGCTGCCGCGCTCGCTCGACTGGCTGGCACCCTATGCCGACGGCCGGCTGCGCCATGCCGAATTCTTGCATACGACGGTGCGCTTCGATGAGGAGCGGCGCGAGGCGGGCCTGGCCGGCTTCGCCGGCGATTTCGACGCCAAAGCGGCGCGCGATCTGTTCGCGATGGCGGCCCGCCTCGATGCGCGCTATGCGGCCTTGTCACGCAAGCTCGGTAGCACGGGGCCCTGGCTCGATCTCCTATGGCCCCTACCCTAGGCAAACTCCATTCCTGCACGAGCCTGCGTGCGGATGGAGTTTAGATCCTAGGCATTACCTCTTCAGACGAGTGCCGCGCCTGACGGTCGGAGCAGAATTCCGGGTCACATGTCACCGGAATCCGTCCTAGGAAAAGACGTGAGCGCGAACGTCACGCCGCCGCTCGCGTTACCGCGCCGGTGGTGGAGCGCATTGCGCAGCACAGCGCCTTGCCACCCGACGGAAGAGGCCTTGCTTGTCGAAGCTCCAGAACGCCGCGGACACGCTCGCTCGCAAGCTCAACGGGCCGCCGGGATCGGTCGCGGTCTGGGGCTGGTATGCGGACAGCGGCCCGACGCTGGTGGTCGAGATCGATCCGAGCGCCGACGTCCGGCCGCCCAACTCCTATATGGGATTCGCGGTCGATGTCAGGGTGCGAAGCGCGGACGGCCAAGCGCTAGGCTAGGCGCCTCGCCGCTCGCTTCGTCGGCGCGCGGGCTTGCGGCAAAGCGAAGGCGCACAACCAGACCGGGCTGGTTGTCCTCGAGCAGCACCGGAACCTCGTGCAGTGCCGCGATGGCGGCAACCAGGCTCAAGCCCAGCCCATTGCCGTCGCTGGTGCGACTTTCCTCGAGGCGAAAGAAGCGCTGGAATACCTTCTCGCGAAACGGCTCCGGTATGCCCGGACCATTGTCGGCGACGGCAATCTCCAGCGCTTCGCCGCCGGCCATCGCGGAAACCGCGATGGCGGCGCCGTCAGGAGAATGCTGGATCGCATTCTCGATGAGATTCGCGAACAGCTGGGTCAAGAGCGCCCGATCGCCATGCACGGCGAGGCCGGGCGGCACCGCGGCGGCGAGCGTCTGGCCGCGCTCCGCCGCCACCGGCTCGTAAGCCGCCGCGACCCGCAGCATGAGCTCGCTGAGATCGATGCGCGTGAAAGCCGATCTCCGGGCGCCCGATTCGATCTGGGCGATGCGCAGCAGCGCGCCGAAGGTCGCGAGGATGGAATCGATCTCGGCCAGCGCCTCCTCCATCGTCAGGCGCATGTCCTCGATGCTGCCGGCGCCGCGCAAGGCATATTCGAGCCGCTGCCGCAGCCGCGTGATGGGGGTGCGCAAATCATGGGCGATGTCGCTCGAAACCTGACGGATGTCCTCCATCAGATCCTGGATGCGGGCGAGCATGGCGTTCAGGCTGGTGGCGAGCCGGTCGAACTCGTCGTCGGCGCCGCTCACGGGCAGACGGCGCGCCAAATCGCCGCCGATGATGTCGCGGCTGGTCCGCGCCACCGCCTCGACCTTGCGCAGCACGCGCAGGCTTATGAGACTGCCGCCGGCGAGTGCGAGCAGCACCGTCGCCACCATTCCCCATAGGAAGGAGCGGGTGACGAATTCCTCGAGCTCGTGCAGCTCGAAGGTGCCGAGACCGACGAAAAGATAGGCGGCTTCGTCGGGAAGCACCACGCCGCGGCCGCGCAGCCCGGCGGAATGACCATGCGCGGGCGGCAACGGCGCCTGCATCTCCTGCACCCCGTCCAAGGGCATCATCGCCGGCAAGTTGCCGGCCAGCGCCCGGCCCGAATCATCCTGCAGCAGGTAATAGAAGCCCGGCGCCCGGTCGGTCATGACGTCGACGGCGGCGCGCAGCCCCTCGATGCCGGCGCCGCCGGCATTGGCGCGGATCTCGGCGATCTCGCTCGCGACCGTCGTGTCGATCTGCGCCTCGACCAGCCGCAGCGCATACCAATAGACCAGCCCGAACAGCACCAGGAAGGAGAGGCAGAACATCCCGGCATAGGCGAGGGTCAGCCGGAAGCTCGAGAGCCGAAAGATCCGCGTGCGGCGATTGAAAAATTCGCCCTTGCTCATGGCAGGCGCCGAGCGAATTCGATAAGCAGACTAGGCAGGGACACGGAGGCAATATCCCGCGCCGCGCACCGTATGGATCAGCTCCTGCTCCTGGCCGCGGTCGATCTTGCTGCGCAGGCGGCTGATATGGCTCTCGACGACATTGGTGCGCGGGTCGAAATGGAAATCCCAGACATTCTCGAGCAGCATGGTGCGGGTCACCACCTGGTTGGCGTGGCGGGCCAGATATTCGAGCAGCCGATATTCCTGCGGCTGCAGCTCGACCGGGTGGCCGGCGCGCCGCACCCGGCGCGAAAGCAGATCGATCTCGAGGTCGGCGATCTTGAGCCGCGCCTCGCTGCGCGCCTGCGGCGGGCGGCGGCCAAGCGCCGCGACGCGGGCGACCAGCTCGGCAAAAGCGAAGGGCTTGGTCAGGTAGTCGTCGCCGCCGGCATTGAGGCCGTCGACCCGGTCGTCGATCCCGTCCATGGTCGTCAGGAACAGCACCGGCGTGCAGTCCCCGGCGGCGCGCAAGCTGCGCACCAGGCTGAGCCCGTCGAGGCCCGGCAGCATGCGGTCGACGATGAACAGATCCCACGCCTCGCCCATGGCGTTGAGCAGCCCGTCCTTGCCGTCGCCCGATACGGCGACGTTGTGGCCTTCCTCACCCAGGCCGCGGCGAACATAGTCAGCCGTCTGGGTATCGTCCTCGACCAGCAGGATCCTCATCGCAGCGGTTCCACGGCGGCCGTGCGGCCAAGTTCCAAGTTCACGTTGTGAATTCCCAATCTTCCGACCATCGCGCCGCAATCCCAGCATTGCCATGGTGCGAACGCAAGAGCCGATCCTGCCGGAAGGGCCGCCAGAGCCGCCGGCGCCGCTTCTTCGATTGATCGACATCCGCATTTGGGAGGACAAGATGACACTCACGACGAGAACCATGCTCGGCGCCGCCGCGCTGCTCGCATTTGGCTTCGCGGGCTCGGCCGGCGCGGCCGAGCTCAAAATGATCGCGAGCATACCGGTGCCGGGCGCGCCGCTCACATCCTTCGACATCAGCTTCGTCGACCAGAAGACGCAGCGCTACTATCTCGCCGACCGCAGCAACAAGGCGGTCGATATCGTCGATGCCAAGGACAATAAGTGGATCGGTCGCGCCACCGGCTTCGTCGGTGCGGTCATGAAGCCGGACGGCAAGTCGGTCAACTCCAATAAATCCGGTCCCGACGGCGTGCTCGCGGTCGGCAACGAGATCTGGGCCGGCGACGGCGACAGCACCATCAAGGTGATCGATGCCAAGACGATGAAGATCACCGATACGATCAAGACCGGCGGCAGCACCCGGCTCGACGAGATGGCCTACGATCCGAAGAACATGATCTTCATCGGCGCCAACAATGCCGAGGAGCCCCCCTTCGCGACCATCATCGATATGCATGCCGGCCACAAGATCATCGCGAAGATCCCCTTCCCGGACGCCACCGACGGCGCCGAGCAGCCCGATTGGAACGCCGCCGACGGCATGTTCTACCTCGCCGTACCGGAGCTGAAGAAGGACCCGAAGAAGGGCGGCGTCGCGGTGATCGAGCCGAAGACCGGTAAGCTGGTGAAGATGATCGAGGTCGATAATTGCCGGCCCAACGGGCTCGCCTTCGGTCCCGACCAGAACTTCGTGCTCGGCTGCCAGGCCAACGGCAAGAAAGGCCTGGCTCCGGTCATCACCATCATGAACGCAAAGACGGGCAAGGTCGTCGCCAACGTCGCCGATATCGGCGGCGCCGACATGGTCGCCTACAGCAAGAAGAACAACCAGTACTACACCGGCACCTCGAACATGGAGGGCGGCGCCGTGCTCGGCGTCATCGACGCCAAGACCAACAAGCTGGTGCAGAAGATTCCGATGAAGGGGGCCAGCACCCCGCATTCGGTGGCGGTGAACGACAATAACGGTCACGTCTTCGTGCCCGGCGGCGGCGGCGACGGCGGCTGCAGCTGCATCCAGGTGTTCGCGCTGCAATAGGGCCGGGTCAGCGGGCCTCCGCCGCGGGAAATGCCGATTCCGCGGCGGCGGCGACGAGCATGGGCGGGAACGGGCTGCGAGGCTCGTTCCCGTCTGCTTTTGCAATATCCATTGCTGCGCCACCCTCAGCGGCCAGTCTAGGCCTCGAGCGCCAGCGCCTCGGGCGCGAACAGCTCCTCGGCCGTGCGCAGACGCGGCGAGAGTCCCTGCTCGTGATGATAGCGCAGCGCCGTTTCGAGCACGGCGCGGTTGGCAGCCACGCCATAGGCCCAGCCCGCCTCGCCCATCAGGCGCTTGTTGGCGGCGTAGAGCTCGGTCGCCCAGGCCAGCATCAGCACGCGGTGCAGCTTCGACTGCATGGTCTCGTAATAGTGTTCCGCCGCCTCCTTGGCGGCCGAGAAGGCGCGCATCAGCGCCGCCGCCACCCAGGGATCGCGGTCATAGATCTCGCGCTTGATGACCACGGTGTGCATGATCGGATGAAAGCCGGTGCGCCGGCAGTAGGCGCGCTCGCGTTCCTCGGCGTCGGGAAAGAGCCGCCGCACCCTGGCCGAGCCGCGCGTGAAGGAGGGCGGCGCCACGGCCGAGAACAGCGCCTCGATCTCGCCCGCTTCCAGCATCTGGTCGAGGGTGCGGTCCGGCGGCGCCGGCTCGACATGCACCGAAGGCGGCGGCTGCAAGGGGATATAGTCGGGCGCGCGGTCGCGCCGGCGCAGCACCGATCCCACCACATAGCGATAGGAATCGTGCGCGACGCCATGCTCGTCGGCGAGGATGCCTTTCGACCACAGGCCGGCATCGTGTCCGTAGCAATTATGCTCGCCGACGCGACGGCCGATCAGGTCGGCCGGGCTTTCGATGCCGCTCGCCGCGTGCACATAGATCGTATTGTGCCGGAAGCCCCGCGAGGTGAAGACCGGAATGGCGATGAAGGGCGGGTCGGCCGCGTTGAGCGTGCCGAGATAGAAGGTGAGGCCCATCTCCGCCACGTCGAAGGCACGGTCCCGGAGCATGCGCGGGTGGGTCTCTTCGGGGTCCATGTCGGTGCAGGAGAGTCGGATGCCCTCCGGCCGCACCCGCCCCTGCATCAGCGCCCGGACATGGACATAATCGAGGCAGGCGAGGCTGAGCTCGAGATCGGGCATAGGCACGGACGCTCGCGAGAATTGGGGCTGGATTCATGACGCATGGCTTGTACCATCCCTGTCAAGCAACCCGGCCGGCCGCGGCCGCGGGACAGGGAGAGAACAATGGCTGGCAGCGAGACCCGATTCGCGCGTGAGATCCGCCGATGCGCCGCAGTCCTCTTTGTGCTTGCGGCTTGCCTGGCGCTCGCGCCGCAGGAAGCGACGGCGCAGGAGGCCTTTTATCGCGGCAAGCTGGTGACGGTGATCGTCGGCGATCCGCCAGGAGGCGCCGCCGATGCCTATGCGCGGCTGCTCCAAAGCACGCTCGGAAAATATCTGCCGGGCAATCCCAACCTGATCGTGCAGACCATGCCCGGCGCCTCCTCGATCATCGCCGCCAACTATCTGCACAAATCGGCGCCGAAGGACGGCACGGTTCTGCTGATGCCGCAGGCGGCGGCCATCATGGCGCCGCTGTTCGGCAACCAGGCTGCCGCCTACAAGCCGAGCGACTTCGTGTGGATCGGCAATTTCGACCAGGCGACGGGCACCTGCTCGGTCTGGCGCGGCGCCGGCGTCTCCTCCTTCCAGGATCTTCTGACCCATCCCGCCATGCTCGGCGCCGTGGCGCCATCGGGCGTCGCATCCGAATATCCGCGCTCGATGAACGCCCTGTTCGGCACCCGCATCCGCGTCATTCACGGCTATGAGGGCACGGGCCAGCTCGTCCTTGCCATCCATAATGGCGAGATCCAGGGCGCCTGCGCCTTCATGCTGAGCGCGCTCAAGGGCCCCTTCCGCAACGATTACGAATCGGGAAAGCTGTTCCCGATCATCCAGTTCGCGCGCAAGAGCGAGGAGCTGAAGGGCGTGCCGCACATTCTCGACTTCGCCAAGACGGATGAGGACCGCAAGCTGTTCAACCTCGTCTACAATCGCGACACGCTGGGACGCGGCATCGTCGTGCCGCTGGGCGTGCCGGCCGAGCGTGTGGCGCTGCTGCGCGCCGCCTTCGAGTCGGCGGTGCGCGACCCCGCCTTGCGCGAGACCGCCGAGCGCGCCGGGCTGCCGCTGAACTTCATGAGCGGCGCCGAAGCCGAAGCCTTCGCCAAGGATCTGGCCAATGTCTCGCCCGAGATCGTCGCCCGTGCGCAGGCCGCCCTCGATTTCGGCAAGAACGAGAACGAGCATCTGAAGTCGCTCGCCGGCAAGCTCAACGCCGCCGGCAAGGACCGCATCGCCCTCACCGACGAGGCCGGCAAGCCGCACGATCTCAGGCTATCCGACGCGGCGAGCATGATCATGATCGCGGGCAAGCCGGGCGACGCCGGCGATCTCAAGCCCGGCATGGGCTGCTCGCTGCGCTATGCCGAGCCCGACCTCGTGCAGATGCTGGCCTGCAAGTAAGCCATGCCGCTTGCCGAGGAGCGGACGCGGCGCATCCTGACGACGCATGTCGGCAGCCTGCCGCGCGACGCGCATCTCGCCGGCCTGCTCTATGCCAAGCTCACGAAATCGCCCGGCGATCCCGCCGCGCTGGCACGGGCGACGCGCGATGCGGTGCGCGGCATCGTCGCCCGCCAGATCGCGGTCGGGCTCGACGTCATCGATGACGGCGAGCAATCGAAGACCGGCTTCGCCACCTATGTCACCGAGCGTCTCGACGGGCTCGAGCGCCTGCCGCAGGCGCCGAAGACGGAGATTGCGACCCGCGAGACCCAGGCCTTTCCCGATTTCTACCGGCACGGCCATTCGGGCTCGGCGCGGCCGCGGCTCGCCTGCCTGCACCCCATCGCCTATGCCGGCCAGGCGCAGCTGGCGGCCGATCTCGACAATCTCAAAGCGGCGCTCGAGGGCCAGGATCCGGTCGAGGTGTTCGTTCCGGCCGCCTCGCCTTCGAGCGTCGCCGGGCTGTTGGAGAATCGCCATTACGGGTCCGAGGAGGAGCTGGTCTTCGCCATCGCCGAGGCGATGCGCACCGAATATGAGGCGATCGTCGGCGCCGGCTTCCAGCTGCAGATCGACGATCCGCGCCTCGTCATGCATTACATGCTGCATCCCGAGGCTTCGATCGCCGACTGCCGGCGCTGGGCCGAATCGCGCATCGAGGCGCTCAACCATGCGCTGCGCAACATCGATCCCCAGCGCATCCGCCACCATACCTGCTACGGCATCAATATGGGGCCGCGGGTCAGCGACATGGAGCTGAAGCATCTCGCCGATCTCATCCTGAAGATCCGCGCCGGCCATTATCTGTTCGAGGGCGCCAATCCGCGCCATGAGCATGAATGGCGGGTGTGGGAGCATGTGAGCTTGCCCGAAGGCAAGATCCTGGTGCCGGGCGTCATCACCCACACCTCGGTGCTGGTCGAGCATCCCGAGCTGGTGGCGGAGCGCATCCTGAGGCTGGCGAAGATCGTCGGCCGCGAGCGGGTGATGGCCGGCGGCGATTGCGGCTTCGCCTCGACCTTGCATCCCGACACGCCGCCCGAGATCGAGACCGCGATCGTCT
>Ga0070681_10003039_pt1 | contig 15554 bp, 14 predicted proteins | sample KBSC83BmetaG_FD_65650 | JGI IMG/M metagenome (GOLD analysis project Ga0070681, IMG submission 65650) | Corn rhizosphere microbial communities from Kellogg Biological Station, Michigan, USA - KBS C8-3B metaG | ecosystem: Host-associated > Plants > Roots > Rhizosphere | place: USA: Michigan...
TCGGTGCCGATGTTGCCGTCGGCGCCCGGCTTCGCCTCGACGACGATCGGCTGGCCGAGCGCGGCGCTCACGCGATCGGCGATGAGCCGCGACACGACGTCGAGCTGCCCGCCCGCGGGAAACGGCACGATCAGGTGGATGGGTTCCGCCGGCCACGCCGGTTCGGCGTGCGCGCTCTGCGCCATGGCAGCCAGCACGCAGAGCAGCATCGTCGCCAACGTGCGACGCATTGTCTTGTCGAACGGATTCATCGTTGCAAAAGCCCCCAGCGAGCAACCGTCTTGCGCTCGATCGTCGTGAACACGAGCCGATCCATCAGCACCCACAGCACGCCGATCACGATCATGCCGAGGATGATCTTCTCGGTGCGCTGCCACTGCACCGCCTCCATCGTCATGTAGCCCAGGCCGTTGCTGCCGGCGATCATCTCGGAGGCGACGAGCGCGCGCCAGCCGTAGGCGACCGACGTCCGGATGCCGAGGAGAATCTGCACCAGCGCGCCCGGCAGGATCAGGTTCGCGAGCAGCGCGAAGCCGCGCCCGCCGTGGCTTCGCACCGCGCGCGTCAACGCGAGCGGAATCGACTGCACGCCGATCACCGTGTTGTAGAGCGCCGAGAAGAAGATCGTGTTCGCGATCACGAAGATCACCGAGCCGTTGCCCATGCCGAACCAGATGATCGTCAACGGCACCCACGCGATGCCGGCAATCGCCTGCAGGAACGACAGCACCGGCCGGAACAGGTCGGCGACGTAGCGGTTGAGCGCGATCGCGACGCCGAGCGGAATCGCGAGTCCCATGCCGATGACGAAGCCGAGCGCGAGCCGCCCGAGGCTTGCGACGATGTCGCGCGGAAGCGAGCCGTCCCGGATCGATTCGCGCGCGTAGTCGACCACCGTCCCGATCGACGGCAGCATGTAGGCCGGATAGTCGACGACGTAGGGCAAAAGCGCCCACGCGCCGAGGATCAGCAGGAACGGCAGTGTGCCGAGCGCGGCGGCGTCGAAGCGATGGCTCGCGCGAAGCGGCATCGCAGGCGCGCGCTCGATCGTGGGTGCCGTCGTCCCGGACATCATCCACGCTCCGCAGCGTCGACGGTCAGCCCCCAGCGCTGGATCGTCGCGCGCTCGATCGGCCGCAGGTAGAACTGGTCGATCGCGAGCCACAAAAGGCCCATCACGATCATGCCGACGATCGTGCGCGACGTCTGCTGCGCTTGCGCGCCTTCGAAGATCAGGTAGCCGATGCCGGTTTTCGCGGCGACCATCTCCGCGAAGACCAGGCCGCGAAACGCGAAGCCGGCACCGAGGCGCAGGCCGGTGATGATGCCGGGCAGCGCCGCCGGCAGGATCACGAGGCGCAGCACCTGGAAGCGAGTCGCGCCGAGCGAGCGCACCGCGTTGACGAGGATCTGCGGCGCGGTGCGCACGCCGAGCAGCGTGTTGTAGAGCACCGGGAAGAACACGACATAGATCAGCGCGAGCACGATCGTCTCGATGCCGTAGCCGAACCAGACGACGAAGATCGGAATCCACGCGACTTCGACGATCGCGAACATGAACTTGAAAAGCGGCGACAGCGCGAGCGAGGCTTTCCTGCTCATGCCGATCAGAACGCCGAACGCGATGCCGAGGCCGGCGCCGGCCACCAATCCGACGAGGTAGCGCATCACGCTGTCGGCGAGATACACCGGCAGGATGCCCTTGCGCACGAGGTCGACGAAGGCGAGCCACACGTCGCTCGGCGCCGGGTAGAAATACGGGCCGAGCCCGACGAGCGGCACCGAGATCTGCCACACGGCGAGCAGCAGCAGAACGCCGGCGATGCCGCGCGCGGTGACGCCCATGCGCCGGCGCAATCGCGGACGAAGCAGCGGCAGCGAAAGCGTCGCCTGCGGCGTCACGATCCCTCGGTGCAATTCACTTGCCGCTCCAGCGCGCGATCGACTCCACCCAGTAGTTGCGCGCGATCGAGCGCAGTGCGCGCGGGTCGACGTCCTTCATGAACACCGTGTTGCCGCGCACCTCGACGAGCCGGCCCTTCTCCTGCAGCAGGACCTGATGGAAGCGTTCGGGCGCGAACGCGAGCGTGATCCGGTAATCGGCGCGCGCGGTCGGCGGCGGCTCGAGCGCCGCGAGCTTGTCGTGCGCACCGACGAGGCCGGCGAGCCAGTAGGCGCAAAGCGCGACCAATACGAACGCCGTGGCGGCCGCGGGCAGCCGCAGCATCAGGCCTGCGCCTGCGCGAGCTGTGCGCCCGGCGCGCGGACGAGATCGAGGAGGCGCTCGCGCATCGCATTGAACGTCGGATCGGCGTTGAGCGAGGTCCACGTGCGAGCGTCGCGCGCGAACGGCACGTCGACGATCGTGCGCACGCGGCCTGGACCGGGCGACATCACCGCGACGCGGTCGCCGAGAAAGATCGCTTCCTCGACGCTGTGCGTGATGAAGATCACCGTGAGCCGCGAGCGCAGCGAGATCCGGCAAAGCTCCTCCTGCAGTACCATCCGCGTCTGCGCATCGACCGCGGCGAACGGCTCGTCCATCAGCATGACCTCCGGCGCGTTCGCGAGCGTCCGCGCGACGGCGACGCGTTGCTTCATGCCGCCGGAAAGCTCGTGCGGATACTTGTGCTCGACGCCGTGCAGGTTCGCGATCGCCAGGAAGCGCCGCGCCTCGGCGTAGCGCTCCTTCTTCGGCATGCCGCGGAGCTTGAGGCCCAGTGCGGCGTTGTCGAGCACCGTCATCCACGGCAAGAGCGCGTATTCCTGGAACACGACGCCGCGCTCCGCGCCCGGTCCGGTGATCGGCCGCTCGTCCATCACGATGCCACCGTGCGTCGGCCGCAGGAATCCCGCGATCGCGGAGAGCAGCGTCGACTTGCCGCAACCGCTCGGGCCGACGACGCAGAGAAACTCGTCGGCCGCGACGCGCAGGTCGAGATGCTCGACGGCGCGATGGCTCGCGCCCGTCTCCGGGTTCACGTAGTCGAGCGTCAGGTCGTCGACGACGATCTTCTGTCGCGCTTCGCTCACGCCGGAGCCCGTGCCATCCATCACATGCCGAGCGCGCGCCGCTCGGCGCAGCGCAGATGGTGCTCGAGCGCGGCCGCCGCCTTGTCCGCGTCGCGCGCCTTCATCGCCGTGATGACGGCCAGGTGCTCCTCCATCGCGAGCGGCAGGTAGCGCGGCGAACGGCCGTGGAGGCGGATCATCTTGATCTTGTCGAAATTCTGCCGGTGCGCGGTCATCATGATCCGGTTGCCGACCGACTCGACGATCATGTCGTGCATCCCCCAGTCGACCTGCAACGCCGCGTCGAGCAGGCGCGGGTCGCTGTTGCTGCCGCCGTCGAGGCGCTTCAGCACCTCGGTCGTGATGCGCTCGAGCTCGGCGAGCGTCGCGTCGTCGGCCACGCCGACGAAGTGGCGGATGGCGGCCACCTCGAGAATGGCGCGGAACTGGAACGCCTCGTGGATCAGCGTGACGCCGATGTCGGTGATCTGGATTCCGCGCTGCGGAATGAGCCGCACCAGATTCTCGGCCTCGAGCCGCTTCAGCGCCTCGCGCGTCGGACCGAGCGGCACGTCGAGCAGTTCGCAGAGCTCGCCCTGCGAAACGAACTGCCCCGGCGCGAGATTGCGCTTGAAGAGCTCGGCCTTGAACCGCTCGTAGGCAATCTCGCGCATCAGCGAGCGCGGCTTCTTGCTGCGTTCGGGGGTCGCTGCGCGAAGCGGTCGGGGTCTTGGCATCGCCGTTGGACTCGATGGCTTGTCAGCCGATGGTAGCACTGTTAGGATACTTCTGAGATATTACGCGTATCCCGCCGGGATGACAAAGGAGGAGACCCCATGAGCATCACCCGTGCAACGCGCGGCGCGATCGTCGCGCTCGCCGCCCTGCTGTTCGTTGCCGTCGCGTCGGCCGAGCAGCTTCGCGTCGCCGTCACGTCGGCGGCCGAGAACGCGCCGTTCTTTTCGGCGATGGAACATGGCACCTTCAGCAAGCTTGGCCTCGACGTGAAAGTCGACGTGATGCCGAGCGGCGTCGAGATCTCGAACGCGCTCGCGAGCAACAGCGTCGACGTCGGCCTGTTCGGCACCTTCCCGTTCCTGACCGCGGTCGCGCGCGGCGTGCCGGTCGTGCTGATCGGCCATACGTGGAACAACGCGCTCAACAATCCGCAAAGCGAGATCCTGTCGATCATCGCGCGCGAAGGCTCCGGCGTTCCCGCGGGCGACCTGAAGGCGCTCAAGGGCAAGAAGATCGGCGTCACCCGCGGCGCCGGCGGCGAGCCGTACATCGTGGGCTTGTTGAAGCAGGTGGGCCTCACGCCCGAAGACGTCACGCTCGTCAACACGGCGCCGTCGAACATGGCGACCGCGCTCGCGAAAAAGGACGTCGACGTGATCACGTCGTGGGAGCCGTGGCCGAGCGCGGCGCTCACCAAGGTGCCGGGCTCGTACAAGGTCATCTACGGCGGCTGCAAGAGCTGCTACGACGCGGGCACCGTCGTCACGACGAAATCCGCGATCAAGGACAAGTCGAAGGAGCTCGCGCTGTTCATCCAGGGCTATGCGGAGGGACAGCACTGGGCGCGCCAGCACCGTGACGAGGCCGCGAAGATCTCGACGCGCTGGATCCCGGGCCTCGACGAGGAGACGCTCGAGCTCGCGTTCAAGACGCTGCCGGTCGACGTGCGCCTGTCGAAGAACACGATCGACGGCTTCCGCGAGTACAGCATTCCGCTGCTCGTTCACGACAAGCGGATTCCGAAGGCGTTCGATCCTGCGCCTGCGGTCGACAATCAGTTCGTCGCGGCGGCGATGAAGGCCGATCCCGAAGCATTTTCGGACCTGAAGCCGATCCCGCCCGACAAGCAGTTGCATTGACGTTGGTCCGATCCGGCGACGCGATGCGTGACCTGGCACGCACCAATCTGCTGTTCCTCTTTTCGGACCAGCACGCGCAGCGAGTCGGCGGCGCGTACGGTGACGCGACCGGCGCGACGCCGAATCTCGATCGGCTCGCGTCCGAAGGCGTCGTCTTCGACAACGTCTACTGCCCGTCGCCGCTTTGCGTGCCGAGCCGGATGGCGATGCTGACCGCGCGCCACCCGTATGAGCAGGAATGCTGGACGAACGACGATTACCTGCGCTCCGACGCGCCGACGTGGGTGCATGGCGCCGGCGCGGCCGGCTATCGGCCGGTGCTCGCCGGACGCCTGCATTCGATGGGACCCGACCAGCTTCACGGCTACGCGGAGCGCATGGTCGGCGACCACAGCCCGAACTGGGGCGGCGTGCCTCGCCACGACCTCGGCGTGCTCGACAAGGCGAACGATCCGTGGCCCGAGAGCCTCGCGCGCTCCGGCATCGGCCAGTCCGCGTACCAGGTGAAGGATGCCGAGACGGCAAGCGCCGCGTGCGCGTTCCTGCGCAACGTCGCGAAGCAACGCACGGCCGGCAACCATGATCCGTTCTGCCTGACCGTCGGCTTCCTGCTGCCGCATCCGCCGTACGTCGCGTGGCGCGACGATTACGAGCGCTTCCAAGGACGCGTGCCGCCCGCTGCGAACGCGGCGCCACCGCCCGACGTGCATCCGTGGGAGGCGTGGTGGCGCAGCGACCGCGGCATCGCCGACGTCGCGCCGTCCGTCGCGATGCGCGCACGCACCGCGTACTACGGTCTCGTGCATCGGCTCGACGCGATGATCGGCGACATCCTGCAGTGCCTTCGCGAGTGCGGACTCGACGAGAACACGCTGGTCGTCTACACCACCGACCACGGCGACCAGCTTGGCGAGCGCGGCCTCTGGTGGAAGCACACGCTGTTCGAAGATTCGGTACGCGTGCCGCTGATCATGCGCTGGCCGGGTTGCATCGCGCCGGGCGAGCGTCGCCCGCAGGTGGCCAACCTGATCGACGTGGCCGCGACGATGCTCGACGCGCTCGGCGGCGTCCCGCTGCCGCGGGGGCGAGGCCGCAGCCTGCTGCCGGTCGCCCGCGACAGGCGCTCGCCGTGGAACGACGAAACGTTCTCCGAGCATTGCACCGACGTCGTTCCCGCATGGACCGGCGGCCGCGCGACCCAGCAACGGATGATCCGGCGCGGTCGCTTCAAGCTGATCTATTACCACGGCTACGCGCCGCAGCTTTTCGATCTCGACGACGACCCGCACGAGCGTCAGGATCTCGCGCATCTGCCGCACCATGCGAAGACGCGCGACGAGCTCCTTGCACGCGTCCTGGAAGACTGGGATCCCGATGCGATCGCGGCGCGAATCCGTGCGCGGCGACTCGACAAGGACGTGATCGATCGCTGGGCGCAGCACGTGCGCCCGCAGGATGCGTTCCGCTGGAATCTGTTGCCCGAGCACAACCGGCTCGAAGCGGAAACCGGCCAGTGAAACGTCCCCCCACGCTCGCTGCGCTCGCTGCCCCCCAGGGGGCTGATCCGTCGCTTGGGGCGGCCGTGCGCGACTGATGGGCCGATCCCCACGCTGGCCGCGGATCGGCCTCGGCTGCGCCGCGCTCGGCACGCCCTCCCCCGCGCTCTCCGACGCCGACGCCGAAGCGGTGATCGCGGCTGCGATCGAACGCGGCATCCGCTTCTTCGACGTGGCACCCCTTTACGGCGGCGGCGTCGCCGAGGAGCGCCTGGGTCGCGCCTTGCGCGGCCTTGCACGCGACGATTACGTGCTGTGCACGAAGACCGGCGTCACGCGGCCCTATGCCGAGCCGCCGATGCCGACCGGCGCAACGCGCAGGCGCCAGTTCGATCGCTGGGATTACGGCCCGCAGGCGACGCGGGCGTCGATCGCCGCCAGCCGCGAGCGCCTGCGCGTCGAGCGCCTGGACGCCGTTCACCTGCACGACGTCGAGGATCACCTCGGCCGTTGCCTCGACGCGTACGCGACGCTGACCGGGCTTCGCGCCGACGGCGTCGTCGGCGCGATCGGCATCGGATCGAATCACGTGGAGCCCGTTCAAGCGTTACTCGAGCGCGCCGATTTCGACACGTTCCTGCTTGCCGGCCGCTATACGCTGCTCGACCAATCCGGTGCATCGCTCATTGCGGACGCGCATGCGCGCGGTGTCCGCGTCGTCGCCGGCGGCATCTTCAACTCGGGCGTGCTCGCCGCATGGCCGCAGCCGGCGGCGACCTTTGCTTACGAGCCGGCCGGCGCGACGGTGCTCGCGCACACCGCGCGCATCGCGAAAGTCTGCGACGCGCATCGCGTGCCGATCGGGGCCGCGGCATTGCAGTTCGTGCTCGCCAATCCGGCCATCGCCACGGTTCTGATCGGTCCGCGCAGCGTCCAGGAGCTGCACGTGAACCTCGACGCCCTCGAGCTCTCGATCCCCGACGCGCTGTGGTCGGAACTCGAGGTGGAAGCGCTGATTCCGCGCGGCGGCCCCCGGCCGGAACGATCGCCGGCGCTGGCTTGACTGCGCATGCGAATCGACGCGCACCTTCACTTCTGGCGTCCGTCGTGCGGCTTCGACAACAGGCCGGTCGCCGATCATCCGGCCTACCGGCGGGACTTCCTGCCACGCAACGTCGCCGCCGACGTGGAGCGTTCGGCGATCGACGGCGTGTTGCTGGTGCAGACGTGTCCGCAGGCCGAGGAAACCGCGTGGCTGCTCGGGCTGGCCAACGAGCACGACGGACGTTTCCCGCCGATCGTCGGGATCACCGGATGGGTCGACCTCGACGATGCGGCGTGTGATTTCTCGCCGCTTCTCGCGCAGCCTTCGATCGTCGGCATCCGCGCCCAGCTTCGCCGCATCGCCGATCCGGCGTTCATCGAGCGCCCGCGCGTGCTGCGAAACCTCGGCGCCGCGATTCGAGCCGGACTCGGCGTGACGATCCTCGCCGAGCCGCGCCACTACGCGAGCGTCGCGCGCGCCCTCGAGGCACTGCCGCCCGGCCCGATCACGCTCAACCATCTGGGCCTGCGTTTTCCCGACACCGACCCCACCCGCTGGCGCGCGGCCATGCGCGGCTTTGCGCACCGCGACGCTGTGTTCGTCCAGCTTTCGGGATTGCCGTTCCTGTATGGCGAGCGCTGGCGCGACGACGACGCGCGCAGGGTCCTCGACGAGGCGTTCGATATCCTCGGTCCTTCGCGGCTCATGTTCGCAAGCGACTGGCCGATGCTCGTGCGCTTCGCGTCGTACACCGAATGGGTGCAGGCCGTCGACGCGTTCCTGCTCGGCCGCGGCGCGACACGCGACCAGGTCGACGCGATCTTCGAGCACAACGTGCGGCGCGCGAACCCGCGCCTTTCCCTTCCCACGCTCACCGGGACGTCTACATGAAACGATCGCAGATCAATGCCGCCGTCGAGCACGCGCATGCGGCGTTGCGCCGGCACGGGATCCGTCTTCCCGAATACGCATACTGGTCGCCCGCCGACTGGCGGCGCCATGCGGGCCCCGAGCATCACCGCATCTTCGAGAACATGCTCGGCTGGGCCTGCACCGACTTCGGCCAGGGAGATTTCGATCGCTGCGGCATCACGATGTTCGACGTCCGTAACGGCACGCCGGAGCCCAACCTCGGCACGCCGTATGGCGAAAAGATCTTCGTTCTGGCGCCCGGCCAGCGGCTGCCGTTCCATTTTCACTACAACAAGACCGAGGACATCATCAGCTACGCGGGCGGCACGCTGATGATCCAGCTCTACAATGCAAACTCGGACGAGACGATGAACGAGACCGCGCCGGGACACGTGTATTGCGACGGGGTGCGCAGGACGTTCGAGGCCGGTCAGATCTTCGAGATCCCGCACGGGCAGAGCCTGACGATCGTGCCGCGCCTGTATCACCGCTTCTGGGCGAAGGACGACGGCGACGTGCTCGTCGGCGGCGAAATCTCGACGATCTCGGTGCCGAAGACCGACAACCGGTTCACGGCCGGCGGCAGGCGATTCGTCCCGATCGAGGAGGACGTCGAACCGACGTACCTCTTGAACGTCGATTACGACAAGTTGAAAGCCGTCGCATGAAGACCGGCGAGCGCCTCGCGGATCGCGTCGCGATCGTCACCGGCGGCGCCGCGGGCATCGGCGCGGCGATCGCCCGCACGTTCTGCTCGGAAGGCGCGCGCGTCGCCGTGGCCGATCGGGACGCCGACAGCGCGACGCGCACCGCAGCGGAGATCGGCGCCAATGCGGTCGCCATGGCCGTCGATGTGACGAAGGAGGATGAGCTGCGGCGCGTCGTCGAGGACACGCTCGCGCGCTTCGGCCGCATCGACATCCTCGTCAACAACGCCGGCATCATGCGCAAGGCGTACGTGAAGGACATGACCGAGGCGCTCTGGGATGCGGTCGTCGACGTGAACCTGAAGGCGACGTTCCTCGCGAGCAAGGCCGTGCTGCCGGCGATGATCGAGCGGCGCGCGGGCCGGATCATCAACATCGCGTCGATCGCCGGCAAGGTCGGCGAGCCGACCGCGAGCGCGTACAGCGCCGCGAAGTGGGGCGTGATCGGCTTCACGCGCTCGCTCGCGCTCGAAGTCGCGCAACACGAGATCCTCGTCAACGCGATCTGCCCCGGCCCGATTGCCACCGCACTGGGCGAGCAGGGCTGGCGCGAAGGGGCGAAGATCGAAGGCGTCGACCTCGAACGGGTCATGGCGCGCGTCGGCTCGCGCTCGCCGCTCAAGCGTCTCGGGACCGTCGAGCAGGTGGCGCGGATGGCGCTTTTCGTCGCATCGGACGACTGCGATTTCACGACCGGCTCGGCGTTCAACGTCGACGGCGGCATCGTGATGGGCTGACGGCCGCTTCACCGGGCGATCACGTACCGACGACATGGCGAGCCGCGATCCGCAGCGTCCGAACGTGCTCTTCATTCTGAGCGACGACCAGGGCGCCTGGGCGATGCGTTGCGCCGGCAACCGCGACATCGTCACGCCGGCGCTCGATCGCATTGCCGCATCCGGCGTGCGCTTCACGTCGTTCTTCTGCACGTCGCCCGTGTGCTCGCCTGCGCGCGCGTCGCTTCTGACCGGCGAAATCCCGTCGCGACACGGCGTCCACGACTGGATTCGCGACGGCAACGCCGGTCCTTCGCGCGTCGACTATCTCGCGCGGCAGCCGCTTTTGACCGATGCCTTCGCCACCGCGGGCTATCGCTGCGCGCTGATCGGCAAGTGGCATCTCGGCGCGAGCGACGTGCCGCGCGCAGGCTACGTTCGCTGGTTCGCGCACGCGTCGGGCATGAGCCCGTATTACGACGCTCCGATGGTCGACGAAGGCACGCTGCGCACCGTCGCGCGCTATCTGACCGACGAGCTGACCGACCAGGCGCTCACGTTCGTCGACGGCGAGGCGAACGAGCGCGCGCCGTTCTGGCTGAGCCTCAACTACACGGCGCCGCACTACCCGTGGATCGACTCGCATCCGCGCGCGTACACCGCGCTCTACGACGATTGCGCGTTCGCGTCGTGTCCGCAGGATCCGCCGCATCCGTTCTCAGCCACCGGCAATCCGGCGACCGACGAAGGCCATCGCCGCCGGCGCGGGAGCCTGGTCGGCTATTTCGCCGCGGTCACCGCGATGGACGCCGGCATCGGCCGCGTGCTGGATCGTCTCGAGGCGCTTCGTCTCGCGTCCAGCACGCTCGTCATCTTCATGAGCGACAACGGCATGAACTGCGGCCACCACGGCATCTGGGGCAAGGGCAACGGCACGCGGCCGCAGAACATGTACGACACGTCGGTCAAGGTGCCGGCGCTCTTCACGCAACCCGGGCGGATCGCGCCGGCCGTTTGCGACGCGCTCGCGAGCGGCTACGACGTCTATCCGACACTGCTCGACTACGCCGGCGTTGCCGATCCCGCGCCGCGCAAGCGGCCCGGCCGGAGCTTTTGCGCGCTGCTCGACGGCGACGCCGCGAGTCCCCAGCGCAACATCGTCGTCTACGACGAATACGGACCGGTGCGCATGGTGCGCACGCGCGAGTGGAAATACGTGCATCGCGAACCGGGCGGGCCGCACGAGCTCTGCGACCTCGTGCACGATCCGGACGAGCGCGTGAATCGGATCGACGATCCGTCGACAACGACGCTCGTACGCGAACTCCGCTCGCGCCTTGCCGCATGGTTCGCCGAGTACGTCGATCCGGTGCAGGACGCGGCGCGCATCGCGTGTACCGGTTGCGGCCAGCTCGGCCGCGTGACGTCCGTCGAAGACGCGGCGCGCGTCTTCGCCGACGTTCCGATCAAGGCGCTGCACGTGGCGCCGCGCCGGTAATGGCCGGCATCGCTTTCAGGAGGAACACGTGGGTGGCTCGCGTCTGAGAAACCGGCGGCGCTTGATGCACGCGGCCGCCGCGATGGGCGGCGCATGGCTCGCGCATGCGCCCCTCGCGCGCGCGGCGAGCGAAGCCAAAGGCGGCTCGCTGGCGATCGGCCTGTTGCGCAACCCCGTGTCGGGCCTGATTGCGGTGACCGAGCAGAAAGGCTGGTTCAAGGCGGCCGGCGTCGACATCTCGTCGATCCTGTTCGCCGGCGCCGGCGGCCCGAAGCTAATACAAGCGATGGGCGGTGGCAGCGTCGCGCTGGGTTCCGTGTCGGCGACAGCGGCGCTGCTCGCGCTCGCCGCGAACGCCATTTCGCTGCGGATCGTCTCGATCTCCACCGATCCCGCGCCCGCGTTCGCGCTGCTGGCGGCACCCGAGATCAAGTCGGTCGCCGATCTGCGCGGCACGCGCGTCGCGACGACGGCGGGCACCGGCCTTCAGTACTTCCTCGTGCGGGCGCTGCGCAAGTTCGGCATGGGCCTCGCGGACATCGCGTTCGTCAACCTGCCGGTCGGCGATGCGCAATCGGCATTCCTCGCCAAGCGCGTCGATGCCGTGATTCCGTCGTTGAACGGCCGCTACTACATCGAGGGTTTGCGCAAGGACACGCGCGTGCTGTTCACGCACGACGACTTCACGAAGCCGCCCGGACCGACGGCGCCGTTCGAGGACTACGACGTGTTCGTCGCGCCGCGCAGCATCGTCGAACCGAGCGCGCCGGCGCTGCGCGCGTTCCTCGCCGCCTACCACGGCAAGGGCGTGCCGTATCTGCTCGATCCCGCAACGCAGAGCGAGGCGATCGCCGAGATCACGCGGTACGTGAACGCCGAGCAAAAGAGCCCGACCGACGAGAAAGCGATGCGGCAGCAGCTTGTCACGAGCCGCTTCTTCGATCTCGCCAAGGCTCGCGAGATCGTCGCGAGCCCGGGCTTCCGTGCCGGTCTCGACGATCAGGTGCACTTCCTGCTCGAGACGAAGCAGATCGCCGCGCCGATCCCGCTCGATGCCGTCGTGAGGGACCTCCTCGCGGGCTGAAGCCCCCGGTTCGCGTCCCCTTCCGCAACGCGGCCGCATGGTGGAAACTGTGCACCCGCGACCGCACGTCATGCGCTTGGGGGGAGATCTCGTATGGAACGGCGCCGATTCATCGGCTTCGCCGCCGCAATTTTGCTCGCGAGACCCCTTCGCGCCGGTGCGCAATCCACCGCGCGTGCGCACAGGATCGGCTTCCTCGGCAATTCGACGGCCGCGCTCGAGGCGAACCTCGTCGGACCCTTTCGCGACGGGTTGCGCGAGCTCGGTTACGTCGAGGGCCGCAACCTCGCGATCGAATACCGCTGGGCCGAGGGCAATTACAAGCGCTTTCCGAAGCTCGTCGACGAGCTGCTCGCCGCGGGCGTCGAGATCATCGTCACGGCCGGCACGCCCGCCGCGCAGGCCGTGGAGCGCGCGACGAAGACCGTACCGCTCGTGATGGTGGCCGTCGGCGATCCGGTCGGCACGCAGCTCGTCGCAAGCCTCGCTCATCCCGGCGGCAACGCGACGGGGCTCACGTCGATCGCGCCGGATCTCGAAGGCAAGCGGCTCGAGCTGCTCACGCAGGTCGCACCCAGGCTTTCGACCGTTGCCGTCCTGTGGAATCCCGACAACGCGTTTCACGCTGGGGCCGAGCGACAGGCACACGAGGCCGCGCACGTGCTGCATCTCGACCTGGTTTCGGTGCAGGTGCGCTCGGCGCGCGATTTCGATGCGGCGTTCGACGCCATCGTGTCGCGTGGCGCCGGCGCGATGAGCATCCTCGCCGATCGCGTGTTCCTGCATAACCGCGCACGCATCGTCGAGTTCGCCACGAAGCGACGCTTGCCGGCGGTTTACCCGTATCGCGAGCTCGTCGATGCCGGCGGCCTCATGTCGTTCGGCCCCGATTACGCCGACATGCACCGGCGCGCGGCCGCGTACGTAGACCGGATATTGAAGGGCGCGAAGCCGGCCGACCTGCCGATCGAGCAGCCGGCGCGCTTCGAGCTCGTGATCAACCAGCGTGCGGCCCGCGCAATCGGGGTCGCGTTTCCGAGCGCCCTGCTGCTTCGCGCCAGCGACGTGCTCGAATGAACGACATCGCGCGCGCCGTCGGCGAAGCGTCGATGCCGTCGATGGGACACGCGCCGCGACGGGCTGACGGGCACCGTGGACGCCTGTTCCGCAAGTACCTGCTGCTGATCCTGACGCTCGTCACGATCGCGCTCCTCGCGTCCGGCGCAATCAGCATCTACTTCACGTACCAGGAGGCGAAGTCGTCGCTCGCCGGTCTGCAGCACGAAAAGGCGCTCGGCGCCGCCTCACGCATCCAGGAGTACGTGCACCAGATCGAGCGTCAGGTCGCTTACGCGGCACTGCCGCAACTCGATCCCGGCGACGTGGAGCTGCGACGCGGCGAGTTCCTGAAGCTGCTGCGCCAGGCGCCCGAAGTGACCGACGTCGCCCAGATCGATGCATCGGGACACGAGCGGCTGGCCGTGTCGCGCCTCGGAATGGACAGTGTCGGCTCGGGCCGCGACCGCGCGCAGGAGCCGGCGTTTCGCGAGTCGAAGGCCGATCGCACGTGGTTCGGCCCCGTGTACTTTCGCAAGGAGACCGAGCCGTACATGACGATCGCCGTGCGCGCCGCTGGAGAAAAGGGCGCGGTCACGGTCGCCGACGTCAATCTCAAGTTCATCTGGGACGTCGTGTCGCGGATTCGCATCGGCGACAAGGGCAAGGCGTACGTCGTCGACGAAAGAGGCTATCTCGTCGCCGACCCCGACATCGGCCTCGTCTTGCGCAAGACGAACCTGTCCGCTTTGCCGCACGTGCAGGCCGCGATGACAGCTCCGCGCGACGGCGGCAACGTGGCGATGGTGTCGACGGACCTCGCCGGCAAGCGCGTGCTGACGTCGATGGCGCCGATCGAATCGCTCAAATGGAACGTGTTCGTCGAGCAGCCGGTGTCGGAGGTCTACGCCAAGCTCAATGCGTCGATCCTGCGTACCGCCCTCCTCCTCCTTGCCGGGCTCATGTTATCGGCGCTCGGCGCGCTGGCGCTGGCGCGCGGCATGGTGCGGCCGATCCGCACGCTCGACGAAGGGGCGCAGCGGATCGGTACCGGCGATCTCGACCAGCGCATCGTCGTGCGTACCGGCGACGAGCTCGAAGCGCTCGCGGACCAGTTCAACCGGATGAGCGGCAAGCTGCGCGAATCGTACGCGGGCCTCGAGCAGAAGGTCGAGGCGCGTACGCGCGAGCTTGCGAGCGCGCTCGAGCAGCAGACGGCGATCAGCGAGATCCTGCGCGTGATCGCCGCGACGCCGGGCGACGTGAAGCCGATGTTGAACGCGGTTGCCGAGCGCGCGCTGAAGCTCTGCGACGCGGCACAGGCGACGATCGTGCTGGCCGAGCGCGACGCGCTGCGGTGTGTGGCCGCCTTCGGCAGCACGCGCACGCTGAACGAGGGCGAGTCGATGCCGCTTACGCGAGGCTCGGTCGCGGGACGCGCGATGTTCGACCGCGCGCCGTTCCAGGTCGAGGATCTCGCGGCGGCATCGGAGGACGATCTGCCGGTCGGGCTCGAACTGCAGCGCCGCATCGGTCATCGCACCGCGCTCGCCGTGCCGCTGATGCGCGAGGACCACGCGATCGGTGCGATCCAGCTCTGGCGAATGGAGAAGCGCAATTTCTCCGAGCGGCAGATCGCGCTCGTGAAGACGTTCGCCGACCAGGCGGCGATCGCGATCGAAAACGTGCGTCTCTTCAACGAAACGAAGGAGGCGCTGGAGCAGCAGCAGGCGTCAGCGGAGGTGCTGAGCGTCATCGGCAGCTCGGTCGCCGACACCGCGCCCGTGTTCACGCGGATCGCGGAAAGCTGCAAGCGACTCTTCGACGTGAGCGCGATCAGCATCAACCTGGTCGGCGACGACGGTCTCGTGCATCTCGGCTACTACGACGGCCCGAATGGCGATCAACTCCGGAGCGTCTTTCCCGGCCCGCTCAATCGCGATTCCTCGACGGGCCTCGCGATCCTCGAAGGGCGGGTCATCCACCATCCCGATGTTCTTGCCGCGACCGAAGTGCCCGCCTATACGCGCAAGAGTGGCGAGGCGACGGGCGTGCGATCGGTCGTCTTCGCGCCGATGGTATGGAAAGATCGCGGCATCGGCGTCATCGTCGTCGGCCGCGAGATCGTGCAGCCTTTCACAGGCAAGGAGA
>Ga0070681_10003043_pt1 | contig 15546 bp, 17 predicted proteins | sample KBSC83BmetaG_FD_65650 | JGI IMG/M metagenome (GOLD analysis project Ga0070681, IMG submission 65650) | Corn rhizosphere microbial communities from Kellogg Biological Station, Michigan, USA - KBS C8-3B metaG | ecosystem: Host-associated > Plants > Roots > Rhizosphere | place: USA: Michigan...
CTACCAGCAATAAATGGACGCTGCCCGCCTTCAAACCAAGGTCTATTCTGGTTATAGCAAGGCGGCGCAGCGGATCGGTTATGCCTTCACGGTCTACCGGCCGAACGGGGCAAGCAATCCGATTGTATCCGGCAACATCGTGAATGCGGGCATCAACGCCTCGTTCACACCGCGCTCGACCGGCTTCAATTTCGAAATTACTTCGGACTACAAGCAACCGTTGTTTCATGGCTTGTTTGATGCGACGAATATCAACGTCGGCGATTATCTGACGCTGGCAGGTCATGGGACTTATTTCGTCATATCCAAGCAGGACATTGCGCCTATTCTATGCGTGTCCTGCAACAACACGGTGACGGTCTCGCGAGCACCGTGCGTTGGTGGGACTGGTGCGCAAACCGGATATTCCGGGGCGACGATCGCAAATGAATCGCCGATCATGAGCTTGTTCCCGGCCAGCTTGATCTTTGACGCGCGTGGACGCAATTCCGGTGCGGGCCTTCCGATGGACGAGGTCAATCCATATTTCAACGTGCTGTTGCCGCATATCGCGGGCGTTGACGTGCGGACATCCGATATCGTCACCGACGAGGATAATCGGCGCTATATCGTATCCTCTGCCGAACATTCGCCGCTTGGTTGGCGCATCATGGCACGTCAGGCAGTGACGTGACATGGCCGACATCACCGATGTTGAGGCCGCGATTGTCACGATCGTTGGCAACGCGATCTATCCGAACGGCACAAGCCAGCCATCTGCGCTACCCGGTGGTGCTGCGGCCAATGTTTCCCGCGGGTGGCCGCTACCGGCTTGTTTGGATGCTGATTTGGCGGCCGGTAAGGCTGAGATCACGATTTTCCCGCTTGGGGGTGCCTCGATCCACACCTACCAGATTCAAGACGAGACCTACGTCGTTACACCACCGACCTACGGCCTTACGATCGTCTCGATTGTCGGCAATGTCATTACAGTGTCAGGACAGCCACAAACCGGCGAATACCTGACCATCGAGGCGGATGGCGCGCATATCTATTCGCAAACAGGTGCCACGACTACGGCGTTACTGGCGGCGCTTGCCACGGCAGCGCAAGCGGATTATCCGTCTGCCACATCCGACGCCACCACGCTCACCATTCCTTATGGACATTCCCTGATTGTCAGGCAAGGCGCGATTGGGACGCTCGGCAACGTCACGTGGCGGCAACGTCATTCGATCATGGTGTGCATCTGGGCGCCATCGGACGAGATCCGCACTGCCGCAGCCAAACTAGCCGATAGCGCGCTGAAGAAGAATATCAAACTGACGATGCCTGACACGTCGCAGTGCATCCTGCGCTATATGCGAACCACGTCATCGGACCAGCAGGAAAAGGCCGGTCTCTATCGCCGCGACCTGATCTATGACGCTGAATTCGCCACAGTCGATTTATTCCCCGGTTACGTGGTGACCAGCGTCACGGTCAGAATCACCGATCCAACCAATACTGCAATTGCTACTGCAATCGCTTAAGGGCACCGATGCGCAAGTGGATCGACTGGCTGGCGGCTAAATTCAGAAAGCCGAAGAAGCAGCCAGCTCCCGTACCCGCACCAACGCCTGCGCCACAACCACCGCCAGCACCAACGCCGGACCTCGATTTCAGCCAAGGCCAAGATTCCCAATATCTAAATATCCTATAAAACGTAAGGAAACGCTATGTACCATCTCGTCGTTCGTCATCCATTCCACGGCTATAACGTTGGCGACAAGATCACCGATCCCGGCGAGATCGCGAAACTGATGGCCGAACACGAAGGCCGCGTCATTCGCGTGCCTGCCAAAGATGAACCGGTCATCCCGGTCGAATCCAACGACTAAACAACACGAACAACCATCAACCAGATGAACCCGCCCTCGAGGCGGGTTTTTTATTGGAGACAACTTAAATGACCGGTAACGTCTTTCTGGACGGCCAACAGAATCTTGCTGCGTTATCGGTTCCTGGCGTCTATGGCGATATTATTCCGCCAAATCCATTCCTTGTCGGTACGCCCACCAACATCGAAGGCCTTGTCGGTGTTGCCTCTTGGGGACCGACCAACGTGCCGATTCCGATCGGCGGTCCTTCGGATGGCGCGATCAAGATCGGCACGCCGCTGATCCGCACCTATGACATTGCCACGCATATCGCGGCAGGAAGCAAGGTCGGCAGTGCGATCGGCTGGCAGGCTGTGCGGGTGACGGACGGCACCGACGTGGCCGCCACGGCTTCGATCACCTCCGGCGCGCTGACCATTACGGCCAAATACACCGGCATCCTCGGTAACAACATCCGGGTCTCGTTCCAGCAAGGCGCGCTGGCCTATTCGCTGATGGCGGTGATTGCCTTTCCCGGCCTTCAGCCAGAACAGATCAACAACGTGCTTGGGCCGGTAGCGGCCACAGGCACGGCGACCTTTAGCGGGCAACCTTCCGCCAACGATACGCTGACGGTCGGCGGCACCGCGATCACCTTCGTGTCAGGCGCACCATCCGGCAATCAGGTGCAGATCGGCGGTTCGCTCGCGGTCACGCTGGCGAGCCTGCTGAGCTTCCTGCAAGCGTCTGCCGACACCAACCTCGTCAAGTTCAACTACGCGCTGACTGCCAGCAATGTGCTGACGTTCACCGCCAACCAGTACGTCAACGGCGGCACATCGGCGGGCACCGGGGGCAACGCGCTGACCTTGGCGAAGGTCTCGACCAACATTGTCCTGTCTGGCGCGACGTTGGCTGGCGGCACCGGCACTTGGCAGACGTTCTGGACCAACGTGGCGGCGGCCATCAACAACGGCAACGCCTTTAGCGGCGCGTCCAGGTCGGTTGTCGCAACAGCCGGTGTATCCACCGCAGCACCGACGTTATCTTCGCCTGTGACCCTCTCAGGAGGCACAGATGGCGCCTCTGGCGTCACCGACGCGACCCTGGTGGGTCAGGATGTCGTGCCCCGCAAGGGCATGTACGCGCTGCGTAGCTCCGGCGTGGACTGCTTCACACTAATCGATCTGACCACGATTGCCAACTATGCCAACATCGCGGCGTTCGCACTGTCGGAAACCTGCTATGCGCATCAATCGATGCCATCGGGCAGTTCGATTGCTTCCGCCATCGCGGCGCGGCAGAATGCCGGCATCGACTCGTCCTGGTTCAAACTGATCACCGGCGATTGGACCTATTTCTTTGACGATGTCAACAGCGTCGAACGGCTAGTCAATCCAACGGCATTCTCGGTTGGCATTTACGGCAATTTGAGCCCGCAGAATTCCGCGCTCAACAAGCCGCTACAAGGCGTCACTGCGACGCAATCTTCGAAATTGCTCGCGACCTATGCCGAACCTGACCTCTCTCTGGTCAACCTCAACGGCATCGATCTGGTGTTGCCGTCCTACCAGTCTCCAGGCGGCTTCTACTTCTCGTTCGCTTCGGCCCGTAACGCCTCAAGCAACACGGCGGCCAATGGCGACGAATACACCCGGATGACGAACTTCCTGATCCGCACCGCGCAGAGCAAGGCGGCAGGATCGTTCGTCGGCAAGCTCCAGTCGATCCAAGCCAACGACCAGACCCGCAACCAGGCCAAGGCGCTGTTCGACGGTCTGTCGCAGCAACTGGCTTCGCCTGCAGTCGGCAACGGCCTCAACGGTCAGGGCATGATCGACGGTTGGTCGGTGATTTGCGACCTCACCAACAACTCACCGACCACGATCGCGCAGGGTTATCTGTTCCTGTATTGGGCAGTCCGATATCTCGCAGTGGTTCGATATTTCGTGGTCAAATTCCAGGGCGGCAGCAACGTCAACGTTTCGGTCCAGACCAGCGTGCCGAACATCTCGCAGTTCGCGCCTTCCATCAATACTGCAAATCCCACCTCGTAACCGACGCCAAAACAACAATCCTAGCCAAATAGGAGGCTACCATCCCGACAAACGGTATGAACACCGGCGTCGATTACAGCATTGCGTATTACGACGCCAATCAGCAAGCTCTGGTGAATCTTGGCGACATCCAAGACGTCAAGATCACCGCGCAGCACCACACCATCAAGAATATGCCATACAATGCGGACCCAAGTTACGCATATATCAATGATGGCTATGTGGTCGATTTCACGATCACCCGCACCGGGTCGGTGCTGGAAGACTTGATGATCACGTTTGCGCAGAACTTTGCGGCGGGTCAGGTACAGGCACCTGGCGTGCTCAACGTGACCGTGGGCAACCCTGACGGCACCGTCAGCCGTTATCAGTACATCAAATTCGTGGTGTTCATGTCGGACATGGGCGACATTGCGCGGGACAAAGTCGTGACGCAGCGGATGCAGGGCATGGCCTCGACAAAGGTCAAGATCGCCTAAAGACGTGCGTATCGGGGTCATTACCGTAGATGGCAGGGAGGTCGGCTATATCAATCTCGTCACTGAAGACGATATTGTCGACGATTTTATTCCTGACGTTTCGGGTTATGTCCCTGAAGGTCGCGCCGACCGCGGCATCTCAGCCGCGCCATCAGGCGAGCTGAGGCGGCCATCAGGTCGTCAGCATCGATCGGCAAGCGGCAATCGTCCAGTCCATCAGCCCAAGACGCTAGAACCGCACAGGGAAGAGAAGCCGTCCTATCAGCCCAAGGGCGAGACTTACCCTGCCGAAAAACCTTCGCGTCCATATTCGCAAGGATCAAGAGAGACCGACGAGGCAATTGTCGAGGCTTCCAAGGCGCATCATCTCGACCCGAATTTCATGCGGTCAATTGCTTCTATTGAGTCCGGAATGAACCCTGGTTCGAACGCCAACGCTAAAACACAATACAAGGGTCTCTATCAAATCGGGCACGATGAATGGCGGCGGTTCGGGCAAGGCAATATCTATTCGGCACGTGACAATGCGATGGCCGCAGGGCGGCTATTTGAAGAAAATCGGCGCCAATTTCGTGCCAAGTTCAATCGCGATCCCACCGATACCGAAATGTATCTGATGCACCAGCAGGGGTTGGGCTTCTACACACGTGGCGCGATGACCAATATCGGCGGCAACCTACCAGCATCGGCCCGCACTGGTGAGAACATGACGCACGCAGGCTTTGAGCGATATTGGGGCAGCCAAGTTGCGCGCCGCAAGGCCTCCTATGCAGCGCGCAATGGTCAATCCGCCGAAACTGAAAAACCGATCGATCCGTCAACCAATCCTATGTAGCGGTCGCCCAATTGGCGACAAGCCAACGGGCTATTGGCAACGCGATGTAGTTGGCAAGCGCCATACCGCCGATCATAATTAGCACGACTATTGCAAAACTTCCGAGGGCTAGATTGTCGTTGCCGTAGGCCAGCATGGCCATGATCACCGGGTAAAGAAACGGCAATTTGATGCCCATACTCACCCATTTCTCCCATGGCGCTCCAGGCAATGCTGTTGCTTTAATTGCCTTCGGATCAACGGGTTTGATGCGATAACCGAGTCGATGTGCAGCGGCCATCACCGCAGTCATGGCAACATCGGGCGGCACGGTGAACCATTCATCACCGCCAGGTGATTTGTAGGCATTCAACTGGAAATGCGCCTCGACCTCGACTTGTCCAGCGGCGTTACCTTCGACTTCGCCGATAAATTCAAATCGCAACGGGTAAGGTGAACCCGTTTGCAGGCTGTTGATCCGCTGTTGCGGGTTATCGGACGAACCGATCTTTTGGCGACCATGTTCGCCAGAAATTACATAAACAAATGTCCTCATGTTGAAAATCCTATCGGCAGACAGGTGTTAAGGTATGACTAAAGAGCATTTCGCGAAAGGTGAACAAAGCGCGACCGAGGCTATTACGTCCTCGAATACCGCAGAGGCCTTCGACAAACGTGGTCGGCTGATTAAGGTCAAGAGACTGACAGCCCTGGATTATTACCGCCTAACAAAGGTATTGGGAGGCGCCAACGAGTCGACCTATGGCATGGCCTCCTTGGCTTGCACGGTGCGCAAGATCGATATGGATGACTACGCGCTGCCATCGACCGAAAAAGAGGTCGAATTTATGCTTCAGGAACTCGACTTTGACGGCCTTGAGGCTGTTGGCGAGGCTATGAAGACGCTCAATCCGAAGACAGAAGACGTCAAGGACGCCGCAAAAAACTAAGTCAGCTACCCGAATTCAAGTTTCGGGTAGCGGCATGTGGCGGAAATCTTCCATTTGATGTCGCGTTTGCGGCGGATGACACCTTCATCATCTCTTGGCTGATTGCCAAGGGCGAAAATGAAGGCATGACCTTTGACTGGTCCACCATGCAATGGGTCCGCCGACAATGAAATTGACGTTGCAGGAATTCGAGACCCAATTGGCGCGGATGGAAGCGCGGTTGGTGCCCGAATTATATATCGCCCTGCAACGGATCGGCGAAGCCACGCAGGACGTGGCCCGCGCAATGCCTGGTGTCGAACATTCGTTCTGGCCGCCGCTGGCCGAATCCACCATCGAAGACAAGATGCGCAAGGGGTTTCCGGTACCCTCGCCATTGCGGCGTACCGGCGAGATGGCGGAATCCTATAAATACGAATTGCGGCCGGGAGAACTCGCGGTCGCCGTTGGGTCGGAGGAAAAGACCGCGCTGTTTCATGAATTCGGCACATCACGGATGCCGCCGCGTCCGGTGCTTTCGCGGGCGATGATGGAGATATTGCCGTTCGCGCGCAGAATGCTGGGCAGCGTGGCGAATTCGATTCTGACGGGTAGGCCGGAGAAATTGTTACCATGACAACGGCCTTCGAAGTCGAGACGATATTCAGGATCGTCAACCGTGCTTCGCCGACGATAACTGCGATTCTGCGGCAAATCCGACAGTTAAATGAAGCAATCGACCTAGCCAAGAAGAATCTGGGAGAATTGGCGGGTGCTGGTAGCGCATCATTGGCTCCAGCCATTGGCGAAACAGAACGCCTAGCAACGGCGTGGAAGGCGGTAGCTACGGAAGCCACATCGGCACGCCGCGCAATTTCTAGCGTATCTAGAGCAGCTCTTCCCGCGCCAGGCGGCGTTGCGACAGCAACTGGCGGCGGTGGTGGCGGTAGAGCCCTTCTTGGCAATCGTCTGGGCATTGGCGGTAACGCGCATTATACACCGCCTGGCTATCATGTCCCCACTGGCGGTCATTTCCGCATCGGTGGTCTTGTGGGCGGTGCCGCAGCTGCGTTCGGCTATGCTGGTTTGCAGGCTGCAAATTACGAAGACGCCGCTGTTTTCATGGCGCAACATGCTGGCGTTGATTATCTCGCGAACCGTGAGAAATTCGAGAATATCCTTAAAGAAGCCACGACCAAGACCGGTTATAGTGAGCACGAAGTTAGCGAGGCCACGCAGGATGTTTTGCGTCAATTCAAATATACTGGAGGCGATAACGGCGTAGGGGTGCTCCCTAATATTCTACGCTATGGAGCCACCGAAGCCAGACTGAAGAACACGGGGCTGAAAGAGTCCGAGTCCGCGATGGTCGGACTGGCTCACATGCTTAGGAAATATTCGGCAGAGGATGTCGAGAAATTGGCACCGGCCTTTTCGGTGTTGTCGGTCGCCAACCCGATGTCCCTTGCGCAAATGGATACGGCATTCGGCTATGCCGTGCCATTGCTGCAAGCTGGCATGGATCTCGATCCATTCCAAACGATGGCGGCTTCGACAGCTCTAGCGACTGCCGGAATTAAATCGAGCAGGGCCGGCACCTGGGTTCGCGAGATGATGAAAGGTGCCATGCCCGGCACTAGTCTCATGAGCAAGATGCGCTTCAACAAGCATGAAGCCGCATTGAGGGAATTGGGCCTCGTCGATGATAATCATAAGCCGACATGGTTTGTGAACGGCAAGCCAGATGAATTCTCTTTTCTGGAAAAAGTTTCAGAAAATCTGCCAAATATTCCTATTGAACGTCGCGCGGCAATATTGGAGGCCCTTGCGGGTACGCGGGGCGCTGGCGCGTTATCAGTTCTTGCGGAAACTCCGGTCCAAGAGCGGATGAAAAAACTTCACGCCGCTGTAAACGATCCGGCAGAAATCAATCGGGTCCGCAATTTCCAAGAGATTTACGCACAACAATCGACAAAGCAGAATGCTCGGCAGACCTTTCAGACATTCAACGTCTTGATGGCCGACCTTGGCGACAAAATCCTGCCATCTGTTAATCACGCGTTAGGTGATTTCAAAGGCGCCCTTGAATTCATCACCAAATTGATTCCGGGCGCGAAAAAAGAGGGCGGCGATATTATTGGGGCCCGCGCGATGCAGGGCGTCGGATTAGGCGCAGCCGCTGGATGGTTCTTGGGTCCTGGCGGCGTTGGCCTGGGAGGGTTGGTAGGCGGCGGAATCGGAACGATGGAAGGTGTCCTAGAGACCTACCACAAGAACCGCTCCAAGGAAGAAGAAAAACGCGACGACGATATTCAATCGCAGATCTTGCTCGGTGTAGGTGGCTTATCCGAAGCGATCAAGATGCCGCAAAAGACGCAATTGGCTCCGATCACCGTACAAATGAACATCGACGGCAAGGCGATTGGTGATGCCGTCTTCAATGCGCAAGCTGGTTCTGCTGGATTTTCGACGCAAGCCCCGGCCGGCAATGGCACGGGCCAATTCAACGACCCAACGCATAATCTATCGGGCAATTGATGCCGACCGATCTTCTGATCTTGGGGGGAATCGTCTTCGACGATTTTTCCACTCCCGAACGAATGATGGGTGGCGGCAACCAGGCCATGGTTGTCCACAAACTGCCGGGCGGGTCACGCGTAATCGATACGCTCGGGCCGGATGAGGCCGATGTCGCTTGGCAGGGCAAATTCTATGGTAATACTGCCTATTCCGTTGCCTTGGCGCTCGATGCCATGCGCGCTGCTGGTCAAGTGGTGGAATTGACGTGGGGCGGTCAATTCAGATCGGTGATCGTGTCCCGTTTCATCTATGAAGCGCGCCGAATGCCTGCATATTTAGAATATCATATTGTCTGCACCGTGACGCAAAACCCGGCGCTGGGCTCATTGGCGGCTATATCGCCGGATGCCACGTCGATCGATACGCTGGTCGGCACCGATTTGAATTTTGCGCAAGATTTGGCTGATGGGATCTCGCCGGTATGATACCCGCTTCGATCACCACTGCATTGGATAGTTTAGCGGCGCAAACCGAAGCGGCAAAGCCGCTGGCGAATGCCTCGCAGGCTACCCGAACCGCGCTGAAACTGAATGCGGCCAATCTGGTTGCAAGCCTGCAAAGCGCACTGACGGTCACCTCAGTGCTTGATACTTATGAGGCATCGACTGATCCCGGTGTGATCATTAACGAAGTGTTGACGCTCACCACTGCGGCGAATGATGAGGCCACGTTGTCGCTGATGCGTGGCGTGGTCGGCCGCGCGGCAAGCAATCTGGACCAATTGCCTTAAATCATGGCGATCACGTCGGGGACCGGACCACACGCCGCTTGGCTCAATGTTGGCGGCGGATCATTGTTGGTTGAGCACGGCAGTGTCAGCCAAAGCGCGCAACGCAAGTCATCGTCCTTTTCCGTCAAAGTGCCGCTAACGCTGGAATCCGAAAGCCTACTGGCCACGCTCGGCGACAATGAGGCAACTATCTCAGTGATGGCGCGAGGCCAGACCTCCACGCTCTTAACCGGCGAGGTGGATTCCACCGAATTTGATTATATCGGTCGTTGTGTGCATGTCACCGGCCGCGACAAATCGGCCAAGCTGCACGATAACAAGTCGTCCGAAAAATGGCTTAACAAGATGCCTTCGGAGATCGTTCAAGATCTCATTGGCCGCGTCGGATTGTCCGGTAATGTCGCATCCAGCACAATCATGGCCGGCAAGAAGCTGCAGCAGGATTTTGTAAAGCTGTCCGACAGCGTTTCGTTCTCCTACATCATCCACAAGATGGCGGAATTTGATGGCGCGCGGTGGTGGGTCGATCCGAATGGCAATTTCAATTATCAGCCGATCGGCTCGCCCATTGGCACCTATTCCATCAGCATTAACCAGAACACTCAGCCGATCTCATCGGATTGTCTGGCGCTAAGAGTTCACCGCAACGTGCAGGCCGGCAAGGGCATTGCGGTCACGGTCAAGGCTTGGCATCCGAAGAAGAAACAGGTCTTTTCCTACACGTCCAACGTCGAGGGCAACGGTTCGCCGCTGCAATACAATTATCATATTCCGACATTGGAAGACCAGCACGTCCAGAAGTACGCCAAAGCACAAGCCACCGAAAAGGCAATGCACGAACTAGTGGTTCACGCTACCGTAGTCGGTGACCCTAGCGTATCGGCAGGCATGGGCCTATCGTTGTCTGGTACGGAATTCTTCGATCAGACATTTGATATTGATGCCGTCCACCACGAATTCGGCATGAGCGGCTATCGCACCTCGATTTCTGCTCGGGCAGCGGGGCAGGGCAGAACCGCATCATGAGCCTTGATAATCTAATCCTGTCGGTGGTCGAACGCTGGTGGGCTGGACGCTATAGCGAACGCCATGCCATCGTCAGTTCATGGGATTCCAAAAATCATCTGGCAAAGGTGACGTTGCAGCCGGAAGGTCAGGAGACCGGTTGGCTTCCGGTTGAGACAAGCCATATCGGTCAGAATTACGGCATCCTCATTGGGTTACAGCCAGGACAAGCTGGCGTTGACGCCAAGGGCCAAGGTGGTCAGAGCGGTCCTGAACAGAATAACCAGGGCGATCAGGTCATTGTCAGATGGCAGGAAGGCGACGTTGAGTCCGGCAAAGTAGCCGGCCGCGTTCATTCCGACCAAGACAAACCGCCGGAAGTCAAATCCGGCGAGATGCTGCTTTACACCAAATTCCAGAAATCTGGCGGACCAACGCCGGACGCTGGTCAGGGCGGTCAGGGCGGTACGGGATCGCAAATCCATTTCAAGAATGACGGCAGCCTGACTTTCACCGATGGCAACGGCGGCTCGCTGGTGTTCGACGGGCAGGGCAACTGCACACTCAACTGCAAGAAGATGACTTTCAAGGTCGAGAATGATCGCGAGTTGACGATTGGCGGCTCCGATACCGTGAAAATCTCCGGCAGTCTCAACAAGACGATTTCCGGCACACGCACCGACAAGGTTTCCGGTTCTTGGGCCACGACTGCGGCGAACAGTGTCTGGTCATGGCTGACATCCAAGGGCGATGAAGACGACGCATGACCGACATTTGGCTGGAGTGGAACGATGACTTTGTCGTCGATTCCACTGGAGACTTATTGTCGGTTGATGGCGATGACGAGGTAAGGCAGCGGCTTGAGCGTCGGCTATTCACCGCCGTCAAGGGTTACGTCTGGCATCCGGATTATGGCGCGGGCTTGCCGCAAAAGGTCGGCTCGACACTGACTGTCGCCGACATCAAGTCAGTGGTGCAAAAGCAACTGTCGCTTGAGGCATCGGTGGCGCCGAATCCACCCGCGCAACTGACCGTGACGGCCGACCCGAACAACCGTTCCTTGGTGAACATCGGCATTCTGTATTTCGACGCCGTGACTGGCGAGACCGTATCCTTCTCGATAACGGCGTGAGGCCATCTTGGCGAATTTACCGACGCAGTCATTCCAGCAAATCGTTACAAATGCGATTGCTGGAATTCAGGGCCGTTCCGCCAAACTAATCAACTTCAGCCAAGGTTCATCGCTTCGCGCGATCGTCGAAGGCTTTGCTGGCGTTTTCCTATGGTTCCAGGCCATGGCGCTGCAATTGCTCTCCGCGATGCGGTTGAGCACCGCGGTCGGGGCGGACGTTGACAGCTTTACTGCCGATTTTATGCCGACCATCGGCGTATCCAACGGCGTGGCGTCTCCGCGGCTGGGTAGCCAAGCCGCCACCGGGCAGGTCACCTTTGCCCGCTTCACGGCGGCACCTTCGACCTGTTTCGTTCCGGTGGGCGCCACGCTGACTACCAGCGACGGCACGAATACGGCGTTTGCGGTCATATCCGACACGACCAACCCGTATTTTTCCGCCACCCTTCAGGGCTATACGCTACCCTCGAGCACGCTGTCGATGACGGTCGCGGTGGAAGCGTCGGTCTCCGGTTCAAGCGGCAATGTGTCGGCCAATACGATCACCGTGATGACCTCGCCGATCACCGGCATCGACACGGTCACCAATATCGCCGCCTTCACCAACGGTGCAGATCAGGAAAGCGACAGTGCGCTCAAAGCACGTTTTGCCGCTTATATTCTTGGCCTTAGCCGTGGCGATATTTTTGGACTTAATGCGTCAATTCTTGGCACAGACGTTACGGTACAGTATGCGCTCACTGAGGGATATAACCTCGATGGGTCGTATCGACCGGGTTATTTCTTCGTGGTGGCGGACGATGGTTCGGGCAATCCGCCGCAATCGTTTTTGACTGCCATTACCAATGCCGTTCAGGCGGTTCGACCGCTATCGATCCAGGCTGGTGTATTCCCGCCGACCATCATCCAAGCCAACGTCTCGATGCAGATCACGACGGCTCCGACCTACGACCACAACACGGTCATTGCACAGGTTGCCGCACTCGTTGCCACCAATATCGATAGCCTCGGGCTCGGCAATTCGCTGTTCTGGTCACAAATCGCAGCATGGGCTTACACGGTGCCCGGTGTTACGTCGGTGCAGAACGTCCAGATCAACGGCGTCTATGGCGATGCCGCTTCGCTGATAACAACGCAGACCACGCAAGACGGGACACTCAACTACGTCACCAGCACTGTAAAAGCGAACGACGTAACGGTGTCGTAAATGATCGGCGACAGCGACAATATCTTAGCACGCGTCAAGCGCGTCCTGCCGAACCGTTGGTTTTCGTGGATCGCGCCGCAGCGTGACGCGATCATCGGCGGTCTTTCTGATTTGGCCGCATGGTGCTTTGATTGGGTGACCTACGCCCGAGCGCAAATGCGTTTGGCAACGGTGTTCGGGATATTCCTCGACATCTATGCCTATGATTTTCTGGGTCGCGTATTGCTTCGCAATGGCGCAACCGATGACGCGTTTCGTTCGCTAGTTCAAGCCACGATCTTAAAAGAGCGTGTCACTCGCCAAGGGATGAGCAACGCCATTCTCGCGTTGACCGGCAATGCGCCAGTGATCTTCGAACCTTGGTCTCCGAGCGACGGCGGCGCATATAGCAATGCTGCCACCGGACAAATCTATGGCCAATTCGGTTACGGCGTTGGTCGTGGCGGTTGGGGCAACATTGGTCTTCCAGGTCAAGTCTTCATGAAAGTGGTGCGTGGCGCTTCAAGCGGTGTCGCGAACATCACTGGCTATGGATTCGGTGCCGGCGGCTATTGGGGACCGAACCTCGTCAGCGGCCAATCCAGTAAGGGCGGCAACATCGCCTACATCAGCTCTTACACGCGTCAGCAAGGCATCACTGACGACATGATCGAAACCTTGATCAAATACACCAAGCCGACAGGCGCTATCGTCTGGCTTCAGTTCGTCTAACAACTCTCAATCTCACAACAAGAACACGTCTTGTCGCCAACTTTAATAAGTTGGCGCAAATAGAGGAATGTCGCCTTGGATCGCCAGATCGTCTACACAGGGGAATTGCCGCAAACCGCAGATATCCTGAACACTAACAAGTTTTCGATGTTCGGGATCGGCTATGCGATGCAGGCCATTCTCGGCACGACGACGCTGGTCGATGGCTGCGGATGTTTGCCGACCTCGCCGACACCTGACCTTCATGTTAATATTCAGGTTGGTTCAATCTATTCGCTGACTACGGTTGACTCGTCCGCGTACAGCGACCTCGGCACCGACGCGACGTCGATCGTCAAGCAGGGCATCCAGCCGAGTGTTCAGACGCTCTCGATTACACCGCCTGGAACGGTAGGATTCAGCCAAGTCTATTTGGTTCAGGCGGAATACCAGGATGTCGATACTGGCGCGGCTGTTGAACCCTATTTCAACAACGGCAATCCAAGCGCGCCGTTCTCAGGCCCTAACAACGCCGGTACGTCGAATTTCACGATTCGCCAAGGCAAATGCACGATCTCGCTGAAGGCGGGAACGGCGGCATCGACTGGCACGCAAACCACGCCGACGCCGGACCTAGGATTCGTGGGCTTGTGGGCGGTCACCGTTGCCAACGGCCAGACGCAGATCACCTCGCCCAACATCGTTGCCTATAACAATTCCGCCGCCTTCATTCCGGTGCGGCTGCCATTAGTCCCTGCCGGCGTGCAGAATGGCACCTGGATTTATGCGACCGATACTTCCGCAGGCGGTGCGGCGGTCGTCACGACTGCGACCACGTCGACCTCAAGCGCGGTTCTGACGTTCGCTGGTGGCGTGCCCGCTTATGTCGCCACAGGCATGAAGGCGTTCGACATCACTACGCCAGGCGCCATTACGGGCGGCCAAACGGTGCTGTCGAAAACGGGCACCACGGTTACATTATCTGGCAACGTCAATGCCACGGTTGGTTCGGGCGATTCGATTGCGTTCTCGACTAATGCGATGGTGGCCAGCATTGCGCCGCCGCCCGCGTCGCTTACGGCCGGCCTTGGCATTCGCATTGCAGCCGCAGGAACGAATTCCGGCACCACGACACTCAACCTCAACGGCCTCGGCGCCGTCAATGTCGTTCGCGGCACAGGCGTGGCACTCGCCGCTGGCGACATCACTGCAGGCGAAGTCCTGCATTTGGTCTATGATGGTGCGCATTGGCAAATCGCTAATTTCTCCGGAGGTGGTGCAGGTTCTGTAACGAACAACACTATTTCGATTCCTTATGGAACCGACAGCTCTTCATCGTCCAATACGATAACTGTTACCTCAACCTCACCAGCATTGCCTGGATCGATTGGCGCACCGCAGCCGTTAGTGGTCAAGCTTGCCAATCCGATTACCGGGGCAACCACGATCGCATTAACGGGTGTCACAGGCAGCCCGTTCCCTGTCAAGAGCTTTACGGGACAGCCGCTGGGTTTCGGCGCCGCCAGTGCCGGCGAAATGCTTTGGATGCTGTTCGACGGCACGAATTTTCAGATCATCAACCCGCCGCAATCCCTGCAGGCAGCATTGACGATCTTTGTTGACCCTTCGATCGGCAACGATAGCTTTGACGGCTCACAAGCCACAGTTTCCGGCACCAAGGGACCGTTGCAGCATATCCAGACGGCAGTCAACAAGGCCGCCAGCTACCCGCCATCTCAATTCTCCATCACCATCCAATGCGCGGACGGGACTTATAACGAAGCCGTTTCGGTTGGGTCGATTCCAATGCCGTCGATCATCATCAACGGCCATGTCGGTAGCCCGTCGAATGTGCTGGTCACGGGCGCCAACAACGCCCACACGTTCCAAGCCAGCGGCCCCAATACGCTGACGGTGCAAAACCTCAAATTTACCGCATCCAATACCGGATCAACGAACTGCGGCATCTATGCGACCTCTGGCGCCACCATTAACACCGTCAACACGGTCAACGGTGCGGTCAACTATGCCGTGTTCGAAGCCAATGGGCCTGCTTCGGTCTTCCCCGGAACTCACACCTTCAGC
>Ga0070681_10003045_pt1 | contig 15543 bp, 15 predicted proteins | sample KBSC83BmetaG_FD_65650 | JGI IMG/M metagenome (GOLD analysis project Ga0070681, IMG submission 65650) | Corn rhizosphere microbial communities from Kellogg Biological Station, Michigan, USA - KBS C8-3B metaG | ecosystem: Host-associated > Plants > Roots > Rhizosphere | place: USA: Michigan...
AAGCGTGAGTTTGTCTGAACAAGATTATCAGCAGGCGATGGCGAACGGGATCGCATTGAGCTTCGATATGCCGGTGCGGCACGCCGGCGCATACCAGGCGCGTCTGGCTGTGCGTGACCGTACGTCGTCGAAGATGGGATCAGCGGGACAGTTTGTCCTTGTGCCGGATTTGAGGAACAAGAAGCCCGCAGTCTCCGGCATCGTCCTGGGATTACCAAACGCGGATCAATCAGTTTCGAATGCAGGCGGGCGGCGCTTCCGGCAAAACGACGATCTCTATTTCGCATTCAACATCTACAACGCCGCGAATGAGACCGGTCAACTGCGAAACCTGGTGATGAATGTCATGCTCTTTCGCGACGGCAAAACCGTCTACTCAGGACCGGAAGTCCCGATCGTTGCTTCCAATCCGAAGGATCTGAGTCGAGTGTTTACTAACGGCAAGCTCAAGCTTAGTTCAGACTTCGAACCCGGGAATTATTATTTGCAGGTTGTGGTTACCGAGAAGGATGCGAAGGACAAGGCAGTTCCGGTGGTGCAGTGGATCGACTTCGAGATCGAGAAATGAACACGAGGTAAAGGAGCTTACGGGATGAAATCCAGGTTGAGTTTGTTGACGCTGGTGCTGCTGTGCTGCACAGCGCCGGCGTGCGCGCAGGATAAGGGAAACCATAATCACGGCGATACGGCTGCGTCACCCGAGGATCCGATGGTGTCGCAGGATTGGGCCAAGCAGCGACTGGCGAAGTCGCCGCGTCACCAGGAGTGGGTGAAAGTTAAAAACGGCGCGCGCGAAGTTAACAGCTTCGTGGTCTATCCGGAAGTTAGGAACAAAGCGACGGCTGTGATCGTGATTCACGAGATCTTCGGCATGAGCGATTGGGTTCAAAGTTTGACCGACCAACTCGCCGAAGCAGGTTACATCGCGATCGCGCCGGACCTGCTTTCGGGAATGGGACCAAACGGTGGTGGCACCAGCTCTCTCGATCGGAATGGAGTGGGCCAGGCGATTCAAAATCTGCCGCCCGATCAGATCACGGCGGATTTGAATGCGGTGGCTGACTATGTTTCGAAGTTGCCGGCAGCGAATGGAAAAATAGTGGTGACGGGATATTGCTGGGGTGGTGGGCAGTCGTTCCGCTACGCGACGAACAATCCGAAGATCAAGGCGGCGTTTGTGTTTTATGGCCCACCGCCGGCAGCAGCTGACGGCACGCCGGACAAGGCCGCGCTCGCGAAGATCACGGCGCCGGTTTACGGGTTTTACGCCGGCAACGACGCGCGCATCGACGCAACGTTGCCAAAGACGATCGAAGCGATGAAGGAGTTGAACAAGACGTTCGAGCCAGTGACGTATGAAGGGGCGGGGCACGGCTTCATGCGCGCGGGTGAGGCGCCGGAACCAACCGATAAAACGGCTGCGGATTATGAGAAGAACCTGACCGCTTGGCAGGCAAACAAGAAAGCACGCGACGAAGCATGGGCCAGGTGGAAGAAGATCTTAGCTTCAATATAGAACGAAACAAATAGGTCCTATATGACATATCGGATCTATTTTCTTTAAGACCTATTCTTGTTTCATCAGCACTTCCTTGAAGAATTCCACGGCGCGCGGATCGCCTGATTCGCCAAGCGAGCGAATCGCCTGCTTGCGGACCATTTGATTCGGATGCGTCTTCGCGATTTTGATCAAGAGCGGCACTGATTCTTCCGCGTGCCGCTCGCCGATGGCTCGCACCGCCTGTACCTGCACTTCGGCATTCGCATCCGTGCTCTGCGCGGTCGTGCTCAGAAAATCGAAGCTCCGCTTACCGACACGCTCACCAAGTAGTCGAATCGCCTGGCGGCGCAACTCCATCGACTCGTCACCACGCGCTACTTCGAACAGTTTGTCTTCGACGCGCGCACTCTTCGTTTCACCAAGCGCACGCAACGCCGCACGCTTCACCTCGACGTTCGCGTCGTTCTTGTAGATCTTCATCAACTCATCAACAGCATCTTCGCGTTGGAAATGTCCGAGCTGTCGCACGGCAGCGGCGCGCGATTCCCAGTCAGCATCGTTCTTCGCGACACCGAGAACAAACGTAAACGCCTGTTGCTCCTCGACACTGTTGCCGGCCGCCGAGATCACACTACGACGAACCTCGACATCCTTCACACTTCCATAAAGATCCTGGAGCGTGGCAATCGCGCCGCGGTCGTGGCTCTGCCCGATCGCGTGTGCCGCAGCGCGCCGCAGTTTAATGTCTTCCGTTTCGTTTCGCACGAGTGAAGCGAGAAACGTTTGCTCGCCGCCAACCAGGCCCAACCAGTAAACGGAACTCGAGCGAATGTGTTGGTTCGGAGAAGTGCTGATGAAGGTTTTCAGCATGCCGCCGACTCTCGAGTCGTCGTGAAGGGCGATGCCGAGAACGGCGCGTTCGCTCAGCATGTCGAGTGGCGCAGCGGCAACGATGGCGCGCAGGTAGTTCAGGCTCTCTTCGTTGTTTGCGCGGCCGAGCCAGTAAACGGGATAACCGCTGTACTCGCGTTTGCGCTCGAGGTTGTAAATCTCCATGCGTGTGATCTGGTTGCTCGCCGAATCGCGCAGCAGGAAGATCGCGAGATTGCGTGTTTCCACTGTCACGCCGCCGGGGGTAGTACCGATGAACACGGTCGTGTCGCCCATCGTGTTGATCGAGCCATTGAAATCACGAATGGCAGGATCGACTCCGACTCCCGGCCGCACGTCGAACGTATACGCGGACCAGTACGGCGTTTGACGCGCGCGCGCTTTCGCTTGAGCAGCGTCGAGCCGGGCCATGAGGTCCGCGCCCTCGACAGCCGTAAAACTCTGAATGGTCGTGGTTGGAGATTGAGTCTTCAGATCGTCGTCGGCAGCAGCGACTGTCGTGGGCGTTCCACTGGCGCATGCGATTCCGACCAGCGCGAAAATGAGGAGCAACGAATGGCGCATGATTCCTCCGTTTACTTCAAGAGTTCTTCGAGAAACTTCAGTGCTTCGGGATCTTTGCTTTCGCCCAAATACCTGACGGCTAGCTTTCGCAATTCAACTGACGGATCGTTCTTCGCAATGTTCATCAACTTGTGCACGGCGCTCTTCTGTTTCGAATCACCAAACGCGCGCATCAGAAACACTCTGAGTTGCTGGTCCTTTTCGGAGTCGTACATCGCGACGAGTTGATCGACTGTTTGCTCGTCATCTTTTTCGCCCAACTGTCGAATCGCAAAGGCACGCAACTCGATCGCATCGTTGCCGCGGGCAATCTCAACTAGCTTGGCGCGTGCGCGCGGATCGTTGTTTTCTCCAAAAGCGCGCAGCAGGCCCATTTTGATCTGCATGTTTGTTTCGCTGGTGTAGAGCTGAAGCAGATCATCGAGCGCGATGTGCCCGTGCTCGCCGAGACGTCGAATCGCCTCGATTCGTATTTCCGGAGTGTCACCCTGCTTCGCGATCTCGATCAGTTTTGCACGCGCCTTGGCGTCGTCGCGTTCGGCGAGTGCCCGCAGGATCTGATACCGAATCTCTTTCGTCTTGTCTGCGTCGTAAATCCGGATCAACTCGTCCAGCGAAGCAGCATTTTCTGTTTCGCCAATGAAGCGAATCGCGTATTGCCTGATTGCGAGGTCATCGCCTGAACGCGCAATTTCGAGCACTTTTGCGGCGCCCCGCGGCGTGCGGCCCTCAACCAGGGCGCGCAGGATCTGGATACGAACGTCCTTGCTCTTATCGGCATCGTAGAGCTTGATGAACTCGTCGGTAATTTGATCGCTGCGTTGCTCACCGAGACGTTTGATCGCGGTGAGACGAAGTTTCACGTCGGGATTGCTGCGCGCGATGTCGAGCAGTAGCGGAACTGCACGTGCACCGCCTTGTGAACCGAGCATCGATACGGCAGCAGCCGGAAATCCGGGGCACTGAGTTGGATTAGCGCGGAGTGCTTCGGTGGCGATGGCGATGGCGCGATCCTGGTCCGCCTGAAAAAGACTCTGCAATGCAAGCATTTTGATCTCGCAGTTATCGCGTTGCAGCGCCTGTTCGACCTGGGCTTTAAAACCCATTACGACTAACAAGGCCTGAGCATCGCTGCGCCAGCTCGAGTTCGGAAATCTATCGATCAAGCGCAGCAGTGGAACGGAGGCATCTTCATTGCGGTTCTGTTTTTGTAGCGCGTAGCCATACCAGTAAAGTGCGGCGTCGAGATCTTTGTCTTTGGGATAACCCTTTATGAAGTCGTTAAATTTCTCGGCTGCTTTTTGCCAGTTCTGCGCTTCGATAAAGTCGCGGCCTTCGCGGAAGATCTGCATCGACGCCGTGTTGCCTTTGTTCTGCATAAAGCGGTTCAGCTTGGCGACGTCCTGATCGTATCCGTAGGTTCGTTGCGCGCAGATCGTGAAAATGGCGACGACTGCGGCGACAACCAACAGGGCGATGCCGGCTCTGATTTGGGGGCGATTGGTAACTAGGTGCTTCATGATTTCGTTTCGGTCCTTGTGGCTTTAATCAATCGAGCGCGCGCGCGAGAGCTGTTGAGTTCACTCGCAGGAGCCCGACTATGTTTTTGCGTTCCACGCGTTCGCGGATTGCGCGGACAGTGTTTTCATCCGGCTGGTCCGGAAGATTGGCGATGTCGATCAATATCGGTTCCAGGTTTTCGAGCAACGACGAGATCTGAACGTCGCCGGCAGCGTCAGCCTCGCGCTTGAGCAACATGTTTTGATAGACGAGCTGCTTTGCGCGCTTTCGTTCGTAACCAACTTCTTCAGCCGCCGATGGCTGGTCGAGACGAACGTTCTTGAACGCTAGCAGCAATCTTTCCGAAGTCTCGAAGTGCATGGCGGTCATTGTTTCCGCATCCGCGGAACGCACGCGCTCCGGAACCGCAGCGAACTGTTCGCCCGGTTTTGGCTCACGCACGATTGGTCGCTTGTTTGGCGCCTGTCGTGGTGACTTGTCTCCGCTGTTCTTGCTCGGAGCGGGTTGTGGTTCGGGCGATTCTTTCACGTCCGGTTGCTTGCCTGGCTCAACTGTGGCAGCGGGTGCAGGCGACGGAGTTTGGACCACGAGCGCCACGTCTTTCTGTCCGCGCTGATTATTCGATTTTTGATACGCAACGAAACCGATGATCGCGGCGACGATCACCAGCATCGCAAACGCGATTGCCTGCGTTCCGAAATTCCACTGCAATCCGCGAGTGCGACCTGGCCTCGCGAGGATCTTCTGCAACGCACGATTCTGAACTTCCGGTTGCAGTGACGTTTCAAAGCCAATGATCTGGCTGCGCAGGCTTAGAAAGTCAGCACGCAGTTGTTCACACTCGCTGCACGTCAGCAGGTGTCTTTCGACTTCGCGTGCTTCCGCAGGTACGAGTTCGCCGTCGATTAGCGAAGAGATTTTTTCACTAAACCTACAGTTCATTTCAATTTCCCATTCGCGCAACTCTTGAAATTCCCGACAACCTGGTCCAACGCTCTCGCAGCGATGCACGCGCGCGAAAGATGTCAACCTTTACTTTGCTCTCAGAGACGTTCAGCACTCGTCCAATCTCGCGATAACTCAACTGTTCCTGCTCTCGCAGCAGGAGCGCGGCCCGTTGGTCTTCCGGTAACGTTTGCAGCATCTCGAGGACCATTGCGTTGCGCTCCTGGACCTCGTATTCCTGTTCCGGATTGCGTGCTCGCGGCCTCATGGCTTCCACCACTCGATCAAACAGCCGGTAGCGCGTGTTTGACTTGCGAAACTCATTGATTGCCATGTTGCGCGCGACGCGGTAGAGCCAGAAGCGCGCTTCACCTGCCGGCAGAGTTTCCCATGCCGTCCGATGTAGTTGCAGGAAACTTTCCTGTGCCAGATCCTGCGCCAGCGGCGCGCGGCCTCCCAATAAACACTCCAGAAAGCGGCATAGGCTCGGGTAGAAATCCTGAAACAGCATGGTGAACTCTTCGTCTTCGCTCGCCATAAGCTGCGCTACGTCTCCTAAAACACCTGGGTTCAGCAAAAGTTACAGAAATTTTTAGCCACAAAAAGGCAAAAAGCACAAAGAGATTGCTCTTAAAAACATTTTGTGCATTATGTGCCTCTTTGTGGCTAAGGATTCAATCATGAAAGGCTGTCGAGTTGTTTTCGTGCTCGGGAATCTTGAACTCGGCGGCGCGGAACGTCAGGCGCTCATACTCGCACGATACCTGAGCGAACACGAGCTGGCTGACGTCGAGGTTTGGGGATTCAACCGCTCTGGTCCAGTTGCTGACATCTGCGAACAACATGGTCTTCGGTGGCGCGTCGTTCCTTTGCAACGACCGTTTGACCTGCGAAACTTCGCGCGGCTCTTGCGCGAGATTCATCCCGACATTCTTCTTCCTTACACGTTAATCCCAAACGTTGTTTGCGGACTCGTATGGCAGCGAACCGGTGCGCGTCTCTGCATCTGGAACCAGCGGGACGAAGGCATATTCACTCTCAATCCACAGTGGCAACTACGTGCCGCGCAACAAACCACGCAATTCATTTCCAACTCGCAAGCAGGCGCGCGCTACCTGATCGAGAACTTGAATGTCGATCCCGCAAAAGTGTGCGTGATTCCGAATGGCATCGAAGTCTCGCCACCGCAATCGGACCGGTGTACGTGGCGAGCGCGTCTCGAAATTGACGAAACGGCTTTCGTCGCCTGCATGGTCGCAAACCTGCACGCGAACAAAGATCACCAGACACTCTTGAAAGCATGGCGCCTCGTAGTCGATGCGCTCAAGCGCGATGCTGTTCTTGTCCTGGCAGGTCGACACTATGGCGCGTACGAGTCGCTGGTTGAGTTGACCAACGAGTTGGGCCTGAGCAACAGCGTTCGTTTTGCGGGGCAGGTAAGCGATGTCGCGGGACTATTGAGCGCGGTAGATCTCGGTGTGTTCAGTTCGCGCTCTGAAGGGTGTCCGAATGGTGTTCTCGAATGCATGGCTGCGGGACTGGCAGTCGTGGGAACCGACATCGAAGCAATTAGGGAGCTTGTGGACGAGAAATTCCTGGCACCCTCGGGTGACGCCCAACGCTTCGCGCAAATCATTCTCGAGCTCGCGGATGATCCCGACTTACGTGCGACAATCGGCTCCGCGAATGAGAGTAAGATCAAAGAGCAATACAATGCGCAGCGTATGTGTGAAGCCATAGTCTCCCTGCTCTCATCATGACCACGAACGAATCAGTCTCACTCCGAAAACTCATCGGTTCGTTCTTTTATCTATTGATCTTTCCGGTCATCCTGTTCTCCCTTGGCGGCGACTTGCGTTGGACCGAAGGCTGGGTGTACTCGATCATCTTCTACGTGATGTGTTCTGCCCAACTTCTTTACCTGCACTTCAAAGATCCGGCATTACTAAAAGAGCGCTTCGGCTCGCCGGTTCAGAAAGAACAGAAGCCGTGGGACAAGGTGCTCCTGATACTATTCTTTATCGAGTTCCTCGTATGTTTTGCGATTATGCCGCTCGATGCGCGGCGCTTTCACTGGAGCCCGGAGTTTCCTCTATGGACCAGGATCACGGGCGCACTGCTGCTGATACTCGCCATGCTGATGTTGTTTGAAGCGCTCAGGGAAAACACTTTCGCCGCGCCCGTAGTGAAGATGCAAAAGGAACGTGGGCAGAAAGTGATCTCAACCGGAATGTACGGAGTCATTCGTCATCCGATGTACGCGGGCGCCGTGCTCCTCTTTATTTCCACACCTCTGTTGCTCGGCTCCGTCTACGGTCTCCTGCTCGGGTTGTTGTTAATCATCACGATTGCGGTTCGCAGTGTCGGCGAGGAAGCGATGCTCAAGCAGGAGCTCGAGGGTTACAGCGACTACATGAAGAGGGTAAAGTGGCGCATCATACCGTTTGTTTTTTAGGAGGCTCCCCATGTATATCAAACAACGCGTGTTCGCGCTGCTGCTGATAGCTGTATGTGCGGCGATGATCTATTACGGCTGGTACGTGCTGCGCACGGAAGGTGTTTACTACATGAAGATGGCGACGTTTGCGCCGCTCGGAGTTGTTGGTGGCATCTTTCTGTTACTCTTCCCGACGATGGGTGGCAAGCCAAACTCGACGAAGCAAAAAGTGATCGTGCTTGCGGTGTTTGCGATCGGGATCGTCGCCGGGTTGATCAACTGGTTCCTGATGGATCCCGGTTTCTTTGGTTTTGAGACGCGATAATGGAGCTTCTGTTTCAGGAGTTGACTGGCGGACTGCCTGATCGCCGGCGGCTCGCGATCATCGTCATCCGCCTGTTGGCGGCAACTATCCTCGGTGCGCTCGTGGGCCTGCAACGCGAACGAGCCCACAAACCTGCCGGACTGCGTACACACATGCTCGTTTGCATCGGCACAGCCCTCGTTGTTTTGGCGGGGTCGGGAGCCGGCATGACGACTGACGGTTTGTCGAGAATTATTCAAGGCATCGTCACCGGGATCGGTTTCGTCGGCGCTGGAGCGATATTGAAGTTGAGCCACGAGCGCGAGATCAGAGGACTGACAACTGCGGCGGGGCTTTTCATGACTGCGGTGATTGGAGTGTCGGCGGGAGTTGGTGCGGTGGGTCTGGCGATAATCGGAACGATACTGACTATCATTGTCCTCGCACTCGAGGGTGTGGAAGAGTCGTGGCACAAGAACCGTAAAACTCAGGATTGATTCGCAACGTTTTAAGTTAAGGCGGCAACAAAACAGCATGTGTCGAAATATCAAAACACTTCATAACTTCAAACCTCCGGCAACCGAGGAGGAGATTCGTGCGTCGTCGGTGCAATTTGTGCGGAAACTGAGCGGCTTCACCAAGCCGTCGAAGGCTAACGAAGCGGCATTCAACCGGGCCGTCGATGAAGTGGCCAGGGCAGCAACCGAGCTGCTCGATTCACTCGTTACCACTGCACCACCGCGCGACCGCGAAGTCGAGGCAGCCAAAGCGCGCGCCCGCTCGGCAGAACGATTTGGCTCGGCCGTGAGTTAAGTAAAGGTCAGACACACATGGCAAGCTGGCCCGAGCTCTTCGTAGTCAGACAATTCTTCGAGCCAGACATATGTGCGGCGATCCTCGCTGAACTAAAATCAATTGAAGGTGTCGCCGCGACTATTTATGGCCGAACCACCACTGGATCGATCGACGAGCGTACACGGAGGACGGTTCGTCTCAACCCTGCGGAAGAAACCGACAAGCTCGTGACCAACCGGCTCTGGGAATGTAAAGACGCGGTCGAGAAATATTTTGGCGTGACGCTCAAGGAGTGTGAACAGCCGCAGTTTCTTCGTTACCGCGAGGGCGATTTCTTCGTGGCCCATCAGGATGGGAATACAGGCATGCTTAACCTGGACGCTGAGCAACGGTTGATCTCGACGGTAATCTTTCTCAGTCGTCAATCGGAACAACCGGAAGCAGAAGCGTACTGTGGGGGCTCGCTGGTTTTCAGCAGTATGACCGACCGGGTCCCCATACCTTCCGAACCGAACATGCTGGTAGCCTTTCGTTCAGAAATGACTCACGAAGTGACGCCGGTGACGCATGGCGAACGCTATTCGATCGCATCATGGTACAGGTGACTGTTCATGCCCAGCATTCAAAGCAAGGCGATCAACGTTATGCTTCATCTCACTCGCATGAAGCGAACCGTCAATCGCATGCGCCAGCGCGTTGAAAGCGGCGAACGGACCTACACCGAACCCTCACAACGTCACCATCGCCAACACCAGATCTCGAAACGAGAAATCAACGGCCATCTGGTTTGGACTATCGCGCCGCGTGAGAAGCCCAGCGGCAAACATGTCATCTACCTGCACGGCGGCGCGTACGTTAACAGCTTCGCCTCGCAGCACTGGGACTTGATGTCGAAGCTGGTCCAGGGTTCGAATTGCACTGTCACTGCTCCGAACTATCCGCACGCGCCCGAGCATAATGTCCACGATGTATTCGCGTTGTTGCTGCCGCTTTACAACGAGCTTGCCGCAGTCGCCGGTAGCTCGAACATTACGGTCATGGGTGATTCTTCGGGAGGCGGGATCAGTTTGGCCCTCGCGCAGCGACTGCGCGAGGATGGTTTGGACCAGCCCGGCCGCGTCATTTTGTTGTCGCCGTGGCTTGATGCGACGCTCTCGAATCCGGAGATTGCTGAGTTTGATAAGATCGATCCCTTTCTCGGAGTCGAAGGTTTGCAGTATGGTGGTGCGGCTTACGCGCGCGACGTTGATCCGAAGAATTATCTCGTGAGTCCTGTGTATGGAAGTCTGAGAGACCTCGCTCCGATTTCATTGTTCATCGGCACGCGCGACATTCTGTTTCCCGATTGTCGCAAGCTCAGGGAACGAGCGGCAGACGAAGGCGTCGATATCGACTATCGTGAATATGACGAGATGGTCCACGATTGGACGCTTGGACCAATGCCAGAGGCGAAACACGCAATTATCGAGATCGTGGAGTTGATTCAACATGACGGGAGAAGCGTTCTGCCATGAACATGCAGCCAATCTTTTGGGGCGGACTAATTGCCGGAACTCTCGACATCTGTGCAGCGTTCCTGACCGCATGGTTGCGAGCGGGCATTGGTCCATATCGCCTTTTGCAGTTTGTCGCGAGCGGCTTACTCGGGCCGGCCTCCTTTGAAGGCGCCGCTAAAACCGCGCTCGTTGGTCTCGCGCTTCATTATCTGATCGCCACGATCTGGACCATCGTCTTTTATCTCGCCAGTCGTAAGTGGCTTTCTCTCATCGAACGTCCGGTAATGTTTGGTCTGCTGTACGGTATCGCCGTCTACACGTTCATGAACTTCGTAGTGCTGCCACTCTCGTTGGTGGCGCGACGGCCAATCACGGCTGTCGGCACCACCATCGGACTGCTAACGATCATGTTTTGCATCGGACTGCCGATCGCATTAATCGTGCGGCGTTTTTCGCGATAGACGGGTTCACGCAAAAGGCGCCAAGAGAACCTGAATTCTCTTTGCGCCTTTGCGTGAACTTTGCGCCTTTGCCTGAAACCTCTTATTAGATCCGCCTGCAACTGCCGTTGAGCTGTGCGCCCGCCTCGACGGTCAGCGCCGGGGCCGCCACTTGGCCTTTGACGTTCGCAGTCCGCCCTAGCACCACTTCCTTGCTGGCGCGAATATCGCCCTCGACCGTTCCGTTGATCTTCGCGACCGCGACCTTGATGACAGCTTTTGTCACTTGTGCTCCAGTGCTGATGATCAGTGTCCCGTCAGGTGAAGTGACGTTGCCGGAGAAGTGGCCGTCGATCCGAAGCATCGATTTGAAGCAGACTTCGCCCGTGAAATTCACGACGTCGCCCACGAAACCCAGCCAGTTATCTTTATTCGTGTTGGACCGATTACCATTAACGAGTGTAGGCTGGCCGCGTTCATCTCTGCTCGAAAGAGCTTGAGTAGTCATTAGATTTTTGGGTGGGTTGGAAGCCGCCGGGTTGCCGCCGCCGCTGCTGAAGAGAAGTTTCCTTTACCAAGTCAGACTATAGCATTTCACTTCGTGCCGGGAATGTTACGATTACGTTGCTGTTCGGAGACGAATACATTCTAGGGCCAGGACTAAATATGAAACTGATAACCCGTTGTGGCGTTGACTTTGCGACCGTGGAGAAGAGATGAAGTTCGATCTTCACACACACTTTTACACCGAAGCATTTTTTCAAACTATTCGAGATCTGCCGTCAGAGTTTTCGTTCGGCACCAGTTCGACCGGACAAACAATCATCACTCATCGCGGCGCGCGTTTCTTTGGCGTTACACCAGCGATGACCGACGTCTCGAAACGACTCGAAGACATGGATCGCGTCGGGATCGACGTTGAAGTAGTTTCACTATCGACGCCGAACGTCTTCTTCGCTGACGCGGACCATCAGCCGGCCGTGGCGCGCATGATCAACGACTCGTACGCTGAACTGATCGCACAGCATCCGGCACGATTCAAGGGCTTCGCTTCGATTCCGATGGACGCGCCTGACGCAGCGCTCCACGAACTACATCGCGCGATCGACGAGCTGAAGTTAAACGGCGTGATCCTGCTCAGCAACATCGGTGGACGGCCGTTGACGTCGCCTGACTATCGTCCGTTTTTTGAAGAAGCAAACCGGATGAAGCTGTGTATTTTTCTTCATCCGATGATCCCCGCAAACTCGGACGCGTTTCGCGAGTACGTGCTTGGTCCAATCGTCGGGTTTCCGTTTGACACGACGCTCGCAGTCGCGCGGATGTGTTATGACGGGATGTTTGCGGAGTTGCCGGACATACGTTGGATCATCGGACATCTCGGCGGCGCGGTGCCTTACTTGATGGAGCGGATGGACAACGGTTTCCGCGATTTTGCGGATTGCCGTGTGAAGATCGATCAGTTACCGAGTGTTTATCTGAAGCGACTTTATTACGACACGGTGGCGTTCAGTCCACACACGTTGAAGATGGTGCGCGAGATGGTTGGCGCGGATCACATGGTGATGGGCAGCGACTATCCACACCTGCTCGGTTCGATCGATCGCGCGGTCAGCTCAATCGAGAGCTTAGAGATCTCAGAGACAGAGAAGCAGCAGATGTTCTCCGGCACTGCTTTGAGTATTCTGAATAATATTTAGCCGCAGATAAACGCGGACTTATTTCACGATTGAAGCCAGCGAGTTGGTTGGCACTCGTGCCTGCCAGGCTGTCGGTCACCGTCACTTTCAGGTCGTACTTGCCGCGCGCGAGGGTCTTTAAGGCCAGTCCAATACGAATTACAGGACCTATTTACTTGACGATCGCTTGCCCCACACGGGCGGTGGCGGCTCTTTGGGAAGACGTTCCACCGGGTGTTCTTTCAACAAGCGCATAGCTTCCTGGACTGCCCGTTCGAGTTGTGGATCCCTGCCGGCGATGACGTCCTTGGGCCAGTTTTCGACGTCGACATCGGGAGCAACGCCTTCATTCTCGACGGCCCATCGACCGTCACGCGCGAAGAAGCCGCCGCGCGGCGCGATCATCGAGCCGCCGTCGATGAATGTCGGTGTGTCGGCGGTATGGACCAGGCCGCCCCACGTGCGTTTGCCAACCAACGTTCCAATCTTCCGGCGCTTGAACATGTACGGCATCAGATCGCCGCCCGAGCCGGCCATTTCGTTAATGATCATCACCTTCGGTCCCCAGATACCGGCCGAAGGACTCGTGAACGGATAACGCTCGCCGGCGACGTTGTTGAAGTAACCGTCGAAATCACGCTCGAGCACCTCGATAATGTAGTCAGCCGCGGAGCCGCCGCCGTTAAAGCGCTCGTCGACGACCACGCCTTTTTTGTCCTGTTGCGAAAAGTAGTAACGATTGAAACTGTTGTAACCAGGCTGGCCGGTGTTAGGGAGATAAACGTAGGCTAGCTGACCATCGGAAAGTTTTTCAACCAGGCGACGGTTCGACTCGACCCACGCTCGCGTGCGCAACGCCTGTTCGTTTGCAACCGGCACGACCGTGACCGTGCGCGCGCCTTCCATCGTTGGCGTGCTGTTTACAGTCAGCGTTGTTTGCCTATTCGCAGTGCCGTCGAGTAGTCGATAGATGTTATCGGGCGCTCTCAGCTCGACGCCGTTGATCGCGAGAATGTAGTCGCCGGTGTTGACGTTCGCGCCGGGTGTTGCGAGTGGTGAACGCAGATCCGGATTCCAACTCTCGTTATCGTAAATGCGCGTTACTTTGTAGCGACCGTTTTCGATCGCGAAATCCGCACCGAGCAGGCCGCCGACTGGCTGCGGCACGCTCGGCATGTCGCCGCCACGAACGTACGAGTGTCCGATGGCAATCTCAGCGCCCATCATGTCGAGCAGGTAGTTGAGATCGGCGCGGTGCATCACGTACGGCAGCAACTGCCCGTACATCTCTCGCATCTTGGGCCAGTCGGCTCCGTGCATGTTTGGCACGTAGAGATAGTCGCGCTGGTTGCGCCAGCCTTCGTTGAAGATCTGTTTGAACTCTTCCCGCGGATCCAGGTACATGCGCAAGGTGTAGTTCAAACGTCCGGCGCCGGGTTGAGGCGGTGTTCGATCGGCATCGACGAGAAACAACTGCGGAGCCGGAGCGTTTGCGCCGCCGCCGAATGGACCACCACCCTGACCGCCGCCGCCAGTCGCAGCGCGATAAACAAGCTTGCGATGATCGGCGCTGATCTCGTACGCGTTGACATTGCTCACGAACGTGTTTGCACGTCGATCGCAGAGGCGATAGCGCCACAGCTCACTGCCACCGCCGCCTTGTCCGCCCCCACCGCCGCCGGCTGTGACCCGTGCTTCGAGAAAGAACACCTGACCATCGAGGCCCGCTTGCAGATCCGAATAAGGCCGCTCGGGCACACCCGGAACCGAGATGATTCGTTGTTGCAGTCCATCAAAATCGATCTGGACCGTGACTGGACCACGTGGTCCACGTTGAGCACCAGCTTCACCGCCACCGCCACCCCCTTCACCGCCGAGAGCATCGCCCGGGCATGCACCGGGTTGCAGTCTGCGCGTTCCGGTGCCGACACCACGATCTTCATCACTCTCCGGCAGCAGCGGGCTGGGATCACTCTTGTGCAGCACGGCGAAGTAGAGTCCGAAGGTCGGTATGTGATCGTACGAAGTCATGTCGAGCCATTGCGAACGCAAGCCAAAATCAGTCGACGCGAGAAACCAGAGATACTTGCCGCTCGCGTCCCAGGCGGGCCAAACCGCGTCCGCAAGACCATCGGTTACCTGCTTCGTCTCGCCCGTCTCAACGTTGCTCGCGAAGATTGCGTGATACAACGAACGCAGGCGACTCGAATACGCGACCCACTTCGAATCAGGACTCCACACCGGATTCAACGTGCGCGCCGGAACCATCCACGGATCCTCACCGACAATCTTTGCCTGTCCGGTACCGACGTCGAGGACCCAAACTTTCAGATTCGTGTCCGTGAAGAGAAGCTTCTTCGAATCCGGCGACCACGACGGCGTGTAGTAATGCGTCGGCTTCGTAAGCGCGATCTCGCGCGGCGGCGTGAGTCCATCCTGGGCTTCGATAACGAGTTTGTACTCACCGGACTTATCGCTGAAGTACGAAACAAACTTGCCATCGGGCGACCACGCGGGATCGCGTTCGGCTGAGCCACTCGAGTTTGTCAGGTTGCGAACGTCGCCTTTATCGACCGGAATCGTGAAGATCTCACCGCGCGCTTCGACCGCGACTCGTTTGCCGGTCGGCGAGAGAGCCATGTTGGTGAGACGATTCGAAACGTCTTCCCAGTTTGCCATCATCCACGGGAAGTCGCCGGTCGCGACGATGTTGACGATCTTCTCCTTGCCGCTCTTGGGATCGAGCTCGTGAACGTAACCTGCTTGTTCGAACACGACGGTGCCCGCGCCCGAATCCATCGACTTCACGTCGAAGTCAGTGAACTTCGTGATCTGCGTGAGCTTCTTCGTTTTCGTTTGATACTCCCAGACGTTCGCCACGCCGTCGCGATCGGAGATGAAGAAAACTGAATCGTCGACCCAAACCGGGCAGACGTCTTTTGAATCGGTCCACGGCGGCGAGACGAGATC
>Ga0070681_10003046_pt1 | contig 15540 bp, 19 predicted proteins | sample KBSC83BmetaG_FD_65650 | JGI IMG/M metagenome (GOLD analysis project Ga0070681, IMG submission 65650) | Corn rhizosphere microbial communities from Kellogg Biological Station, Michigan, USA - KBS C8-3B metaG | ecosystem: Host-associated > Plants > Roots > Rhizosphere | place: USA: Michigan...
AGGTGGCGTTGAAGACGGGACCGACTACCCGCGATCAAACTGGGGATTCCGGCGAAGCCGAACGCTGAATCCGGGATGATTCCGAACGGCATTCCGGGATGATCCCGAACACCATCGGAGCGTAGCGACGCTGGCATTTCGATTGTGCAAGAAGTGTTCGGCTTCGTCAAGAGAAACCTGTCCGGAGCGCAGCGGAGGAAGAGTGCCGCTAGCGGAGAAAGGGGTGCGGGGAAAGGGGCGATAGCCCTTGTCCCCGCCCAGCACTGGAGAGTCCAGAGCGCGAGAAGCGCTCCTAATCGGAACCTGAGGTATCAACTTCCGTCTGACGATCCGACCAGAATCGGGAGGGCGGCTGACGGCGCTCTACAATGGGATCACCAGGGTAGAGATGCCGACACCTTTCGAAAGCGCGCAATTGAATCTTCAGCTGTTCGACCTCCGCCGCGAGTCTGTGTTGCGCCAAGCGCGGGCTTGGTTCCTAGCCGAGTTTAACCCGGAGAGCTTCGCTGACCTCGTCGCGATGGTGAGTGGTGAGCGTAACGCAGCCTTCCGGATGGTAATCGGCTATTGGGACATGGCGGCTTCCCTGGTAACTACTGGTGCTATTGACGGCGATGCATTCCGCGCGGCACACGGCGAGATCTTGGCCACGTTCAGTAAGATTCAGCCGTATCTTGCCGAACTACGGACTGCGAGTCCTGAGCCGGAATTTTGCAAACACATGGAGAATGTTGTTATGGCCGCGGCAGATGCCGAAGCAATTCTGACGCGTCGTCGCGAAGCTATCCGCGCCGGCGTCAAAGCCCGTGCACAGCAACAGACGCAGTCAGCCACCTAACCGTCGGCACGCAGATTTAATTTGCGGCGCAACGGCCTCGGTCCACCGGAAACAATCCAACCCATGTTCTCCTGCCTGTGCCACCGTACTACGGGTTCGACTTCCCGCGATTCTTACGCATAGAATCACCGCGCATCTCGATTCGGTGGGCATTGTGGACCAGCCGGTCGAGGATGCCGTCGGCCAGAGTGGGATCGCCGATCTGTTCATGCCAACGCGAGACCGCAGTTGCGCGGTCAGGATCGTGGAGCGCACTTGGTGACGATCTTCGCAGATCTCCCAGAAGTCGCGGCGCTCGGGTTCACTCAGCGATGACATGGCCCAATCGTCAATCACCAGAACGTCGATGCGACTAAGCCGCGCTAGCAGACTCCGAAGGCTGCCATCAGCACGCGCCATCGCCAGGTCGCGAAATAGCGATTGGGCGCGCGTGTAGAGAGCAGAGTACCCGTCGCGGCACGCCTTCTGAGCTAGGGCGCAAGCCACGAAGCTTTTTCCCACACCGGTTGGTCCGAGCACAAACACGTTCTCGTGCGTGCCAACCCAGGCTGATTCTTGCACGAGCGCACGGATCACGCTTTTGTCCAGTCCCCGTGCGCCGCGATAGTCAATATCCTCGACACACAGGCATTGGTGCGGAGCTTGGCGTTCTTCAGCCGCCGCCCGAGGGCCTGGTTCTCGCGCCAGTTCCACTGCTGATCCACCAACAGGCCCAGGCGTTCCAGGAAATTCCTGCGTCTTCAGGGACTCGGCCATGCCGTGGAGCCGCATGGCGAGCAGTTTTTCGATCATCGGTTGTTTGAGCATCGCTGTTTCTCCTTAGTCGAAGTACTCCGCGCCGCGGATATTGTCGTGCGGAGGTGGTGGCGGCGATGGAGGAGGCTCGACGGGGGGCACTGTATCAAGCGAGTTCTTCAGAATCGACTTCACGCTCTGGTAGCGGCAAGCTCCGGTTACGAGCGCTCGTTCGGCGGCGGCTTCCATGCGAGCCGCTGAATATTGCCCGGCGAGTCGAATGATGCCCAGGCAGGAACGGTAGCCCATCTCCGGGTGCGGCTTGTCGGCGAGGATGCGTTCAAACAGACGTGCCGTGTGCGGACCAATGGTCTGGGCCCAGTGCACCATCCTGGAGGGAGTCCACTCCAGATGCGCCTGGTGGGAACGTGGCCGGTGCTCGGCAATGGTGACCGTGTGCCCATGACCTCGCGCACGCAGGTGTGACGCCACGCGCTGACCCTTGTGGAACAGTTCGACGGTCGTGGGCGTCGATGTGGTACTGCGATTGTGTTGTCCAGGGACGGCGTAGTGTTTACGAACCCGGTGGACCCGGCGCGTGGATGGGAGTGGAGAGGCGAAGGTCGCGCTGCCGGACGATATGCCCGAGGACTGGTCTGCAGATGGCTGCGTATGACGTGGCGGCGAACGGAAAAGATTGTGGCGATCGAGCCGGTGGGACCCGTCGGCTCCTGAGTCAATCGACGCAGGCCGGGCATGCCCGGCCCCTACAGCGCAGACGGCGATTTTTTTTCGCCGAAACAGTACAGGGTTCCTTCCGTGCGCACGTAAATGCGGCTGCCGGCGATGGCGGGCGTGGCGATCACCTCTTCGGCCAAATCTCCCGACGCCAGCACCTCCCATTTCGCGCCGGCGCGGATGGCCGTCACTTTACCTTCGAGGTTGATGAAGTAGATCTTCCCATCGGCGGCGACAGGCGAGGCGTAGTAGTCTCCGATCGCGTCTTTCAGCCGCGCCTCTCCCAGCAATTTGCCGGTGTCCGGGTCGAAAGTATATAGGATCCCGCCCGTGCGAATGACATATAGAACATGGTCATAAAGCAGCGCGCCCGTGACGTACGGTAGCCCCTTCCTAAAGCGCCACATTACGTGTGTCTGGCTTACGTCGCCCTTGCCGTTCAGGCGCGTGCGTACCAGGCCCCCGCCCGGCGTTTCCGGGTCGAAGGCCCGGCTCCACTCGTTCTCGGTCATCACGCCGTCGCCATTGCCGCTGTTCTTATCGATCGACTTGAACAGCCGGTACATGATTTTCTCGTTGATGCCGTCGCCCGAAACTTCCGAGAGCTCGATTTTGCCATTTTTGTTCTTGTCGAACTGGGCCAACATTTCCTTGAATGGAGGCGCGCCCTCGCCCGCGGGCTCGAGGGTGTATACCGAATCGCCCGCAATGAGCGGCGGCGCCGCCGGACCGTTTGTCACTCCTCGCGCCCACCACAAGCACTCCCCGGTATTGGCTTGATATCCCGTCAACTCGACAGCGCCCGCGACCACGATCTGCATTGCGCCGCCGGCAGGCTGGTAGAGCGCCGGAGTCGCGTAAGAGCCGAGAAATCCAATGGGGCGGTCGACTTTCCACACAGTTTTGCCGGTTCCGGCGTCGAATGCCGCCAGGTAGGCCTCCTCCGGCGTATCGATCAGTAGCACCACGTTGCCTTCCACATACACGGGAGACACGGCCATGCCCTGGACGCCGCCAAAAGGTCCCATGGGCGCGCGCCAGCGTTCCTTGCCGTCAAAATCGTATGCAAGGAGGCCGAACTCCGGAAAGAAAACGAAAATCGAGCGTCCGTCGGTCGCGGGCGTGGGGGTGGTGGGACCGTTCATGGGGTTCGGGGTATCGGTCCGGGCCTTCACCACCGCTCGCCGCCAGAGCAATGCCCCCGTCGCGGCTTCGTAGCACAGTATGACGCGCTCGTCGCCGTCATGGCCGGTGATCCAGACGCGTCCGTCGACCACGATTGGCGAGGAATGACCTTTGAGCACTTTCTGCTTCCACAGAACATTGCGATCACGGCCGATCTCGGCGGGCAGGCCTTTATCCGGAGAGAGGCCGGCGCCGTTCGGGCCGCGAAACCGGGGCCAGTCTGAAGCGACTAAGACGGCCGTGCACACAAGACAAGCGATCAGACGCATGGGTATTTCACTTTAGACGAACGGGGAGAAGATTGGAAAGGGAAGTTGAAACCGCGGGTGGGTCGCGCATGCCCGACCCCTACGAGCATGGTCGGCAGTCGTGTAGGGGCCGAGCCCGCTCGGCCCATTGCGCGGGCGGCGCAGTTAGCGCTCGGACACGAGCGTCTTGATCTGAGCCTCGACGTTATCTTTGTCGACCAGCACCGCCTTGTAAGCGGCCGCTATCTTGCCCTTCCGATCGATAAGGAACGTGTCGGGTAAACTTTCGATTCCATACCGCTTGGATGTCGCCTCGTCCCCCAGCAACATTCGGTAGGGTATCTGGTGCTCGGCCAGGAATGGCCTCAGCACCTTCCAGCCTTCTTGGTCCATCGAGACGCCGACCACCGCGAAGCCCTTAGGGCCATATGTCTTCTGAAATTCCGAAAACCAGGGGATCTCCTTTTTGCATCCCGTACACCACGTGGCCCAGAAATCCAGCAGAACGACTTTGCCGCGGTATTCTTCGAACTTTGCAGTTTTGCCGGAGGCATCTTGCAGAACGAAATGGGGCGCGGTCTTCCGCTCGTTTACGGAGTACAAACCGGCTTGGTCCGCCGCGGCGGCCACGGCCGCTAAAATGAGAAGTAGCGACGATATACGCATCATGTGTTGTTCTCCTTGCATACAAGCTAAATGGCGGCCGTCCTGTCATGCCAGCGCCGCCAGATCATTCTTGCGAACAAATATCCAACCGGCCAATACACAACGAACTGCAGCAAGCGTATTTGCCAACCCTGCCAAATCCGTTGCAGCCAATAGGCCTTCAGGAAAAAGACAAACCCCGGTGCTTGCGTTACTAGCATAGCCAGCGTGAGGACGGCCGCAGTCCAGAGGATCATGCGCAGTAGCGGCGGGAACATCCTGCCGTCTGCTCCATGACGCATTCCCCGCAGAGAAGGGATTGCAACCAGAACTGCCTGTACGATCAGCGGAAGCATCTGCCGGTAAAATACCAATGCGGAAATCGGGTCGGACTCATCTGGGGACAACGGACGGTTTATGGAGTGCATCAAATAAGCAAAATATTGCGGTGCGCCTACAAGACCTCCAAACACCAACGCGAGACAAAACAGTACGCCATAGACCGGAATCAATCTGCGCGTTAAGGAACCGAGCACAAAACCAGTCGTCCACGACCAGCAAACCAGCGTTAAGCAGCTCACGACGGCAGGCGTGACGGAGTCAGCCAACACATACCAGAACCCGGCGTGCCGAAGTAGAGCCCAGTCCCAGTTATTCACGTACAGCCAGATGTATGTGGAACTCACGCTGGCTGTAACCCTCGCAACGATGGAGAGCAGTATGCCGAGCGGGAGAATCAGCCCCACCAGAGCCAGCCAGGGCCTCCAATCCTTCCACAGCGCTGCCTGCCTCCGTATCACTAGGCCCAACAAATCGCGTAGAGCCTGTCCGGCACTCTCGCCCGATTCACTGAAATCGCCGCGCACTGCATCCCGTTCGTCGGGCTCCAGTATGCGGGACAAAATGTCCACCAACCACCAGGAGATTCTAGTCATGGCAGACCGTGGCTTGGTTCGCCTGCCACGAAACGCCGCGGCTCACGCGCATCACCGCCTCGTAGAACGCGGCCGCTTCGTGAATACCCTTGGCAGTGACACGTACCAGTCGCTTGGGCCGGCCACCCCGCTGCGGAGTCGGATCCCCCATCCAGGTTTTGACGAAGCCTTTCGACTCCAGACGATCCAGCGTGGTGTAGAGCGCACCAATCGAGCAACGGCGCCCGGTTGCCTCCTCAATCTCATGCCGAATCGCACTGCCATAGGCGTCTTCGCCCAAACGCGAGGCGGCGCTGATCATCAGGTATTCGAACTCGCCCAGCATGATTAGTATCACATTGTGATTCTAATCGGGACGGTTGTCAACGGTGATAGGAAAAGCAATTCCGAGGATGGGAGTGTTAGGAGATATCCCGAACGCCCTGACATTGGGAAATTTAACAGCCCCGGGAGCGCATTCCGGGGCATACATTCAGAGACGAGGAGACGCCATGCCAAAAGAAACCAAAAAATGCGCGCACCCAGGATGTAGCTGCAATGCAGCGGAGGACAGCAAATACTGCGGAGCGTTTTGCGAGGGCGAGGCCGAACATCCATCGATTGCCTGTGATTGCGGGCATCCGGGATGCTCGCCGGATTAATACCCCCGATCGACTTCTGCTCCACGTCAAGTTCATACGACTTGACCCTCGGCGCGCCTGCATTGTACTCTCGCACGAATGATTCTGCCCGAAACGTACGGCACCGCTCTGCTGTTGACGCTCATCAGCATGATTTGTTGGGGATCATGGGCCAACACTTTTAAACTCGCAGGCAAGTGGCGCTTCGAGCTGTTTTATTACGATTACTCGTTAGGCGTTCTCGTTGCCGCCACGATCTACGCCTTCACCTTCGGAAATCTCGGCTATGACGGTTTCACGGTCATAGACGACCTGTTGCACGGCGGCAAACGCCAGATTTTCTACGGAGCGGTGGGCGGCATGGTGTTCAATTTGGCCAATATGCTGCTGGTGGCCGCGATATCGGTGGCCGGTCTTGCGGTCGCTTTTCCGGTGGGGATCGGGCTGGCGCTGGTGATCGGCGTCATCTGGAACTATAGCCTGAAGCCGCAAGGCAACCCGGCATTGCTGTTTGGCGGTGCGGCCATCGTGGTCGCAGCCATTATCGTCGACGCCCTTGCATATCGTGCGCTTGAGGCCGAGAAGGCAGCACGGGCGCCCGCCCCGCCGCCGAGGCGAGCGACTAAGGCAAGCGGCGCGCCAACAGCGCGCAAGGTCTCGGGGAAGGGAATTATCCTGAGTCTTGTAAGCGGCGTGTTGATGGGCTCATTCTTCCCTCTGGTGGAGATGGGGAAGTCGGGCGAGTTGGGGCTCGGCCCGTATTCCATCGGTCTCGTCTTCGCCGTGGGCGTATTCGTTTCCACCTTCGTGTTCAATCTGTTCTTCATGAATTTGCCAATTGCCGGACCGCCGGTCGCCATGTTCGATTACTTCAAGGGGACCCTGCGGCAGCACATGCTTGGCATCGTCGGAGGCATGATCTGGGCCAGCGGCACGATTGCCAATTTCGTCGCTGCCAGCGCGCCCGACAAAGTGCAGGTAGGACCTGCGATCAGTTACGCAATCGGGCAGGGCGCCACGATGATCAGCGCGTTGTGGGGGCTTCTGGTGTGGAAGGAGTTTGCCGGAGCTAACCCGCGCGTCCGCGTCCTGGTGGTCGTCATGCTGATTTTGTTCCTCGTCGGATTGACGATCGTCTCCATCGCGCCGTTGTACGCCCGCTAAGTTCTCTACTTCATTCGCTGCGTAGCGCATTTACCGGGTCAACGCGAGTGGCGCGCAGCGCTGGAGTATAGCTGGCGGCGAGAGCCACCGCTACTAATAAAAATGCGACGGGGCAAAAAGTCAGGGCGTCGCGCGTAGTGACCCCCATAGAGCAGCGTCGAGAGGAAGCCGGTAAGACCGATGGACAAGATACGGTCCGCTTGCGGATAAGGCAAGGGCTTTAGCAAGACTGTGTCGACGATGCTGAAGATGGCCGTAGTCGCGCCGATGCCGAGCGCGAGCACTAGCGACACCATGAACGTGAACCCGGGAGTCCTTCGCAGGGTGCGTAAAGCGTACCTTATGTCCTGCAGCGTCATATTGCAATGGACCTCGAGTTATTCGACATAGATCCTCAGGCTCAGGCCGTTTGTAGCACTTTTTGAATGGCGCCGATGAGCCGCTCGAATTCTTCGCGTTCAGTGGAGAGCTGCTTGCGGCCGGAGGTGGTGAGCGTGTAATAGCGCGCCCGGCGGTTGTTTTCGGACGCACCCCATTCGGCTTTGACCCAACCGTTGAGAAGGAGACGTTGCAGCGCCGGATACAGAGAGCTTTCGCCGACCTGGAGGACCTCGCCCGAAACATCCTTCAGGTGGGCGGCAATGCCATACCCGTGCATCGCACCTCGCACGAGGGCTTTGAGAATGAGCAGGTCTAGCGTGCCAGGAAGAAGATCCGGGGGATTGTTTTTTGCAGCCATTGGCTGACGATGAAGTATGTCTGTTTTCGCCGTGCGCGTCAACCCCATCGTCTGCCGATGGGAGCGCGTTATTCTCATAGACACGGGCAAGGCGCCGGAGTGCGGGCCACTAGCTCCTGAGCGTGTGCCGAGCATGCTCGGCCCCTACATGAATTTTTCTATTTTCCGAATAACCGGAAGGTTATGCCGGCTGTTACGGTGAGCGGATAGCCAGGAGTCCCGTGAATCCGCGCGACCGGCGGCTCGCCGGACAGCCGCGATATGAAGTAGTTCTGTGTTTCGTAGTATTGGCGGTCGGTCAGATTGTCCGTCGAGAGACTCAGCTCCACGCCGCGCCGGATTCGCCTCGAGACGGCGGCGTCGAAAATCGTGTGGCCGCTCGCCACAATCGAGGTGTCCATCCCATCCAGCCGGTAATGACTCATGGCCCGCATCGCGAGTGATGCGCTCCATCCTTTCCAAGGCGACGTGGCCAGCCCGCTCGAGGCCACGAAATGCGGCGCGCTTTCCACGTAAATGCGCGGGTTCGTGTCCCGGTAATAAGCGTTCGCCACTTTTGTAATGGCTCCGTGCCACGCGAGATGCCGGGTGATCTGGACGGAAGCCTTGGCCTCGAATCCGTACGCGCGGCTGGGACCTTTGAATTCGAACGAGCCATCGTCCGGTATGTACACCTGCTCGTGCGAACGCTCGATGCGGAACACGTCGGCGCTCACGGAAACACGGTTGAAATGGTGGGCCGCGCCGGCCTGATAGAAATCCGTGGTTGCCGCGCGTTGCTCCTCCGGATGCTCGACAATAGCGCGCGCGTCGGCCGTCGAGATCCCCCGGCCATAATTTGCATAAAAAGTAATGGGCAGCCGGTCCGATGGCGTGAACGCGACATTCGCCTTCGGCTGCACCCGGCCGGTTGTCTCGCGGCCGCTGCTCAGCGGACGTACGCGGTCTGCTACGTTGAAACGGAATTCGTCATAGCGGATGCCGGCGCCTGCCTGCAATTTGCCATGGAGCAGGGTGAAATTTTCCTGCGCGTAACCGGCGCCATTTAATACACGCGCATCGGCTCTGGTCGTAACACCCACGGGCACGCGACCCACGCGCGGATACAATCCAACATCGATCTGATTGTCGTGATAGTTTGCGCCGGCGGTCAGCAGCCCTTGTACGCTTCCGAAGTTCTGCGGACGGGTATACTGCGCATTCCCGCCTTCCTGCAGCCGGGAGTCGTGTTGCTGGATGCCGTCGCCGTGCACCGGGTCGTTCAGGAAAAACGTGAAGTTCGAATAGAGATCGAACAGAGATCGCGCTGTAAAAGCATCGAGTTTCCACACCTGGCCCCGCGCCCCTTCGTGCCGGAAATAAGTTGCCAGGGTGGCCATTTGCACGCGGCCTCCATCGTCCGGGTCGATGTAGCCGAAGCGATCCAGGCGTCCCGCGGCTACCTCATCGAGCGGCAATTGCCCGGAGGAGTAGAAATCGTTTCGTCCGCCGTTGAAGCGGATTCCGTAACTGGTGGCGGCCGACAGGCGGCGCGTGTAATTGCCGCTAACGTTGTCGCGCGTGTAGCGCAACGGGTTTTTGAACGGCCCGTCCGTTCGCGAGCCCTCGTAGGCTACGAATGCGTCGCCATTGCGCACCTCCGGGCTATACCCGAGGAAACTACGAAAGGCTCCGAACAAACCTCCCTGCAGCCGGAGCGTCAATTGATCGGGCAGGGCTTCGCGCAGGCGGATATGTACGACGCCCAAGCCACTGAAATCACCGTACTCCGCGCTGAATGGCCCGTTGATGATCTGGACCTCCTGAATCAGTTCCGGGCTGAGCGATTTGAGCGATCCGAGATAACCCTGGCCATGTCCCTGGGTCGTCTGGTTTTGCGGCACATCTTCCACCAGGACTTTGAGTCCGCCATTTACGCCGCCGTGGTCAAGATTGAATCCGAAACGGCGGATCTCGACCGATTTTCCACCGCCCTCATGCTGGCCGGCATCGATGCCTGCATCGAGCGCCTGGAACATCTGGTCATCGCGCGAAAACAACGTCTGGCTGAAGACGTCCGAATTGCGGCGGTCAAAGGCCGGCTCAACCGGAGTCGCAGTGATGGTGACGCTGGTGTGAACGGGCGGGATATCCTCTTGCGCGAGGCAGGAGCTCACGATCGTGATGAAAATGGCCAATCGCATTGAGGTAGTGCTACGAATTATAGAATCGTAACACTACACATTACGTTTGTGCCGTGGAATCAGATTTAATTCTTTTTGAAAATCGCCGGTGGTTTCCCGAACTGGAAGCGGCGATACCCGTAGAAATAACGCGCCGTCTAGCCGCGGCCGAAGCCGCCGATGTCCAGGGCCTCGGAGAGCGCGGGGCCGTCTGGACCTACCTCACGACCGACGAACCATTTGGTACGTGGAAGAATCGGGTCTTGGACGGCATTCGGCGAAGGCTTCAACCCTAGGATCCGGCTGTCAGACGCGAGTATTCACAAAATGGGTGAGACCGGCAGAGACTTGCAGGCCGTCAGCCCGGCCACTGAAGTACATCCTCTCAATTGCCGCAGGCCCAAGATCTTCGACGATGTTGAATCCTGCTGCCTGTAACATCGATTCCAAAGCGCGAGGTCGATAAACAGTCGAAAAGGTTCACCGGCTCTTGCGACTCGACTGGCGAGCGCGTCCATCGCCATTTGCTCTTCAGAACCCAGCGAAGACCGTTCGACCGCGTAATCGAAAACCACGCCACTGCCGGCGGGCATCGATCCTATGAAGGCCAGAGTCGCCATAGCTGCTCCTGCGGTCAGATCAGGCGTGACGCTCAGCCAGGAAAAGAAGGTGACCTCGTCGCTTTGAAAACCTGAACCTTGCAAAGCCGAGCGGAGCGTCTGCTCTTCGAAGTCGGTAGGCACGAAGGTCAATGAGGAGGGAATCTTGAGCCCTGCCGCCTCAAGCCGAGTTCGTTTCCAAGCGTGTGTTGCAGCATCGTAATCCTTCACGCACAGCGCTAAGACGTTGTTCTTTATACGTGTCGGGCATCAGCTGATTCCTCCGCTACTACGCCGCCGCGACCACAACGCCCCGTCATACCCTGGCGGAATTTCTCGCGGTCCGCGGGACTCATCTGTTCCCAGCGGGCGCTCATCCGGCGCCTCCAGTGTTCGCCGTAGCCCGGCCTACCGCGAAATCCTCCGAACAGGATCTTGCTGAGAATCAAAATTCCCAAAGCTTGCCCAAAATTGATGGTGCGCGCTCCGAACACCGCAGGCGCCAGCCAGTTCCATAGATTCATCACCACAAAGCCGAAGACGACAACAGCCGTGATCGCCATCGCCCCGATTTTTAATACTCTAAGTACCCATCGTGCTTTCATGTTCTAGTCCTCATGCACTTCTAAAGTCTTCATAAATGGCCTGCAGACGTCGCCGCAGATGAAGAATCGCATAACGCTTACGCGACAGTAGGGTGTTGATGCTCAGCCCCGTTTCATCGGCAAGCTGTTTGAAGCTGCGGCCGTCTATTTCGTGCGCGATAAATACGTCGCGCTGCTGTACTGGAAGCTCCTCCAACGCAGCGTCGATCTCCTCAAGAAGCACGCTACGGGCGTACGCGGCCTCCGGGCCGCCATCGGGCGACGGGAGAAGGTCTTCGAGCCGAAGCGGCTCTTCTTCGCTCGCGCCTGCAGAAATCTCGCTGAACGCTTCCGGCCTTCTTTTGCGGAAGCGATCGATGATGCGGTTCCGCGCCACTCGATAGAGCCAGGCGCCGACCTGCTCGACGGGCTTCATCAACCGGTACGCTTCCGTCAGTTCGTAGAAGACATCTTGCAAGATATCTTCGGCATCCCCCTGGTCGTCCACACGCTTCCGAATGAAATGGAAAAGACGCCGTCGCTCTCGCTCAATCACGTCCGAAATGCGGCGATTCTGGTCGGTGCGCTGCTCCACGTGTTCGGCCGCGATGCTCAGCACATCATCCATCTAACTTGGTAGACGAACGAGCAGGCTTAATATTTTATCCAAGCCAACAAATCTGGAAAGGCCGCGCTCCTAACGCCAAGGCCACCCACATTCATGGTGTTGAATGAGCCTCCGGCACGGAATTGCACCTTCCAGCCTGGCTTTGAGTGTCTCACTAGCCCTGTTGATGGGGGCCGTTAGCGGTTGCGTTTAGGTACCGGAATCAACTGGATTAATTCTTCTCGAAAATCGCCATGTACTGGCTGCCCTTGACGTGCTCGTGTTGCGAGACCAGCCTGAAGCGATTCGCCTCGATTTCTTTGATTACGTCTGGCGCATCCAATCGGATGTGCTGCATGGCGCGCCCCTCCGGCATGCAGACTTCAACGCTAGCCCACTGTGAACAGGCGCGCATCTTCCGGAGACGGTTGGTAGTACGACGCTGCGTTTACGGCCGGGTTACATGGAGGTTAAATGTAAGGTAGAAATCACCTTCATTTGTCGTGCTGCCGCTTCCATGGGTATTTACCAGATCCAAGCGTGCGCGCGTCAGGCCGGGACTTGTGGTGCCGTCGGGGTTCACGACCGGAATGGGATCGAGGAACCAATCGCTGCAGCCACCGGAGTTGGCCGCATTGCAGGAGGCCTGCACTTGTTGCGTCTCCGGTTCGTTCAGTAATGTCGGGTCCATCTCGAGGCGGTAGAACGTGGAATTGGTTGACTGGGGGAATCGGATCGACAGGTCGCACGTGAACTTGTCGCCGGCCTTCATGGTCAACATGTCGTGGTGATCCAACGTGCACTTGTTTTCCATGCGAACCGCTTCAAACTGCGTTCCCCAGTACGGCGGATTGGCGGGCGCCGTATAACCTGGATCTCCCGGTTGCACGGCATTAGCCTGTGCAAACGTGACCCGGATGGTGCGGACGGTTGAACTCGACAGGTCCAGTCGCCAATCTCCCCAGGTAATGCCGTTGTAGCCGTTGGCTACCAGTATCGACGTCGCACTGTTCACGCCGTTATGGTAGGTGCCGAGGGCGTCGCTCTGAACGTAATACGCCACGCTGTTGGCGTCATAGTCGGCCAGGTTGCTAGTGACAGGGAGGTCCGAGGCCGGTTTGGAGAATGCCATCGGGACCAAAATAATCGAGACGAAGCTTCGTACTCGCATCTCTTAACTCCTTTGCTTCTAATTTTTTGCGCATCGTTTCGGATCTTCAACAGTTTTCTGGCAAAACCTGGCGTCTGGAAACATATGCGGCATCGCAACGAAGTGTAACTGCTGCCGGGATCACTTCCGCCAGCGACAAGTCACGCCAGCAGCGGATGTCGTCGTATGACGTGTGGGATAGAGAAAGCCTACCGCTGTTTGACCGGTTTTCCATGCGCAGTTAGAATACCTATACTCGAATGGCCTCGGCTGAATCCGCGACGCAGCATCGACTGGATTCCTGGAAGGAAATCGCGCGATACCTGAGACGAGAAGTGCGCACGATACAACGGTGGGAGGCGAAGGAGGGGCTGCCAATCCACCGGCATCTTCATGACACCCAGGTGACAGTGTACGCCTTTCCCGCCGAGCTGGACGAGTGGCTGGCGAAGCGGCGGCCATCGGAGGAGGGGCACAGTGCCGTCATAGCCGAATGCCCCAGCACGGGGTGGGGACGTCGCAGGACGGCTCTTTTGTCCGGAGCGGTTCTCGTGCTGCTCGTGATCGGCGCCGTCTGGATGCGCGAACGAGCTGTCGGCGTCCGCCTGTTATCTCAGTCGCGCGATTGGGTCTTGCTGGCCGATTTTGAGAATCGGACAGGGGAGCCTGTGTTTGACGGCACTCTCCAGTACGCTTTGGAACGAGAGCTAGGCAACTCGCGTTTTGTCAGCATCGTTCCTCGCGAGCGGGCGGCGGATGCCCTGCGGCTGATGAGAAGGCTGCCTAATACAAGGATCGACCTGGCAACGGCCAGGGAAATTTGTGCGCGTGACGGTGGGATTCGCGCCCTGCTGACCGGAAGGGTGGAGAAGCTCGGCTCGACTTATGTCTTCAGTGTGCAGCTAGTCGAGCCGCAGGGTCTTACTCTCGCGGCGGCTAATGAGCAGGCAATGAGCCCGGAACAAATCTGGCCGGCTGTGCGGAAGCTTTCCAACTGGGTTCGCCAGACACTAGGAGAGCGGCTCTCCAGCATCCATAAGAGCGGCGATCAACTTCAGCAGGTCACCACGCCATCCCTGCGGGCATTGCAGTTGTACACACAAGCTGAAGCGGTCGGTCGCGAAAACAGATGGGGGGCTTCCGAGCAGTTAGTGCGGCAGGCGCTGGAGTATGATCCGGAATTCCCGTCAGGCTGGATATGGCTCGCCTGGAGCCTTAAAAACCAGGGAAGGCCGGTAGAAGAATATCAGCCATTAGCCCAAAAGGCGCTGACCTTACCTGGGAAGGGGAGCGAGCGCGAGCGCCTTTTTATCCTTAGGCAGCTTTCACCAGTTCGCGGGCCGGGATGAAAAAGCCGTCGAAGCCTATTCGGCTCTGGCGCGCCTGTACCCGGACGGCTTCTGGGGTAGAAACAATCTCGTTTATATCTGCTCACGGGAGCAATTTCCCGGGCTCATGATGGGCTATGCAGACTTGCGGCCCAATGACTTCAGAATGAATGTGGAAGCCGTGGGGGCCGCTGCCGGTTCGGGGGATTTCGTCAATGCCAGGCGCTACCTGGACCGGGCAAGAGCATTGATAACACCAGAGATTGGCAAATTGTTTCCAGGCGAAGATACGGAGTTTAAATTGTTTCCCGTCCACGAGGCATGGCTCAAAGACGATCCTAAGTCCGGCATCGAGGAGTTGAGCCGCCTTGGACAAACCTTTGAGTTATTAGATCCGATCCGCCAGGAGATCTTTGCGCAGCGCGCAGGCTTGTGCTACCTGGGGTTCGGCAAGGTGAAACCGCCGAAGCATGGTTCCAAAAGATCGGCGACGAATCCACGGCTCAGGACCTGTTAGCGCTGGCCGCTTATGTCCGGGGCGATGAGGCCTTGTGCCGGGAGCATGCGGCGAAGTTCCGGGCTCACCCTGGCAGCGCGCGAAAAGTGGGATACTCCTCTGGCGTTGCTCTGGCGCGAGTAGGGCCGGTACCGCAGCCCGAAAAATTTATCGAACACTATGCAAAGCTTCTCGAGAACGTTTTCGTGGTCCAATCCAAGGGGAGCTTGCCCTGTCGCAAGGTCGGATTGAGGAGGCAATCCAGCGGCTGCAGCAAGCTACTGAATCCTTCCGTCGCGGTGGAAACCACAGTTTGTTGATCAGTTCCGATGGATTGGCTCTTGCTTTCGAACGGCGCGGGGAACCGCTCGAAGCGATCCGAGTTCTGGAGGCCGCGTCCCAAGAAAGATTGCTGGAATTAGCTTGGGATGCGCAGTACGGTGTTTTCTGGCTGCGAATCCAGGCCCACATGGCGCGGCTCTACCGCCAACTGAGACGAAGCGAGGACGCGCGCAAGATCGAGAACCAGTTGCGCCGGATTCTGGCTTACGCCGACGCGGATCATCCGATTCGCGTGCAAATTAGTCAGTCCAGTCGAGCGAGCACGAAAGCGGGCGGAATCATTTAGAGACTGGATTTAATCCTTCTCGAAAATCGCCATGTACTGGCTGCCCTTGACGTGCTCGTGCTGCGAGACCAGCCTGAAGTGGTTCGCCTCGATTTCTTTGATTACGTCGGGCGCGTCCAAACGGATGTGCTGCATGGCG
>Ga0070681_10003047_pt1 | contig 15539 bp, 14 predicted proteins | sample KBSC83BmetaG_FD_65650 | JGI IMG/M metagenome (GOLD analysis project Ga0070681, IMG submission 65650) | Corn rhizosphere microbial communities from Kellogg Biological Station, Michigan, USA - KBS C8-3B metaG | ecosystem: Host-associated > Plants > Roots > Rhizosphere | place: USA: Michigan...
CAATAATAATTCAATAGCATTAATCAACAATCAAACATACTATCAAGCTACGTTAAACTATACAACTGAGAATTTGACAAAAGGTACATCTGTGAAATTTCATAATGTTACTTTTATTTTTCCAGAAGGGGTCATGAGTACTCCGGGTGGGAGTATGTTAATGCTTGATGTGCAATTACCTGATGGTTTTGAAGAAATTTATGGAGAACATAAGATTAATCCTGATGGCTCAGGCATAGTAAGCGGGATATCCATACCTAACAAATATGGACTTTCAAATGCTAGAAATTCTACTACTGTTTTAGGTTATCACGAAATTCCACAGGCTGGACTTACAATATGGCAGGATAAAATAAAACTACTAGTGAGTAAGTAAAATGAAAACTCTATCCATTGTAATTGCTATGATCTTGCTTTTTTCCATAACTCTGACAAGTTATGATTATCATGCATACGCACCAATTCTACCCGAGTCAACAGATCAATTGTATGCTGAAAGTACAATAATTGTAGTTGGAAATGTAGTCTCTACACATGAAATTCAAAATGGTACAAAAACAGAATATGTTATCCAGCCAGAAGAATATCTAAAACCTTCTAATTTCAAGGATATGACAAAGACAATAGTAGCTCAGGGAGAAGGAAGTAAGACTCATCGTTTGATCTATTATCCAGTATATGAAGTTGGAGATAGAGTACTCTTCTTTTTACAAAAAAAAGATGATGGTTATTTAATATCGCTACATTCGATTTTTACAAAATCAAACTGTAACGGAAAACAGTTACTTGCACTGAATTTTTCTCCCGGTGATTTTACCGTTACACAGGAAAATAACACCTATGAAAAAATGTTTACGGGAATACCCGTCAACATAACTGCATACGTTCACAATAATCCGGACCTAAAATCAAGATACATAAATGTCAACTTTACAGTTCATACTCCACGGTCTGATCTTATTTTGACTGAAAAAAGGCATGTATTGATTGATGAATGTAGTGGATTTGCATCCTCAAGCTGGAGTTTTGTGCCTACGATCTCTGGAAGATATGGTGTAGGAGTGGCGTTTTATGATGAAAATGGAGTGACCGATGGCGGAGGCTCTTTTTGTTGCATCAACGCGGTCTATAGAAATAATTCTTCAAGTAATTCAAACATGTCACAATCTATTGAAGAAAAACTTGGACTGACTGGACCGCCAAGAAGCTCAATACCGTTGCATGAAGTTGACAATAATTCTTGGCTAGGTATAGTTGGATTTGGTAGCATTGTTGGCGGAACAACAATTGCAATTTCAGTATATGTCATGAGGAGTAAAAAATAACATGAATATTCTATATCTTGCAATAATTGTAATAACCGGTTTAGGACTAGTCGTATTGTTATCACATACTCCTGTAAACGCACAAGCTCAAAACTCTCCATACCCTCATGGCATTGGAAGCAATTCAAGCGCACTTTACAATTCGATAGGTCTTTCGTACCAACAATGCCAAAACAAAATAATGGATGAGCTACAAAAGACGATGGATTCACTTGATAGGGGTAAAGCAGTAGCACTTGCTCTTACTTCTCCTGAATTTCAATCAAAGGTTTCTGGTCACAAGTATGCATTGACCGGTATTTCAACTAATGACACATGGAACAACTCTCTGTGTGGTGATGTAAAACTAACTGCAGTTGGTGTAGGATTCAACCTCCTTGATACGCCTGACACATACATCGAATCTATCGGGGTTGCAGAGGATCCAGGCTTAAGCAAGGTCCGTGAAGTTAGCACTACTATGACTCCAATTTGTCATGATGATTGTCCTCCTGCATCACCGCCACCGGTTTGGAGTGATTTTGTACCTGCTGTTGATTCAGATTTTTTTCCAGTAGGGCGAGTAATACCTAATGCCACATTGCCTGTTGACGTAAATATTGCAAACGCAGGAAATTCTACACTATACGATGTACATATTGCGTTTGTAGACTCTCATCTTTTACAGAACTTTCAAACCCCCAATGGGAACTTTACTCTCAGGGTAGGTGAAGCGAAAACGATCTCTGGAACAATATCATTGCCTTCTCAGATATCAAATGTATCAAGCACTCTCAACTGGATGATTTATGCAAAGAACCAAGAAGGTGTTATGGGTTCCAAAGAATTTCAGAGAGTAATTAACTTGGCAAATAATTCTTGGCCTGAACCAGCAAGACCTTTTGAAGGAATCTTGTCGCCACTGAAGCAAGATGTTCCCGTAAACGACATTTTATGCAAAGCAGATCTCCAGTTAATCCTAAAGATAGAGGACAACACTCCCGCATGTGTTACACCAACGACTAGGCAAAAATTGATTGACCTAGGATGGGGTGAATCACTAGAAAATTTGCTGGCAACTCCGCTAAAAATAGCGATAGTTGGATTGAATCAGAGCTATGTTTCGGGTCAACCAATTGCCGCGATGGTAAAGTATACAGGATATGAGCACGGCGGGGTCTATCCAGACATGAAAATCCTGGATTCAAATGGAATGCAGATTTGGAGTAACTGTTGTATAGCACACACAGAAACTCCTGGAATGCATTTTGGTACTTTTACTTATACCGTTGAGGGACCTGCAGGAAAACCAACCATTAATGAAACAGGCTCTTATACAATGATTGCATCACTTGACAATAAAACCGCAAGTGCAGAGTTTACAATAGTAAAATCACTGCCCACATCATCTAAAATCGGAATAAACAACAACATATCATGCAATACACCGTATTTGCGGTCAGATTCAGATATCACAGTATTGTACATGCCAGAAAATTCAACTGGAAAAATATGTGTGAGGTATTACAATCTTAACAATACTCCAGTAGGTGTAGGGATTAGGATCTTTGAAGAAAATAACATGGCACAAAATGCGCCAGACATTACCACATGGGCAAGCAATAACACATTACAAGGAAATGAGAATACCACAATATCTTACTTCATAAAAACTGGCAACAAGGCAGGGTTTTATGGTCTCTCTATGTTTTGTGGGGGTATGCCTTTTGCAGTAGGATATGACGCAAATTCTACTATGACTGCAAGTGATTTTTCAGCACTTGAACGAGTAATTCATTGTCCTGCTCAAACATTCAGCTATAACATTGAGGGAGTAGAAGGAATCGGAATAAGGTACATTCCAAATTCTTCGGATTTGCCATGATGATGAAATGAATGCTCTACTTTTCAGTAAAAAATTAGGCATGACGGAACGCAAAAATGCACTATACGGTAGTGTGTCCGGCCGATCCATCCCATACCATTAGTTCAAAACCTCACAAAGATTTGTTTTGTGAGATGTGGCGTCCTATCTCCTGCTGTAAAATACCTGATCTTTTTATTTGACATGAAATAATTTGAATATCATGGAAAAATGCGACTCACGCACAAGGGCATACAAAAACGGAAAGACGTTTGATCAATGCCGAGAGATTGCAAAAACCTTGTCATCTAAACTAGAAGAAACAATAAACCAATCGGGACAGGTTGGATGGGATACAATACTCGAGTCTGCTGAACACGATGAATTGGTGTACAAACTTACCCTGAAATATCTAAGACAAGATGGCTATGACATCGGAGACTGGAAAAGACCGAACGTAATCAAGACAGCCTAGGGCTTTACTGCACAGCTCTCATTTTGAGATTTTAACTTCTTTGCCATTATGATTGGAGTGACAAGAAGAACTGGAATTGATATTGCGATAAATATTGTCTGGATTTGCGCCTCAAAACTTGTCAGAAATAATGTAAATGTTGTTGCACCTGCACCAAAACCAAAAAGCATGGTAAAGATAGTTCCTGCACATGTGGGGCATCCCACAAAGAGCCCTGTTACTGCGCCAAATGCTCCTAGTTTTCCGCCACTCTTTGCAATAGAAAATACTGTAGATGATATTGCAAAGTTCAAGCCAACAAGAAAAGATACCGTGACAAGTAATAGTAAATTTATTGGGATTATTTGCAGTCCAACATGTTCTGTGAAAAATGCAAAGATCATTGGCATGTATCCTGGAAGGTCACAACATGGCGAGAGTTCAATGTGGGGAGGTTTTGGAAATCCATAATCTGTGGCATTGATATCTGGCTTGTAAATTATTATTCCTGACGTTAATGCAAAAAATAATCCATACCCTATTGCACTGATAAGAAAGATCTGTTTTGATCTCTTGTTGTGTATGGCATTTGCAATAATTGATGATATGGTCGAGTCTGCTGATGTTATCTTTGTCTTGTACATTTTGTATAGCCCCCAGCCAATTGCCGCAAATGATGCAAAAAGTACAAGATATGTTGCAATTGCAAGATTCTGTAACGCGGGCATTGCTGCAGGTGTAATTATCAAACTGTTATTTTTTGTATATGCCAAAAATGATGCTGCAATTGCCAAAAAGCCTACTAGTATAAGCGCACGATATGATCTGCTCACACTTTTTTGTTTTTCCACTTGTAAAAAATTCCTGCCCTGACATTAAATTCTATCTCATATTTTCTCCAAAGTGTTTATCTTGGGTAATCGTGTATCTTGATCTAGTCGTGAAGATCGACGAACCTCAGGATTCTGATTATGCAGAGACCAAGATAACCTACGTGGGTTTTGTAGACCCGTATGGAGTTGAAGGACTTTTAATATTGAGAGCAAGTGACGGCAAGGAATTCCACATGCGAGCCTTTTCAGGTGAGGTTGCAAGGCACATATCTAATTTCATAGAGGGGCAACGAGGGGCAATTCCAACCATATACAACATGGTAGAAGAGATTGCAGAGCTCAATGAGCTTGTCCTTGTAAAGATCAAGGTATATGAAAGCGGCAGTGTGTTGCGTGCCAATGTCTATTTTACTGGAAAACATGACCTTGTCATGCGTAACTATCGTGCATCAGATTCCATTGCGCTTGCAACATTTTACAACATTCCGATTCTTGTCAGGAAAAACTTGCTGAAGGAAAAAATGGAAGCCTAGGTCAGCACTTGATCTAGTTTTCCTTCTTGCTGTGCTGTTTTGATCTCCATTGCAATTCTGCGTCCAACTCCGAAAGTTTCACCATATTTGTATTTTGTATATGGACTGGTTGTTGCAAGAATTGGGTTTCCTGGAACTCTCAAAGATACATCATATACTACAATATCCAAGTCTCGAGTTATCACACTCTGCAGTGAGAATGGGCCAATGATTCCAGGTGCGTATTCTTTTTTCACTGCGTTTACAAACTTGTCTCCAATATCAATGACTTTCTCAAGAAGGGATTCTCTGATGCTTGCAGGTGTGTGGCCTACCTCGATGTTCTGTAATTCAATATTTGTCTCAAGCTGTTGTTTTGCAGGAAGCGAGACAAAATCATGAAGATTTGTCTGCAATCTTCTTTCTATTCCGAGAAAATCTACTTCTTTTGATATTGGTGTATGGAAATAATTGAAATTGAAATAAGTTCCTATGACAAACTCTTCGATGCTTGCAGTCTTGAGTGCATCTCTTGAGATCAATCCTTGTTTGATCTTGGTCTCTGTCTTGTCCTTGTATTCTGCATAAGATGATACGTTGAAAAAGGCTCGTTCAAGCTTGCGCTTTTTCTCTTGGACTTTGACTATTACGGGTCTGTCAATGTCTTTTGGATCCTTGAACAGTCTTGGGAATCGAATCTTTGCTTTTTGTAACAAATAATATTGATTTTTCTTGTTTGCTCGCTCTTCTGCCTGGAACAATGCTCTATTTCCAAATAATGGAACCTTGAACTTGTTCTCAACTCCATCATATCCAAGATATGCAGTAAGTGCACGATGTGGAACAACTATGGTACTTGCATCTCGTAGTCTTGCTTGAATCTTGGGTGATAGCATGTCTTGGAATTTTTTTACTATGATGATATCATCTGCCAGTCTTGAAAATCTCTTGTAAGGAACTTCTCTTCCCTTTTGGCAAACAACTAGTGTCTTGAAATTCTCATCTTTTGCGCCATCCATTACCTCTAGTGCGGAGTGACTTCCAAGTACGCCAATGGTTGGCTCTGAATACTTGCTTACGATATCGATAATTTCAGATTTTTTTATCACGCCGTATCTATTTTACTTGGGTAAAAAAGCGTTATCTAAAGCAAACTTGGTTTTGTCATTCGTATGGGAATGTTGAAACTGATTTGAGATTTGTAAATGATATAGTACATTGAAAAAAACTACTTGAGGTCTTCTTTGTCTTTGAAATCCTTGAGTTCTTTTTCTGATTCTATCCTGCCTTTCTCAAACTCGCCTTTTGCCTTTCCAAATGTTCTTGCTAGTTCTGGGATCTTTTTTGCGCCAAATATCAAAACCCCGATTATCACTACTGCAATTATTACATTTTCGTATGCCATTAGTGCCTTAAATGCGGCAGATCAAGATTTAAGTGTTGCAATATTTTTTGACTGTTTTTCTGATACCATCATGCCTATTACATATAGTACGATCATTGGGCCTGCAACAAACCACATGGTGACTCCACTGCCGTCGGGAGTTATTGCTGCACCGAGTATGACCATTGCAATTATTGCATATCTTATGTTATTTCTCCAGAATTTTGGATCAATCAAACCAGAGGCAGTGAGTGCATACATTATCAAGGGTAGCTGGAATGACACCCCAAAGGCAAGAATAAACTGGAGTACAAATGTGATAAAATCCATTATGTTCAAAAATGTTAGCAGTTCTGCAGATTGGCCGTATTTGTAAAGAAAGTCAAGTATGTACGGTGTGACAAAAAAGTATGAAAACAGACCTCCTATTGTAAAAAGGACGATAGCTGGAATTGTTATGTTTCTAATTATCTGGATCTCTTTTCTGTGCAATGCTGGTGCCAAAAATCCTACAAACTCTTTGACTATTACTGGCATTGCAAATACCATTCCAAGTAATACTGCGATATAAAACTGGGAGAAAAATGCCTGCCCTGGAGCAGTCTGGATAAGTTGTACTGTTGGCGGCAACAAATGGTGTTTCATGGATACGGTTACTTGAGCTGCCATGTTGTCAAACGGACTAAATGTTGGATAGTACAACTTGATTCCATTGTACGTGAATGGTGTAAGATGGCAACTCAGGATGAAAAACGATATGGCTCCTATTGCAAGGACTGATCTGAATACTCTTTTTCTCAAATCCTCTAGGTGCTGGCTAATGGTCATGCGCTTTTCCATTGCAGATTATAAAATGGGCTTGTCTGTATTAATAGTGTTTTTTCTGGAATATGCGTCTACTGGCCTGGGATTGGTAATATCTTGCCTGCAGGGAGGTTACTTTTTTCCTGCTCTGGGACGCTAAAGTTTTCTAGCTCTATTGTAAGTTCGGTGCTGACCTCAAAGTTGTCACCAATCTGAACTGCCAAGTCTGAAATCTCCTTTGGTGAGTAGATCTCGCGTGAACCCTTTAGGAATATTCTAGAGCTTTTTTCTGCAGGTTCCCCACCGAATTTTTCCTTTAGGAATTTTGTTATCCTGTCAACCTCTTCTTGTTCAATCATGTTATGATAAAATACGATTCCCTTGATGGACTCATAGTCCCAAGGAGTTCCGTTTCTGTATGAATACACTCCAAAGACTGCACCCTTGTCGTCTTTTGGGCACTTTATCTCCCAGATCAATACTTTTTTTGGATCATACTCTGCCTTTCTAACGTCGTCTACTGTGAGTTTCCAATATCTCAAGCGGCTCATGTTCTAGTCAATCGATGAATTCTCACCGTTAATGAGCCTTACTAGACACATTCTAGTATACAAAATGGTACTTATAATGAAATAGACGCATGATTTCAAAATATGTAATGGCATGCTTTTTGACGATTAAATAAAATCGAGCAATGGAAATAGAGTTACTTCTAAGAATATTCATCAATAGCCTTGAGATCTTCCGTCTTTCATCCGGACCTCTATAATACGTCTTTTGTGGGTATCGTACCATTAGTTCAAATCCGGCCCTATCCATCCCTTTTAAACTAGAAGAAAGCTACCACAATTTTTTATGATATGTCAGTCCAGTACAAGTATTCAATGAAAGTTTTGTATCTTTCAATAATTGTATTTGTGTTTCTAGTATTTTCTGGAATAAATTTTGTTTCAGCACAAAAGACTGGATCTGTAAAACTAGTATTTCTAAAACCAGACAAGGAAATCTACTTTCCAGGGGATTCAGTCTTTATCCATGGCCAAGATAACATGAATGTCACAAGTATAACTATCGGACTGGAAAAAAATCACAATGTGATGGTAATTTCAGAAGATTTTCAAGTGTTAAAAAATGGCACCTTTTATGCAAACTTTACTCTGCCTAGGGACTCTGATGCCAAATACTGGAGTCTCGTTTCCGGACCGTTACATCAAGATCTTTACTTCAAACCTGTTTACTTGTCACCGTTAGAACAATTCAAGTCAGGAATTAAAGCAGAGGATGTAAAATGCATACTGGGCTTTGAATTAGTCATAAAAACAGAGAATAACTCTCCCGCATGTGTGGAACTTGAGACTGCACAAAAGTTTGTTGACAGGGGATGGGCAACACAAATAATTCCAAATGTGTTAAACTCTGAAACAATTGTAACAATTCCAGCAAATTCTTCAATATCTTCAAGTGGGCTAACATTTTCGCCATCAACAGTACAGGTAGTCATTGGAGTAAACAATACAGTAGAATGGATTAACATGGATGGTCCCATGAATGATATCACTAGCGATACTGGATCTTTTGAAACATCCTTGATTTCCCATGGTCATGCATGGGAACATCTCTTTGAAAAGACAGGAACTTATCAATATCATAGTGCTATTCATCCATGGCTCAAAGGAACCGTGATAGTTGTAGAAAATAATACCTCAACACAACAGATATCAAATTCAGACCTCCAAACTAAATCATTATCAGAAAACAATGATTCGTGGTATATCGGAAAATCTGCCAGTCAGAATATGTACGTAAAATACAAGATCAAGGATAATGGTACCAACAACGGCAATCCATACGAGATGACAATTTATTTCAAGGAACATGATCCTGATAATCAATACTGGAATGCCACAATTTCTGTTGCTTACAACGACAAAATTGTTACCGGCACTTTTCATTTGGCAGATGACGATTTGCGTATTCTCTCAGATTCCAATGTTTCAGATGCGATGCAGCCCTATGTGGTTAGTTATTCTAACACACTTGATTCTTTGAAATTTGTAGCCACTAAGCCTGGCCAATCATTATCTGCACCCGTATGGTGTCCCATAGGTGACTTTAGCTGTACCCAGGTAAGTGCTAATGTGGAAAATGTTAATGTTACTGCAGGCACTTTTCCTTGTAAAGTTTTAACAGACAGAAGATACGAGACATATGTAAACCAGGATACCCCATATCCAGTTAAGCGTAGCATAGGCATAGGAGGTCTGGCGACAATCTCACGGATCCCATTTTCAGAGTATGAACTTGTGGAAATGGGGCACTTAAACTAGAAGAAAGCTACCACAATTTTTTATGAAATGTACGTCCAGTATTACTACGAGATGAAAATTCTGCATCATTCAGTAATTATAATTTGCATATTATCTGGAATTGTCATAATTACCAATCCATCTTTTGCACATGGAGAAACTAATGAAACGAGAATAGGAATCCAGTCTCCCGTTTGGATTGATGTAAACCCGAATACAAATATTGCATATGTTGAACACTTTGATGTCACAGGTAGAAATGGAATAATTTCTATGATACACGGATCTATAAACAACATTGTTACAGATATTCAAATCACTCTACCTCAAACAAGGATTGTAGTTAATCCTGTCACAAATATGCTCTACTTTGGATATACAAACGTCAAAGATTACATTGCAGTAATAGATGGTTCAACAAGCCACGTAGTAAATAACATACAAATCTTCCAACAGGCGCCGCAATTGGCCATTAATCCTTCTACAAACAAGCTGTACGTAACTGATTTTTGGAATAACACCCAGATTATTGATGTTATCGATGGCCTCACAAATAGTGTAACCAAGATCATAATTCCAAGTGGTGTAAATACAATCGAGGTAAATCCTGATACAAACAAATTGTACCTTGGGGCACGAACAGGAAATCAGACTGGCATAGTCTACGAAATGGACGGTTTCACAAATAAAATTGTGAATAAAATAACAATACCTTATGATGACGTTCAAGGATTGATGGTAAATCCAAGAACAAATTTCTTGTATGTAGCTGATGGTGGTCCCAAATCAGATTGTGATGCTTGTCATAATCAATGTCAGAATGGTTTTGTGCACATTATTGATCTGACAACAAAAAAATTTGTTGCAAATTCAACGGTAATTGCGCCAGCATCATTTTCAATAAATCCCAACACTGGTAAAGTGTATGTGAGCAGTGGCCCGTACTGTAGGACAGTAACTGTCATAGATGAAAATTCTGGTAAAGTGTTGTATGCCATTAGTAATTCTACCTGGACAGCTGTAAATCCCAAAACCAACAAAGTGTACATTTCACATTACTTTGACAATAGTATCTCTATTGTTTCTGACTCTGGGAATAGACTGGTTTCCCCATTACAGCAATTCAAGTCAGGAATTGCACCAAAGGATATCAAATGTGCATCTAATCTTCAATTGATCATAAAGACAAAGAATCACACACCTGTATGCATCAAACCAGGAGATGTTTCCAAATTAGTTGAAAGAGGATGGGCTGACAAACCAAACTCGTTGCAAGAACAACTAGACATGGCAAACTCATGTACTGGTATGACTGATGCTTGTAGACATCGTTATGACACAAACAAAAATCCGTTTGGAATAACTGCATTGATAATTTATCACCCTCCAGATTTATGCCTTAATTCTCCATCTCACAGTGTTCCTTCTAGTATGCCCAGTTGTCCTCCAAACAAATTTTATCTCAAAATAAACTCAAATTCTACTGCATATCTGATGGGTTACAATATTTGTGATGGTAACTCTTGTGCCACAAACAATACACTATCTATCATATTGCCACTCAATACAGGTCTAAACCCTGATTATCAGATGATAGGTTTGCCAGTAAATCTACCATGGAAATATGGAGATACAGTAGGAATCCAACTATATGTTTCATCTACTGGTGACAACAAAACTGCATCACTAATTGACCTTGGAAATTCTTCGATAGTTCCATAGAAATGAAAACTCTACACTATTCCATAATTACAACTTTGTTAATCATATTCATTGTAAACACAGGTATTGCATATGCACAGGAAGGTGGGCCTGTAATGCGAGGACCATCCTCATATATTTCACAGATTTCATCTTCCGGAAATAATATTTACATTGTCTGGTCGAATTATGATCCAACGGAGAAAGTTTACCATACGTTGTTCAGAGCAAGTAATGACGGAGGAAAAAGTTTTGGAGATATTGTCAACATGGGAAACAGTTTCAATGGGCCTACCTTCTCTCAAATGGCTTCACATGAAAACAACCTGTATATCGCAATAGGTAACATACTCAAAAAAAGTTCAGATTATGGCAAAACATTTGAAGATAAAATACCTGTAAGCACTCCAATCGGTGGCATTAGCAATATGGTTGCAACAGAGAATAACGTATACCTAACATTTGATAATATCATAAATTCTGGCAATGGGTTTGAGATCTTGTTTGCTGCAAGCAACGACAATGGTACAACATTTGGCAATCCAGTGAAATTGTTTGGTATGCCTGAAAGCAGCGAAGACTATTCACAGATGGCAGCTTCTGGTTCTAATGTTTATGTTGTAGGCGAGGGCAAGTATGGGGGAATCCAGGGACCAATTGGTGTTCTGTATAGAGCAAGTAGGGATGGCGGGACAACTTTTAGCAATACCATAGATTTGAGTGGTAACAACTCTACAGATTATGCTCCGAAAGTTGCTACATCTGGAAACTATGTGTATGTAGCATGGTCGGAGATGACACGTGACAAAAAGAACAGTGACCTAATTTTTCGAGTAAGCACCGATGGTGGTGAAACTTTTGGTCCAAAAATCAAGATAAACCAAGACCGGGATTCTGCAGGGGTATACAATACAGATTTCATTCAGCTTCTTGCACAGGATTTTATCGTCTATGTGAAATGGTGGGATGTGCACTTTATGTCAAATGGAACCGAATCTGATCATCTGATATTCAAACGAATTATTGGAAGGGATACTACCATTGGGAAAACAATTGAGCTTACAGGAAATGATGCAAAACCTATCGACATAGGGCATGAATCTGTGATATCTGTTGCTGGAAACAACGTGTATGCCTCATGGTTGGAATTTCCAGGTCAATCTCTTCCTCAGGAAAATGCGTTTTTCAGAAAGAGTTTGGATGGTGGTTTTAGCTTTGAGAATGCAATCGATCTGAACAGTCAAACTAATGGAACTCTTGGAATGTTTAACATGGAGATGACAGGAAATGGAAATAATGTGTATGTAGTTGGGGATACTGGATCCCAGTCTCATGAATTGTTTTTTAGGGCAAGTAATGACGGCGGCACTACTTTTAGTAATGTGATTGATCTAAATGAAATACATTCTGTTCCACAACAAATTGCACCACCTGCACCTGATAAAGTAGGATGTTATAATTACACGCAAGAGGCAGGGTGGCAGTCTACTCCCTGCATGTCACAATCAGATGTAAACAAATTAGGATTGACTGGACCGCCAAGAAGCTTGTTACCATTGCATGATGTTGACAATAATTCTTGGCTAGGCATAGTTGGATTTGGTAGCATTGTTGGCGGAGTGACAGTTGCAATTTCTGTATATGTCATGAGGATTAAAAAATAATATGAAAACTCTACAAATATCAAAATTTTCTATTTTCATGGTATCAATAGTTGTTTTTGCCATTGTCATATTTGGTATGATCGTACTTGCTTCACCTTCAGCAACATCGGCTCAAAATGACAGGATTTTTCTTCATCCTTCATTTAATCCCGAATCGTCTGCTGACTATGTCAAGATATCAGACATGGAACCAAACAGCTTTGGATATTTCATGTATCCAAGCTCATACAACTTTAGTGACAGTGCAAATGCGTACCAGCGATTTCTTTTGATACGATTGCCTTCATGGCTTGGTGGCGACAAGAATGATGTTTCATCATACCGTGCATACAGCATGGTAGATTTGGATTCACATTGTATGATAAAATACTGGCCTCAAGACGGACGACAAAGAATTGAGGATCCATGTCACTTTGAAATGTATCGAATCATTGATGGTGCATCATATTATTTTGGAATAGACACCATGTCAAAACCTGTAGAAAATGCATTGCCTCAACTAGACCTTGGTGCAGACAATGACGGTTATCTCTATGTTAAAACCCCTAGTTGGGATGTAAACAAGAATGGAATAGTTGGTGATGGCAGACATTTGTCAAAGGGACAGGTATTGAATACATCTAGTTTTATGTTGGAACAATACAAGAAGCATGCAAAAAACAATATCCACATACCTCTTTCATTTGAAGATGGGTCATTTCTGATCGAAATATCAAATGGTGAGGAGGATGCCCATTTTAGTTACACTTCAGAAAAACCTACGATGGACACTCCGAGCATAAACATATCATTTTGTAACTGTACTGGTTCTACTGTAAATGCATTCAGTGATAATCCTGAAGGACATGCCACCTCTTGGCAAGTTGGAAACAATCGGATCTATGCATACGACCCTTTTGTAGATAACAACGGGAAATCACTTGGTAAATATAATTTTGAGTTTTATCAAGATGGATACCTTGTAATTTTTAATTCTCAAACATCTTTTGATAAAGGAATGAAGATGACACTTGATGCTTTCTTTAACGGTACAAAACTGTCAGACATAGAGCAAGTTTCGATAGAAAAATAGGCACAAATGGAACCGAAAAATGCACTGCACAGTAGCGTGTCCGGCCCGATCCATGTTTTTTAAACTAGAATCAATTTTCTAGAATAATTTTAGCATATTCAGATATGTAATGTAATATGAATAATATTGACAATCTGTGATTGAAAAGCACCGAATCTATCATAACAAGTATTTTCTTACTCTAATCTTTACTTCAATATCATTGACATCACTTGGGATATTTTCACACAACGCATATGCTGATACTGTGATAGCAACTATACCAATGTCAAGCTCAGCAGGCGAGAGTACCGTTAATCCAAATACAAACATGATCTATGTTCAAGGTTACGGAAATGGATGGATTGCTGTAATTAATGGTTCCACAAATAGTGTTGTAAGCGAGATATCGTTGACAAGTGATCAAGCCGGTTACCCATTAGGTATTGCAGCTAACCCTGATACAAACAAGATCTATGCTGACGATGGAAAAGGCCTTGAAGTAATTGATGGAACATCTAACAGCATCATTGCTACAATACCAATAACATGTTCAGGAGATGTAGCAGTCAATCTAAATACAAATGAAGTTTACGTTTCTGATCACTTTGGGAATTCAGTCTGCGTAGTAGATGCTTCGACTAACACTCAAGTTGGAACTATAGGTGTTGGAGCTCAACCATGGGGTATTGGAGTAAATACTAATACAAACAAGATCTATGTTACCAGCGAGGGCGGATATGACGCTAGACAAGCCGGAGTCGCTGTAATTGACGGTTCCACAAATAGTGTTGTAAGAACAATTCCGTTATCAAGTTATGGTTCCCAAGTTGGCGTAAACCTCAATACTAACAAAATTTATGCAACTGCTGGTCAAGAAACGTATGTGATTAATGGAATCACTGACACTGCCGTACAGATACCATTAGCATTAGGCAGCATTGGGGCCAATCCAAATACTAACAAGATTTATGCGACTGATGGAAATGCTGTTGATCAAATAGACATAATCAATGGCACCACAGATGCCATGACATCCACAGTACAAATTTCTAGCAGCTTTAGTCCCTACCTGGTTGTAAATCCAGTTACTGATAGAACTTACGTCTCTGTTGCTAGTCCACCATCTGTTATTGTGATAAGTGATAATTCATCTGCAACAACTTCTCTTCCAATAAAATTAATGGTTAATGCACAGGATGTATTGGGAAATCCCATCTCAGGAATATGGATGGAATTACATTCTTCAAATGGGGATACCATTGCCACAGGTTACACACCAATAACATTTGATGTAAAACAAGGAACACAATATGTAGTCTATGCTTCGAACTATCTGAATTATGTATTTCTTCACTGGGATGATGGAAGTTTCAAGCATTATAGAAACATAACACCTGCTGGAAATGAAACTTTGACTGCAACTTATACGCCATAAATCGCATCCAGAACACCACTATTATTCACTATCGAATTGTTTAAAGCTAAATCGTACATCACTGGAACGCAATAATGCACTCCACAGTAGCGTGTTCGGCTCAATCCATGTTTTTTAAACTGGAAGGAGATAAATCATTTTTCTAACTTTCAACATACTGAATTCTAGTAATGCCGTATTTTCATTACCTAATTTTATATATCAAATAATTGTAATAATATCAA
>Ga0070681_10003048_pt1 | contig 15539 bp, 8 predicted proteins | sample KBSC83BmetaG_FD_65650 | JGI IMG/M metagenome (GOLD analysis project Ga0070681, IMG submission 65650) | Corn rhizosphere microbial communities from Kellogg Biological Station, Michigan, USA - KBS C8-3B metaG | ecosystem: Host-associated > Plants > Roots > Rhizosphere | place: USA: Michigan...
ACGGGACGATGGCCAACCTGGCGCTCAAGGCGAGCCCGCACCTGTCGTGGCGGCGCGCTACGTTAGGCGGTGCGTACGCCGTCGGCGCGTTCATGCTGCTCGTGGGCGCGTTCATGCTGCTGCGTGCGTTAGGCATTGGACCGGCGGGGTCGCTGCTGGCGCGCGGGCGCTTCACGGCGCGCGAGCCGGTGATCATCACCGACTTCGGCGCGCAGCGCACCGACACGGCGTTGGGCGCTGTGGTGAGCGATGCCGTGCGTGCCGCGCTGTCGCAATCGTCGATGATCGCGCTCGTTCCGCCGGCCGAGGTCGCGGCGGCGCTGCGGCGCATGGCACGACCGGCCAACACGCGCCTCGATCTGACGACGGCCCGCGAGATGGCGCAGCGCGAAGGCGTCAAAGCCGTGGTCGACGGACAGGTCACGGGCGTCGGGACCGGGTACATCGTCACCCTTCGGTTAGTCAGCGCCGATTCGGGACTCGAGCTCGCCTCCTTTCGCGAGTCGGGCGACGGACCGCGCGGGCTGATCGATGCGGCGGATCAGCTGGCGCGCAAACTGCGCGGGAAGATCGGCGAGTCGCTGCGCGCCGTGGAGGCGAGTCCCCCGCTTGCGAAGGCGACGACGCCATCGCTCGAGGCGCTTCGGCTGTTCAGCGAAGCCCAACGGGCGAACGGGATCGACGAGAACCCGCTGGCCTCCGTCGGATACGCGCGTCAGGCGGTCGCCGTGGACTCGAACTTTGCGTCGGCTTGGCGACTGCTCGCCGCGGTGCTCGCCAACTCCAATGGCCAGCGCGCCGCGATCGATTCCGCAATCGAACGCGCGTACGAGTTGCGCGACCGCTTGCCCGAGGTGGAGCGACTCGAGACGGAGGCGTTCTACTTCTTCCAGGGGTCGCACAGAGATCGCGCTCGCGCCATCGCCGCGTATCGGGCCTTGATCGCACGTGGGGACTCATCCGTGGCGCCGGTGAACGCTGGCGAAGTGCTGCGCACCGAGCGTGCATACGCGCAGGCCGAATCGCTCAACGTCCTCGCGCTCCGGGCCGATTCGAACGCCGGCATCAGCGTGGGCAACGCGCTGGAGATGGAGCTCGACCAAGGGCATGTCGATTCCGCCGGCAAGCTGCTCCGCGCCTGGGAGCGACGCGCACCCGACGCGCACGGCACGCGGATGCACGAGATCTTTTTGCGCTATGCGTCAGGCGACACGGCCGGCCTCCATCTCGTGCTCGACAGCTTGCAGCGGAGCGGCGACGTGAGCTTCCGGGCCTGGGGCTTCGGCGGCCAGGCCGGGCTGGCCCTCCTCCACGGCCGCCTCGCGGACGCGACCCGGCTGTCACGCGAGCAGTCGGCTCTCTCGCCGGCCTCGGACGCCCAACGGCTCAGCGACGCACTGTTCGAGGCAGTCGTTGACGCATGGTTCCACGGACCTTCGCCTAACGCGGTGCGGGCGGTGGATGCGGCGTTGGCCGAGGCGCCGTTGCAGCGCTTGGCCCTGGCAAACCGTCCGTATTTCGATGTCGCGACGGCGTACGCTCTGGCCGGTGATGCGGACAAGGCCGCGTCGGTCCTCGCGCAGTATCACCGCGACGTGACGGACACGAGCAGCCTTCGGGTCCAGTCGCCGGACCTCCACGGCACGCTCGGCGCGATTGCGTTAGTACGCGGCGACGCGAAGACCGCGATCGACGAGTTTCGCCGCGCCGATGTGGCGCCCGACGGTCTGCCATCGCGCGAATGCGCGCCGTGTGTCCACTTCGCCCTCGGTCGTGCGTTCGACGCGGCGGGGCAGGCCGATTCGACGATCGCGGAATACGAGGCCTACATCGCGACGCCGTATTGGCTCAAGCTGTTCGGCAGCGACAACACGAACATTTCGTTCGGCGACGCGATGGTGCTGGCCGGCATCCACAAGCGGTTAGGCGAGCTGTACGAAGCCAAAAGCGACCGTCAGAGGGCCGCGTCACACTACGCCGCCTTCATCGCCCTGTGGAAGAACGCGGACCCGGACCTGCAGCCGCAAGTCGAAGACGTCAGGCGGCGGCTGGCGCGGTTGGGCGATGTGGAGCAGAAGCACAATTGACGTGGGGACGCCGAGCGCTCGCGAACAATCGATGCACCGTCATCGTGCTGATGGCCCTGGCCCTTGCCCGTGCCGCCCCGGCGCATCCGGGGTCGTTCAAGATCATGCTGTACGATCACGTGCGGCTTATCTTCGGAAGCGACACGACCGGAGTGGATGGCTTCGGTAATCCACCGGGCCTCAATGGGCGGCTCGAGCTGCAGAACTGGGCCGACGCCGGCGCTCCGTTCGTGCTGATCCTGCGCGCTGCGACCCTCGATAACGCTGTCGCGTTCGGACTGTCGCACGAGGTGGGGTCGATCGAGGTCGGAAAACGAGCGGACTTGCTGCTACTCAAGGAGAATCCACTCGTGAGTGTCTCTGCCTATGACTCCAGTGAGACAATTTTTCTCAATGGCGTGGCGATCGACAGAGAAACGTTGCGCGCGCACGACTAAACCAGGATGGCGCAACAAACGGCGGTGAACCGCAGTAGTATCTAGACGGACGCACGCGGAGCCTCGATGGACAACGCACATCCGTTGGATGCGGAGTTCCTCTCCCTACAGCCGGCGCTGGCAGGTGAGTATTCCATCGAGCGCGAGCTGGGGCGCGGCGGCATGGGAATCGTCTACCTGGCGCGCGAGGTCCAGCTCGAGCGCCTGGTCGCGATCAAGGTGCTGCCGCCTGCCCTGGCTGAACGGGCCGGATTCCGCGAGCGGTTCCTGCGTGAAGCGAGAACTGCTGCCCAACTGTCGCACCCGAACATCGTGCCCATACACCGGGTGGGCGAGGCCGGCGGCTTCGTCTTCTTCGTCATGGCGTACGTGGATGGCGAGACGCTCGGCAATCGCGTGCGCACCCGTGGGCCGCTCGATGCCGCCGCGGCCGCGCGGGTGATGCGCGAGGTGGCGTGGGCGCTGGCGTACGCACACGGCCGCGGCGTCATCCACCGCGACGTGAAACCCGACAACATCCTGATCGAAAAGGGCAGCGGGCGTGCGTTAGTCACGGACTTCGGCATCGCGCGCGTGCGCCAGGCGGAGCCGGAGAGCGACGCCGAGCGAGCGATGGGGACGATTGCATTCGCGAGCCCCGAGCAGATGGCTGGGGGTGATGTGGACGGCCGTTCGGACGTCTACGGCCTGGGCGTGGTGGGATACTACATCGTGTCGGGCCGGCTGCCGTACGAGGCGCGGTCGGCGCCCGCGCTCGTGGGCAAGCAGTTAGGCGAAGCCGCCCCTCCGGTGGAGCGGGCTGCGCCCGGACTCCCCCCGGCGCTCGCGCGCGCCATCGACCGTTGTCTGCACCGCGATCCCGCGGGGCGTTTTCCAGGCGGCGAAGCACTTGCCGACGCGCTCGAACCCGCGTCCATCGAACGGAGCGAGCTGCCCGTCCCGCTGCGTGCCTGGCTCACGACCCAGAATCCCGCGCGCACTGTTCTCATCGCGTGGGCCGGCATTGCCGGCCTTTCGACGGCCGCCAATCTGTACGCCATCATGCGCGGCATGGGACCAGCGTTCGCCACCTCCTATCGATGGCGCGGTATGATGATCACCGCCGGCCTAACGGCGGTGCCGCTGCTGACCCTGGCTGCCTTTCACCTCCGACAAACCTGGCGCGCCCTTCACGCCGGGTACTCGGTGGCCGACTTGCGCACCGCACTCGCGCGCTGGCGGGAAATTCGTCGCGAAGAGTTGGCGTTCGAGTCGACGGAAACGGCCCTCGGGCCGCGCATCCTCCGCTGGTTCACGTGGGGATCGGTCGCTGCGTTCGGGGCGCTGATCGTCGTCGGGATGAACCTCGGCCGCCGCTCCATTGAACAAAACGCGCTGGAGTCCCTCTTCAAGCTGATGATCTGGCCGGCCGGTGGCAGTCTGTTGCTAAGCAATGCGTTGGGCGTGCGACTGCTACCCAAGAAACTGCGCTCGGCGATGATTGGTTTTGGTCGGAGCACGTTCTGGAACTCGAGACTCGGCGCCTGGATGGGCGCGATGCTCGGGCGAGGACGCACGGCTCCGCCGCAACTGCTCAATCGCCCAACGGAAGCAGCGCTCGGACTCGCCGCGAGCGAATTGTTTGCCGCGCTGCCCACCGCGTATCGTCGGGACCTGCGCGCGCTGCCCGACCTCGTGCGGCGGCTGGAGGAGCGCGCCGTCCGGGTCCGCGAGCACGTCGACGACCTCACGCGCCTAACGGCAGAAGCGGAGCGCGACATGGCCCCGTCACCCGATGACCGCGCGCGCGACACCGTCGCCCGCCTGAGCCAGCAGCGCGACGCGGCGCGCCAGGATCTCGCGCTAGCCATCGCCGCGCTCGAGTCCATCCGACTCGACCTCCTGCGGCTGCACGGCGGAGTCGATCGCGCGGACACCGTCACGAGCCTGCTCGAACAAGCGCGACACGCCGAGCGCGACTTGGGCACGCTCATCGACGCGCAGCGCGAGGTGCACGCGATTGCGCCGGCACCGACATCGTGACGCGAGCGCAACAATGCGTTAGGACTTTTCGGTCGCGCCGAGTCGTGCGAGTCGGTCACGCACGTCACGCACCCGCGGCTGCAGCACGGCGTCGGCGTTCTTCCAGAGCTCGACGAATTCCTCGTAGTAGTGCGCCGCCCGCTCGCGGTCTCCTGTTGCCTCCAGGAGTTCGCCTAACCGCTTGAGCGATGGACCGAGGAGGAACTGGTCCAGCTGCACGCGATTCGACACCGCCGGCCCATCGACATATCGCGTGTAGATCGCGATGGCCGAGTCGCGTTCGCCGGCGAGGTCGAACGCGTTCGCGATGGTGGGCAACGCGCAGAGCGTACACGAACCGATGTCGGCTGCGCGCGCGTCACGCGCAGCGTCCTGGTAGCGATGTTCGGCCACGGCTATGAAGGTGGACAACTCCTTTCGGATCGCCGCGATGTCGTCGGCGGAGAGACCGGCAGTGTTCCGCTCGAAATCCGCGAGCATCGCACGCGCGAGATCCGGCCGCCCGAACGCCGCGTACAGTTGTCCGAGCCCAACGTATGGCCGGTCGAGCGGCGCAATGCTGTCGAGCGGCGTACGCTCGAGGCCTGCGCGCAGGAGCGCGAGGGCTTTGTCCCGCTGGCCTAACAAGACACCCTCGACGACCGCCGAATCGAACGACGCGCCGAGCCGCGCCGATTGTGAGCCTTGAGCGGCCGACATCTGGGCGTTCTGACTCGCCAGCCGCAAACCGTCGGCGAGCTTGCCCTGTGTGAACGCCGCCGCTTCGGTGACGAAGAGGCGCGTCTGTTCCAGGCCGCCGTCGCTCGGATTCGCGCGTGCCACGGAATCGACGAGCGCGATGGCAGCGTCGTACTGGCGACGCGCGAGAAGAATGTTCGCGCGCTGCGCCGCCACGCGTGGATTGTTGCCTGACTGCTCGAGCTCGGCCGCGAAGATCGAGTCGACGGCGGCGCGATGTCCAAGCTCGCCTTCGTACGCAATGAGACTGCGATACGGTTGCAGCGTCGTCGGATTCGCGGCGATCGAGCGACGCAGGAGATCCGCTGCCTTGGAGAAATCGCGCTCGTTCGCGTAGAGCAAGGCAAGATTGTTGAGCGCCGCGAAATTGTTGGGATGAATTGTGAGCAGCGTGTCGTACGCCGCCATGGCCTTGGCTTGGTCCGGTTTCGGACCGTCCGTGTAATAGGTGGCGATAGCGAGATAACGCTCGATCTCCGGCAACCGATCGGCGTGCGCGTACGCTTTCTCGACGGCGCGGATGCGCTCGTCGCGATCCTGGTTGCGGTAGGCGAGCGCGACGCCGAGCGCGCGATATGCCGACGCAAAGCCGGTGTCGAGCGCCACCGCCTTACGGAACAGCGCGATCGCCTTGGTCGGATTCGCTTCGACCAACATCGCGCGCTGTCCCTCGGAGTACGCCTCGAGCGCGGGCAGCGACGCGGTCGTCACTTGCGCGAGCGGCGCGGACGCCTGCAGGTGCTTGAGCGACTCACCCATCTTGCCGCGCAGGCTGCGCGTTAGGCGGCCGATGGTGGGGATGAAGTCCTTGGCGCCGTCGGCGCTGGCGCTGAGCGACGCGAGCTCCTGGCCCGAGTCGGCGCTCACGAGGCGCATCGTGACGACGAACCCGCCGCCGGGCAGCGGCTGGATGTTGCCGCTGACGACGGCCTTGGCGCCCTCGCGCAGCGCCACCTGGCGCGCCAGGGCCGTGTCGAGCCTTGCGTTAGTCGGGCGCTGCATGCGCTGCAACGTCGCCGCGACGGTCTGCGGCGTGACGACCGAGACGATCGGCGATTGGTCGAGGTCCGCGCGTACCGCCTCGCTGACCACGGCGCCGAGGGTGGTGTCGCCGCCGGCGGTGGAGAAGTCGGCCACGATCACATGGTCGCGGCGCGCGAGCTTGTGCGCGCCTAACAGAGAGGCGAACGGCCCGATGCCGGCGTCGCGCATCGCCATGAACCCACCCACGACGGCGACGAACGCGACAAGCGCGACGGAGGCGAGCACGGCGCGCGCGCGCCACGAGTGGTGTCGGCGCCTCGTGGCAGCCACGCCCATCGGGAATCCGAGTACGACCGTCGCAATCGAAGCGGGCGGGACCCAATCCGGCAGCCCGATGCCGTGTGTGGCCACGCGCGCAACGGCAGCCACAATGATGATCGACGCGACGTACACCACTGCCAGCATCGCGAGCGACGCGCGCGATGCGCGCGCGGCATCGCTCGAGGCACTGGTCACCGCATCGAGATCGCGCGATACCTCGGCCGCCGTTTGCGGCCGCGCGTCCGGGTCCTTCTCGAGGCAGCGCATCACGAGATTCGCCAGCGCGCTCGGCACGTCCGGGCGAAGGTCGGGAACGGGACGCGGCCGCTCGGTCATCTGCGCCGCGAGCAGCTTCTGTGGCGAGGACTCGATGAATGGCGGCCGCCCCGTGAGCACCTCGTATGCGAGACAGCCGAACGAGTAGATGTCGGCGCGGTGATCGGCGGACGGATCGGCGGCCGCCTGCTCGGGCGCCATGTACATCGGCGTGCCGATGGCGGTGCCGATTTGCGTTAGGCCGCCGGTCTGCGCGGCAGCGGCGGCGCCGTGCGCGCCGGTACCGGCCGCCGACAGCGCCTTGGCGATGCCGAAGTCCGCGACGGCAGCCGAGCCGCCGGACAACAACACGTTTTCGGGTTTGATGTCGCGGTGGACGACGCCGCGTTCGTGCGCGTAGGCGAGCGCGCGCGCGACGTCTCGCAACACACTCAGCGCTTCCGGAATCGGTATCGGTCCCTCCTCGATCCGCTCGCGCAGCGATTCGCCGTCCACGAACGGCATCGTGTAGTACGGCACGCCGTCGACTTCGCCTGCCGTCAGGACCGGGACGATGTGCGGGTGTTGAAGGTTCGCCGCGAGGAGAATCTCGCGCTTGAACCGTTCGATATTCACCGACGCCGCGAGGTCGGCCGGCACGACTTTGATGACGACGCGGCGACCGAGGGCCGTCTCGGTGGCGGCGAACACGCGCGACATCCCGCCGCCGCCGAGCTCGCGGTCGATGCGGTAGCGGCCGGCGAGCGCCTCGCTCAGAGTGTCTGCTGTGCTCATGCCGGGCAGGGCAGGGTCGGCGGAGGATGCGTCGGGTGTGGCCTACCGTGGGCAAAGGTCGCGTCTTCGGTCGGTTTGCGCCAGCCGCGTGGTTCCAGTTGCAACGGCGTCGGTTTGGCGGTACTTCAGTACTGTCGCGGATTTCGCCACCGCGTCGCCGGATGTTCGCTCTCATCCCTCGTCTCGTGCCGAACAACGCACAGTTCGCGATCGTTTTTCGCTGGGCGCGTCGAAGCTCCTGTCTGTTGGCAGCCTGCGCCCTGGCGATCGGCTGCCGCCCAACGACGCGCACATCGTACCTCTTCATGTGGGCGGGCGACTCGGCTCACAAGGCCAGCGATTTCCTCGCGGTAATCGACGCGACACCCTCGTCGCCGCACTACGGCGCCGTGCTGACCGTGCTGCCGACCGGGAGTGCCGGCACGCATCCGCACCATACCGAGCAGGAGATGCCGGCCGACCGCCATCTGCTGGCTAACGGGTTTGGTCCCGGCACGACGTACGTGTTCGACCTGACCGAGCCGCTGCATCCCAAGCTGCTCACGTCGTTCGGCGATGTCGCCGGGCTCAGCCATCCCCATACGTACCTGCGGCTCGCCAACAACGACGTCCTAACGACGTTCCAGTACGCATCCGATTCCGCGTTGGCGCACGCGAGGATGGGCGACGGCATGGGAATGGGCGGCCACCACTCGACGGGCGGCCTCGTAGAAATGGATGAGTGGGGGCGTGTGATCCTCAGCGCGCGCGCGCACGACTCGACCGTCGCCGATGGTCGCATCCATCCGTACAGCGTGCTGGCGCTGCCTAACGTGGACCGCGCCGTGTCGACGTCGACAGACATGGATCCCGACGATTCGGCGGCGACCGGGCAGTGGATCCAGGTGTGGCGATTGAAGGATCTGAGATTGCTGCGCACGATCGCGCTCACGCCGGGTCCGCGCGGCGACGAGAACGATTACACGGGCGAGCCGCGCCTGCTTCCGGACGGACAGAGCATCTACATCCACACGTTCAACTGTGGTCTCTACTTGTTGCGCGGCGTTGCATCCGCAGCGCCGACCGTCACGTTCGTGCACGCATTCGAGGGAAAGGATTGCGGCGTCCCGCTCGTCGCGGGCCACTACTGGCTGCAGCCGGTACCCGCGCTCCATGGTCTCGTGTCGCTCGACATCTCCGACCCCGCGCATCCGCGGCAGGTCTCAAGCGTGAGTGTCGGGGAGGAGGAGGAGCCGCACTGGATCGCGATCGACGGAACGGGTCGTCGCATCGTGATGAACTCGGGCGGGTACGCGAAGGGCAACCGGCTGTTCATCGTGAATTTCGATCCCGGCACGGGCGCACTGGCGATCGACGAGCACTTTCGCGATCCGCGGAGCACGCGGGCCGGGATCGACCTTTCGAACAGGAAGTGGCCTAACGGATTCGTTGGCACCGCCGCGCCGCACGGAACGGTGTTCTCCCGCTGAGGACGCGTGGTTCCGATTTGCTGTATCGCCGAGCCCTAACGCGGGAGCGCATCATGCTGTCGTCCCACCGGTTCTCCGCATCACTCGTTGTCGCGCTGTTCATTGCCGCCACGCACTGGATTTCGCCCGTTGCACGGGACGCCGCGACGACCACGCCACCGTCGGACGCGTGCGCGCTGCTGACTGTGGCGCAAGTCAGTACTGCTCTCGAAGTGACGAGCCAAGCCGGCAAGCACATCGCGCCTTCGATCACGACGTCATGCATTTGGTCGGACGATACGGCCACGTCCATCGACCATCGACGTGTGACGTTATCGATCCTGCGCCCGCAGGGTTTCGATTTCCCGCGAAAGATGGGCGCCATGAAAACCACTCCGGCTCAAGGCATCGGTGACGACGCGTACTACCTGTTGTTCGGCAGCGACAGTCCACAGCTCATGGTTCGCCAGGGCAGCGTCTCGTTCAGTGTCCGCATCCTGAATGGCTTCAAGTTCAAGCCGTTCACGCTCGACCAGGAGAAGTCGAAGGAAGCCACCCTGGCCCTGGCGGCGCTGAAGGCGCTCTGACCGATGGAGCGGTGCTCGCCCGTTAGGCGGCGCCGCCGCGCACGGTTTGCTCCGCTGCTTGCCGCGCTCGTCGCCGCGGCGTGCTCCGGGCGCAGCCCGAAATCCATCGCCGGCGAGTGGGACGCGTACTTCGCGATCGGCGCCACGCCGCACGCCGGCTACGAAGGCTGGCGGCGCAAGGCGTTCGCGCACTTCGCGCCCGGCGATTCGCAGCTCGCCGGCTTCATCAAGACGCGGACCGGCGCGCCAATCCTCGACGTTAGGCACGCGGACGTTCGCGGCGATTCGGTGATCTTGGTGGGCGTGGACGGCCGCACGCCGGCCACGCTCGCGGCCTCGTGGCACGGCGACACGCTCGTGGGCGTGCCGACCATCGGCGACAGCGTCGTGTCGTCGCGGGTTCGCTTCGTTCGCCGCACCACACCGTTCACCGTCGAGAAGCTGTATTCACCCTGGCCGGGCCCGGTGTCCGACTCGCAGTACGCGGTCAACGAGGACACGCTGGTCTACATGAAAACGCGCGACGGCGCGCGACTCGCCAACTACATTGCGCGGCCCGTCGGCGCGGGACCGTTCGGCGTGGTGCTCATGCGTACGCCGTACGATCGCGTGCTCCACGCCGCCGGCGAGTTCTGGGCATCACGCGGGTACATCTTCGTCGTCCAGAGCGTGCGCGGTCGCGATCGGTCCGATGGCGACCTCGACGCGTTCGGCGACTACGACACCGACGCGCGCGATGGCTACGACGCCGTCGAATGGGCCGCGCGCCTAACGGGCGCCAACGGACGTGTGGGACTGATCGGCCACTCGGACGAAGGCCGCCTGGCGTGGTACGCCGCGGTGAGCGCTCCGCCGCATCTGGCCGCCATCGCGCCGTCCGCCGCCACCGGCGATCCATGGCGCATCGTTCCGTACGAAGACATGGTCTTCTCGCCGATCAATGTCGCGTGGACGTGCCTCATGCGCTCGCGGATGCTCGACAACATCGCCGATCTCGACGTCGGACCGGCGCTCATGTACCTGCCGATCAGCCGGTTGCCGGAGCGCCTCGGCTGCGGCCACGCGCCGATGTGGGATCGCTGGCTCGCGCACTCCACGCGCGACGCATATTGGCGCGCGCACTCGGTGACGACGAACATCGCGCGCGTGCGCGTGCCGGTGCTGCAGATCTCCGGCTGGTACGATGATTCGCGCGGGCCCATCGACTACACCAATGCGTTAGGCCAGGTGCCCGGCCACCCGCTCGTCCGGTTGGTGATGGGCCCCGGCGCGCACAAAGGCATCGACTACGTGGACGGCGACTTCGGTCCGGAGGCGCGGGTGGACCAGCGCCGCCTCCAGCTACGATGGTTCGACCATTGGCTCGCGGGCAAGGACAACGGCGTGGACCGCGAGCCGCCCGTGGACATCTTCGTCATTGGGGACAATACGTGGCGGCACGAAGCGTCGTGGCCGCTCGCCCGCCAGGTGCTCACCACATGGTACCTGACATCGGGCGGCCACGCCAACACGAGCCACGGCGACGGCGTCCTCGACACCCTCGCGCCTAACGGAGCGCCGGCCGACACGTTCACCTACGACCCGGTCAACCCCACGCCGTTTCTCATCGACTCGCGCGAGCTGGAGACGTCGCTCAACGAGGACTACACGGCGCTCGACGCCTCGCGCGCGGACGAACTGGTGTTCACGTCGAAGCCACTCACGAGGCCGATCGAGGTGACGGGCCAGATGTCGGCTACGATCTGGGCGTCGACCGATGCAAAGGACGCCGACTGGAACGTGATGCTGCTCGACGTGGCGCCCGACGGCCATGCCCGACGCATACAGGACGGCGTGGTCCGTGCGCGATTTCGAGCGGGCCCCGATCGCGCGGTGCCCGTCACGCCGGGCCTCGTCGAGCGGTACGATGTCGATCTGTGGTTCACGTCGCGGGTGTTCGAGCCCGGTCACCGGGTCCGGGTCACGGTGTCGTCCGCGCGCTTTCCCAAGTACGATCGCAATTTGGGCACCGGCGGCGACAACGAGCGCGACAGCACGTTCGTGGTCGCGCACCAGCGGCTGCTGCACGACGCGGCGCATCCGTCACACGTCGTGCTGCCGATGATCCCGCGTTAGGCGGAGCTACGTGGCCCGCATCGCGATCGCCGGGTCGATGCGCGCGGCGCGCAGCGCGGGCACCCAGCACGCCACGACGCCGATGAGCGCCATCAGCGCCGCCACGCCCACGAACGTCGCCGGGTCGTGCGGCGCCACGCCGAACAGCAGGCCGCGCATCACGCCCGCCGCGGCAAACCCGCCGCCAACGCCTAACGCAAGGCCCGCGGCCAGCAACACGCCACCTTCGCCGAGGATCATCCGCTGCACGCGCGCGCTGTCGGCGCCCAGGCTCATGCGGATGCCGATCTCGTTCGTGCGCGCACTCACCGAGAAGGCCAGCACACCCGCGATCCCGACCGCCGCGATGATGACCGCCATGGCGCCAAACAACGTGATGAGCACGGCGTTGAGCCGTCGCGGCGACACGCTCTCATCCTTGATCTGCGCAACGGTCATCACGTGCTCGATCGGCGTCGCCGGTGCGATCCGCCGCGCGATCGCCGTCGCCTGCGCGGCGAGCGCGGACACGTTGCTGTCGGCGCGAATCACCACGGTGTTGCCCATCGCCAGCTCCTGCGCGAACGGCATGAACATGGCGCCGCGAGGCTGCGCGTCCAGTCCGCCGTCTTGCGTGTTGCCCACCACACCGACCACCGTTCGCCAGTCGCCGCTGATCGGCGTGAATCGCAGCACGTCGCCGGTCCACGCGATGCGCTTCCCGATCGGGTCTTCGTGCGGAAAGAGACGACGCGCGAGCGTTTGATTGATGACCACCACGCGGCCGGCCCCGGCGCGATCCGTGGCCGCGAAGGTTCGGCCTTCGACTAACGGAATGCCCGCGGCGCGGAAATAATCCGGATCGGCCGTGCGATAGTCGGCGCGCGGCATGGCCTCGCCGACCGCGAGCGACTTGCCTTCCACCTTCACATCGAGCTGGATCTCACTGGCTTCGAGCGGCATGAGCGAGCCGACGCCGACGGACACGACGCCGGGAATCGCCAGCGCCTCCTGCTTCATGCGATCGTATCCTTCCTTGGCCGCGGCGTCGGCGGCGCGGATGTCGCCGCCCTTGGCGATCTTCGTGATCGGCAGCAGCTGCACTTGCATCGACAACACCTGCTCGGTCTTGAGGCCGGTGTCGACTTCCGACAGCTGCATCATGGTGCGGGTGAGCAGTCCGGCGCCGGCGAGCAGCACCACGGACACCGCGATCTGTGCCACCACCAGTCCGCGCTGCAGGCGCTGCCTGTTCAAGCTGCCGGTCCGGCGCGTGCCTGCCGAGATCCACGATGCAAACGTGCCTTCTTTCGGCAACGACGCGACGAACGACAGCAGCAGCGCCACCGACACGGTGAGCGCGAGCGTGAACGCGAGCACCACGGTGTCGACGTGAATCTCTCCGGCGCGCGGCGAGAACCTGGCCGCGAACATCGTCAAGAGCCTAACGCCGGCAATCGCGATCAGGACCCCCGTCGCCGCGCCCAGGGCGGCGAGCACGAGATTCTCCACCAGCAGCAGCCGCCGCAGCCGGAGCACGCCCGCGCCGAGTGCCGCGCGCACGACCAGCTCCTGCTCGCGCCGTACGCCGCGCATGAGCGTCAGGTTCACGACGTTGGCCGTCGAGATGATCATCACGAACGCCGCCGCGGCCATGAGTAGCCAGAGCGTGAGGCGGGCGCGCTCGCCGATCGCGTCCTTGAACGGCAACACCGCGACGCGAAAGTGCGATCCAGGGTCGTACGACTGCGTGTAGTCGTGCTGCATGCGCGCGTAGGTCGTCGCGACTTCCGCGCGTGCTTGCTCGAGTGTCGCGCCCGGTGCGAGTCGCCCGACCATTTCCGTCATGCGGTGCGTGCGACCCAGCACCATCGTCGCGCTCAAGTGGTGCGGGCTCACAACCATGTTGAGCAGCGCATCGGCGGTGCTCGGGAAATACGGCGCGGCCTGGACGACGCCGATTACGGTCACCGATCCATCATCGAGCCGCACCTGTTTGCCGACGATGTTCGGGTCGCCCCGGAAGCGGCTCCGCCACATCTGCTCCGTGAGCACCATCACGGGCGGCACGCCCGGTCCGTCGTCGCTCGGTCGCGTGAGACGGCCCAAGATCGGGTGGAGTCCCATGACGTCGAAGAAGTTGCCGGTGACGAGGCCGACTTGCATCTGCGCCGTGGGCGAATACTGATCGCCCTGCACCGTCAGCGACCATGGCGAGAACTCGGCGATGCCGCCTAACGCAGGCACGCCGGCGCGAAAATCGCGGATCTCGGGCACGGAGAAGGCGATGTCCTCTCCGGCGGGGCCGTCGATCGACTGGCGCAGGTAGAGCAGGCGATCGCCGTCGCGGTTGGGCAGGGGCTTGAGCAGCACGCCGCGCACGACGCTGAAAATCGCGGTGTTGGCGCCGATGCCCAACGCGAGCGTGATCACGACCACCGCCGTGAACGCGGGGCTGTGTCGCAGCGACTTGAGCGCGTAGCGCAGATCGGCCGCCGCGCTCTCGAGCCACGGCACACCGCGTTGGGCGCGGACCGCTTCGGCGGCGATCGTGAGGCCCCCGGACGCCAGCATGGCGCGCCGCCGCGCTTCGTTAGGCGAGAGCCCGCGCCGCACGTACTCGGCCGTCTCCATGTCGAGGTGCGCTTGCAGCTCGTCGCGGAGCTCGGCGTCGCGGCGATGTCCGGTGAAAACGCCCGCCAGGCGAGCGAGCCAGGCCCGAACGTGTCTCATGGTGCCTCTCCTTCGCGTCGGGGCGCGAGAAACGCGGCGATCAGATCCGCGGTGCGGTGCCAATCGCGAGTCTCGCGTGCCAGTTGTTTGCGGCCGAGTGCGGTGAGCGTGTAGTACTTCGCGCGGCGATTGTTCTCGGACTGGCGCCATTCGGCCTTGATGCATCCCTCCTGCTCGAGCTTGAGGAGCGCGGGATACAGCGTGCCGTAGTTGAGGGTGAGGCGGCCTTTGCTCGTTTCCTCGATGCGCCGTGCGACGCCGTAGCCGTGCAGCGGGCCCAAGACCTCGAGGGTCGTGAGGATCATCAGGGCGAGGGTGCCCTGCTGTACTTCGAGCTTGTCCGCCATGTGCCGGTCCTATGGGATACCAACACGACGGTACGGCGACCGGTTTGGTTTCGCAAGAGACCGGCAATCACGCGCTGCTATCTTTCTGCTGTCCTAGATGCGGGCAAGCCATGTCAATGCAGAGGGACGTGATCCTGAGGCGCTTCGAGCAGCCCATCCCGCCCGAACTGCACGACAGCTGGGTCGTCGGCGATGTCCCCTATGTCTCGTTGCACTTTCTCGGCGCCCGACCACTAGCGCACGGCGGCATTAGTGGCCGATCGCGTACGCCATCTTGATCAGCACCGTATTCTGGGGATGCAGCGTGAAGAGATCATGATACTCATCGGCTCACGAGCGATTCGGATCACCCGAGTCGCGGCCGGTGCGATCGTGCGTCCACACGAGAAAGAGCGTCGATCCCGTGCGATACTCCCAGCGCATGACGAGACTCGACTGGAGCTGGAGAACGTTGAAGCGTGTCGACGTGCCGGCGGGCGGCGCGTACGGCTGGAATCGCGCGCCGTACGATGCGGCTTGGGGTGTCGCGCTCAACTCGCGATTGGGGCTCGTTCGCGATGACGAAGGGACGTCTCTGGTGACCGATTCGAGGCGCGGAATCGCACTCGGCGCGCGAACGGTATGCTACCTCGCCGCTCAGATAGTAGATGCCTACAAAGTAGGCAGCTACTATCCGATGCGCTGGAAACGG
>Ga0070681_10003050_pt1 | contig 15528 bp, 16 predicted proteins | sample KBSC83BmetaG_FD_65650 | JGI IMG/M metagenome (GOLD analysis project Ga0070681, IMG submission 65650) | Corn rhizosphere microbial communities from Kellogg Biological Station, Michigan, USA - KBS C8-3B metaG | ecosystem: Host-associated > Plants > Roots > Rhizosphere | place: USA: Michigan...
GGTCGCACCAGCCAGCTGGCTGTGCGTCACGGTCGCCGACCAGAAGCCGGCACCCGTCGTCACCGCCGGCACGCCGACGCCCGACGAGTTCTTGAAGCTGTTACGCGTCACGAGGTTCGTGGCGGTCGTGTAGTACGTCGAATCCGAGAAGAACGCCTCTTCAGCCGTGACGAGGTTCCGGAGGTCGGACTTCATCGCGGTGACATACGCCTTCGACTTCGTGTTGGCGAACTTCGGGATCGCGATCGCAGCCAAGATGCCGATGATGACGACCACGATCAGCAGCTCGATGAGCGTGAAGCCCTTGCGGGCGCGAAGCATGTTGGACATTGGATTCCCTGAGTTGGTAGGAACAGCGTGGTGGGAACTGCAATGGGTAGGCTGTTTGGCCTATCACAAGGCAAGTGTGATGCGTAGAGGGACCCATGCAGTCAAAGACCGCTCGGTCAACGACATAGCAGCTTTCATCGGGTCCACATACGCTCGAGCGGCCCGCAGAGTGCAAGGTCGCGCGGGCTATTTGCACGATGGGAATTGCGAGAGTTGTAAACTGCGATCGAGTGCCGCGAGCACGACTAGCGACAGAGTGGTACCGGCTACATTATCCGGCCGTCTCGCTTCGGAGATTTCCCATGCGCTCCCTTCGCTCGCTCGCCACGTTCCTTCCCATCATCGCCGCGGTTGGTTGCGCCTCACTCCCCGCGCGGCAGCCGGCGCCGGCCTCCGAAATCACCTTCGACCTCTCCGCGTCGCCGACGCGCGCGCGAGAGCAGCTCGCCGCCGCGTTCGCCGCGAACGGGCTGCCTGTGGCCACCTCGCAGCCGGGTGTCATCGAGTACCACGCGCCGCGGGAGCGCGGCGTGCTCGGTTATGACGAGCTGTTCGCTCGAGCCGTGATCGTTCCGCTCGATTGCGGTACGCGCGTCACGATCTTCGGCGAAGAGACGCACTACCCGAACGCCGTTTCGTCCGAGGGCACGTCCAAGCGCATCGGACCATCGTCGACGGGGCGCGCCCGCGACGTCTGGACTCGGTTGCAACTCGTGGCGAATGCCGTTCGAGGTGGAGGCACCGCCGCGAACGCGAGCACTGACCAGTGAGCGCGTACCTCGTCGTCGACATCGAGATTCACGATCGAGAGCGGTACGAGACGTACAAGCGCATGGCGCCGCCATCGATCGCGCAGTACGGCGGCCGCTACCTCACGCGTGGCGGTGATACCGCCGTGCTCGAGGGCGAGTGGAAGCCGAAGCGCTTCGTGATTCTCGAGTTTCCGACGATGGAGCGCGCGCGCGCCTGGTGGAGCAGCCCCGAGTACGCCGAAGCAAAAGCCCTTCGCCAGTCCATCGCGACGACGCGCATGGTGCTGACTGAAGGGCTTCCGGCGGGCGTTCCGCTTCCGGTCTGAGCCGTTAGGCGCGCGCCGGCAGGCTGATCAGCTTCTCCGGGGTCACGCCCTCCGCCTCCGCCTGGAAGTTCACGACGACGCGGTGCCCGAGCACGGGGACCGCCATCGCGTTCACGTCCTCCAGATCGGGAACTGACCGGCCATCCATCGCCGCGCGTGCCTTGGCGCCGAGGATGAGATACTGCGACGCGCGTGGTCCGGCGCCCCAGCTGACGTACTTCTTCACCATCGTCGTCGCCTCGTCGGCATTCGGCCTCGTCGAGCGGGCGAGTCGCACGGCGTAGCTGACGACGGTCGGCGGCGCGGGAAGACGCCTAACGAGATGCTGCAGGGCGAGCAGCTCCTCCGCCGAGAGCACGGGGCGGATGTCGACGTCGATGTCGCTCGTCGTCGCGGCGACGATCCGCTCCTCCTCGTCCTTCGTTGGATAGCCGACGGTGAGCTGCATCATGAAACGGTCGAGCTGGGCCTCCGGGAGGGGATAGGTCCCCTCCTGCTCGATTGGATTTTGCGTCGCGAGAACGAAGAAGGGCTCGGGCAGCTTGTGTGTCTGCCCGGCGGCGGTGACCGCATGTTCCTGCATCGCCTGCAGCAGCGCTGCCTGAGTCTTCGGTGGTGCGCGGTTGATCTCGTCGGCAAGGACCACGTTGGCGAAGATGGGACCACGCGCAAACTTGAAGATGCGGTGACCCGTCGCGTGATCTTCCTCGAGCAGCTCGGTGCCGGTGATGTCGCTCGGCATGAGGTCGGGCGTGAACTGCACGCGCGAGAAGCTGAGGTCGAGCGCCTGGGCCACGGTCTGAACGAGGAGCGTCTTTGCGAGACCCGGTACGCCGACGAGTAGGGCGTGGCCGCCGGCGAGCAGCGCCGCGACGAGATCGTCGACGATCTTGTGCTGGCCGATGATGCGCTTCCCGATCTGTTCGACCAGCGCTCGGCGTGCGCGCGCGAGCTGAGTGAGCAAATCGAGATCACGTGAGTCGTCGGTCGGTTTCGTCTGCGTCGCCACGCCCCGCTCGCTCCGTTCTGAGTCGCGTGGAAGCTACCGACCGAAGTGGCGAGCGGCGAGTGGTTAGTGGCGAGTGGATGTCGGCAGGTGGCAGTTGCCAGGTCTCGAGGTGCTAGTCACCCGCCACTCGCCACCAGCCACTATCTACTAGTACTGGCATCATTGCTGCACGCCTGCCGGCGCCAAGAGGTCGCTGACTCGTGAACATTCTTCATCGATTGACCTTCTCCCGCGGAAGCGAATCGCTGGCGTTCGTGAGAACGCTCCGCGAGCTGAGCGCGACGCATCTCGACGGAGAGGTCGTCGGCATTGGTCCCGTGCTCGTGTACGGTGCGCGCATCGTTGCTCCCGATGCGCCGGCGGAGCTCTACGTGAGCATCGGCGCACTGACCCTCGTGCATCTGCTCGGCATCGACGCAGTCGCGGCGAAGCGGGGCCAGAAACTTCCGGAGGAAGGTGAACTGCCGGCGGACATGGCGCTCCTGTTCACGGCCGCGTCGCAGCCTGACGAGCACGTCCTCGGACCGTGATGTAATGAAAAGCCCCACGATTTCTCGTGGGGCTGTGCCGTGCAACTCGTCCTGCGCCGTTAGGCGGTCAGGGAAGGACGAAGTCCGCGCGCTCCTGAATCGGGAAGTTGCTGCTGTTGAGCGTCGCGATCACGGTGTACTTGCCGCGGCCCTGCGGATGCGACCACTGCTCGCCGACGCTCATCGTCTCGCCGCCGCTGAGCAGCTTGTTCTGCAACGCCTGCGTGAAGAGGCGCGACGTGCTCCAGCGCCAGATCTCGCGGCCCGCGGAATCGACGACGACGAACTCGTGCGTCTGACCGTTGGGGAACGCGACTTCGACGTGCTTGCGGCCCTGATTGGTCACGTGCAGCGCGAATTGCACGTCTTGCTTGCCGAGCTTGACGTCGAGCTGCGAAACGAGCGACGCGCCGGCGCTGTGCCCGTGCGTCGTCGTCCCCTGCTGGACGACAGGCGCGGCGGTCGTGAGACTCGCGGTCGACGCGGCCTCGGAGTGGGTGCGCGGACCACACGCAAATGCGAGCGCGCCAGCGCACAGCAGTGCGATGGCGACGCGGGACGGCGAAAGCGAGGAGGTGGACATGAACCCCAGAAGCGAACAGCGTGGGCGGGTCGGGCCGAAACCGGCGATTGGCCAAAGCGATCCGCTCACGAATCGAAGCGGGGCGCAACTTAACCAAGCGGGTGACGAACGGTCAACATGAGGAGTAACACCAGAAGTGTCGTTCAGAAAATGACTTGGATCACCATTTCAGCCGCGGCCTGCGACAGGTTTTTCCAGCGATCGAATCGCTTGCGAAAAATTTCACAAGCTCCTAGCTTTCGCGCCGAAACGAGGCACTGAGCCAGGGGATTATGACCGAGCCTGGTCCGTCCGGCAGCCGGCCGGGACCCCGAAACGCATCGAAGCCAGCTTCCGGGGCCGAGTACGCGGGCGCCGGGCTGCAGCTCGCGATGACCCTGGTCGCCTTCATGTTCCTCGGCATCTGGCTCGATAAACGCCTCGGCAGCTCGCCCTGGTTCGTGCTGATCTGCGTGTTCGCTGGCGCCGGCGCCGGCTTCTACTCGATTTATCGAAAACTCATGGGTTCGGCGAAGCGAGACGGTGGGGGAACGGGTCGGGCAGGGAGCGGAGGACAGGGAGGAGGAGGTTCCGCCCGATGACGCACGCCATTTCCCGCTATGCGGTCGTGACGATCGCACTGATCGCGGTCGCCGCCTGGGTGCTCACTCTCGCGCTCACCGACGCCGGAGCGCCCTCCGCCATCGGCATCAGCGCCATGGTCGCGGTCGTGGTCCAGATCGCCGCGTTCGCCGCCACCAAGAGCATGGCCCCGAAGAACATCATGGCCGCCTGGGGCATGGGTGCCTTGGCGCGCATGCTGACGCTCTTCGTGTACGCGCTGCTCGCGGTCAAAGTACTGGGGCTGCCGCCCGTACCAGCCCTGATCAGTCTCGCGGTCTTTCTCTTTCTCTCAACGCTCCTCGAGCCACTGTTTCTGCGACGATGAGATACCGATCGCTTTCAGTCGCGCTCTTCGCCGCCCTCGCTCTGGCGGCCGGTCCCCTTTCGGGGCAGGAAGCCGAGCACCGAGCGCAGGAGCCGGGCGCGCAGCTGGCACACAAGACGCTCGGTCCCGCGGACATCATCATGCCGCACATCACGGACTCGAAGCATGTCGAGCTGCCGTGCTGGAAGGGCAGCGCCGAGTGGGCGTGCGAGATGACGCTCCCGACCTGGAACGTGAACCTCGGTGGCCGGGTGGTCGACTTCGGGCCGACGAAGCACGTCGTCTTCCTCTTCCTGTCGGCGCTGCTCGTTGCACTCGTCGTGCTCCTCGCGGCTCGCGCACACGTGCGCAGCACCCAGACGATCGGCCGGCCGCGCGGCTTTGCGGCTGGGCTCGAAGCGGTGATCCTCTATCTGCGGAATGAGGTCTTCATGCCCGTGCTCGGCGGGCACGGCGGCGAGCGATTCATCCCGTTTGTTCTGTCGCTTTTCTTCTTCATTCTCTTCTGCAATCTCTTCGGCCTCATCCCGTACGGCTCGACGCCCACCGGCAACGTCTCGGTGACGCTGACGCTCGCGCTCGTGACCTTCGTCGTCGTCGAGATCGCCGGCATGCGCGCCCTTGGCCGGGGCTATCTCGGGACGATCATATACTGGCCGCCGGACATGTCGCTGCCGTTGAAGCTGCTGCTGTCGCCGATCATGACGCCGGTGGAGATCATCGGAAAGTTCACGAAGCCGTTCGCGCTCACGATTCGTCTCTTCGCGAACATGATCGCGGGCCACGTCATCATCCTGGCGCTCATCGGGCTGATCTTCCTGTTCGGTTACGCCGTTGCGCTGGCTGCGATTCCGATGGCGTTGTTCATCATGTTCCTGGAAATCCTCGTCGCGTTCATCCAGGCGTTCGTGTTCGCGCTTTTGGCCGCGGTGTTCATTGGTCAGATCCGAGCAGCACACCATTAACGGCAGTCCTTAGTTACCAGGTGATAGCTATTAGAGAGTTCGGAACGAATCGCTTGTGTGTGAAAAGCAGATCCCTCGCTACGCTCGCGATGACAACACAACGCTTCGTTCCGAATTCGCAGATAGCTATGGACAGATAACAGCTAGCTGTCAGAACGGGCTCGCAAGCTCCACGACGCCCGATAAGTAGTTGGTCGAACGACCAGCGATTCCCGTTGAGGCCCGGACCTCGTTGACGGGTGGCGCCACTGGCGCGGAGCACTGGCATTTCACGTCGTACGATTGGAGATCGAGCATGTTCATTCTTCCGCTGCTGCAGGCGGCGACCGGCTTCACGAGAGAGTACACTGGTGCGTGGGCGATGCTCGGCGCCGGCATCGGCGCTGGTCTGGCGGTGATCGGGGCGGGTATTGGCATCGGTCGCATCGGCGGCTCGGCCACCGAAGCGATGGCGCGGCAGCCCGAGATCGCGGGCACGATTCAGACGGGTGGACTCATTCTCGCGGCGCTCATCGAGGGTGTGGCCCTCTTTGCCGTCGTCGTGTCGCTGCTCATTTCACTCAAGTTCTAAATTTTCGCCGGAGACCGAGCACCCGGGTGCTCGGTCTCCGACACCACATCGCTCGACTTTCGAGATTGTCCATGCGTACGCTGATTCTTTCGGCCGCCCTTGTGATGACGAATGCTGCCTCGCTCCTCGCGCAGGAAGCTGCCGGGGGCGAGGCTGGCGGCGGTTTGATGAACATCCGCATCAACCTGATGTTCTGGACGCTGTTGATTTTCGTGATCCTCTACGTCCTGCTGCGGTGGAAAGCTTTCCCGGCAATCCTCGGCGCCGTCGAGCAGCGCGAGAAGGCGCTGCAGGACGCGATCGACGCCGCGAAGCGAGATCGCGACGAAGCGCAGCGCCTGCTCGAGGATCACCAGCGGCAGATCGAGGCGGCGCGAGGCGAGGCACAGAAGCTGATCGCCGACGGACGCGCGGTCGCCGAGAAGATGCGGAACGACATGATGGAGCAGACGCGCCAGGAGCAGCAGACGATGCTCGAGCGCGCGCGTCGCGAGATCGACACGGAGAAGGAGCGTGCGGTCGCGCAGCTGCGTCGTGAGGCAGTGAACCTCGCGATCGCCGGCGCGAGCAAGGTGATCGAGCAGAATCTCGACAACACGAAGAATCGCCAGCTCGTCGAGGGATTCCTCTCGTCGCTGCCGGCGATCCAGACGAGTGGCCGCTGATGCGTGAAACGACCATCGCGCGCAACTACGCGGAGACGCTGCTCGAGCTGGCGCGTCGCGCCGGCGACCTGGCAGCGTGGGGCCAAGCGGTGGACGACGTGGCGGAGGCGATGCAGAGCAACCGCACGCTGCGGCTCTTCCTCGAGTCGCCGCGGGTGTCGGCGGCACAGAAGAATCAGATCCTCGGTCGCGCGTTCGAGGGGCAATTGCCGCGGGTCTTCGTGCGCTACCTTCAGGCGCTCGTGAATCATCGGCGGCAGATGCTGCTCCCGCAGATCGCGCGCGAGTTTCACGATCTGGTCGACCAGGTCGAGGGACGACTGCACGCGAACGTGACGGTCGCGGCCGAGCCGGGCGACAAGGAACGGCGAACGATCTCGCAGGAGCTGTCGCGAGCGTACGGGAAGGACGTCGTGCCGCATTTCGTGGTGAATCCCGGCATCCTCGGCGGCGTGGTCGTGCGCGTCGGCGACACGGTGCTCGACGGCTCAGTGCGGCGGCGCCTCGCGACGCTGCGCGCGCGCATGCTGAGCCAGCGCGCCTAGAGCAGAGGGTAGCGTGCAGAGAGCTGAGGGTAATCGCTCAGCACGTCACGCTCCACCCTCTGCTCTCCACGCTCTGCTCTCTGCCCCCTCTACCCACCTCAACGTGGAGGGAGTGCTAGGCGTACTTGCTCGGGGCGGACTCCCATCCGCACCTTCTCGCTCCACGCCCACACCCCGGAGTTGCAACAATGCCTACCCGCCGTCGGCTCCCGCTGACCGGCCGCTGGCAATTTGCCGCGGCCGCGCTTCTCGCCACAATCGCTCTGCCACTGCGCGCGCAGGACGTCGCGCAGCAAGGCGCGCTCAAGGAGATTCTCGCCAAGGAAACCTTCATCCGTCCGCCTGCCGCGATCGAGAAGATCGTAACGGCGCCCTGGCAGGCGAACGTCACCCTGAGCAACCAGAGCCCCGATCACAAGCATTTCCTCAAGGTCGAGAGCGAGGGGATGCCGAGCGTGCAGCAGTTCGGCAAGCCGCACTACTACCTGGCGGGACTGCAGGTCGACTACAAGGGAAATCGCGCCCGATCGTTGACGACGCGCGGCGCTGCCGGCCTCGAGGTCATCGACGCGACGAACGGCCAGACGCGAGCCATCGAGACGCCGAAGGGCGCCTCGGTCAGCAGCGCGAAGTGGTCACCGGACGGGAGCGAGATCGCGTATCTCGCCAACTTCGACGACGCGACGCACCTCTACGTCGCCGACGTCGCAACCGGGAAGTCGCGCAAGATCACGAAGACTCCGCTCCTCGCGACGCTCGTGACTGCTCCGGAATGGACGAACGGCGGCAAGTCGCTCGTCGTGGTGCTCGTCCCCGAGGGCCGCGGCGCCGAGCCGCAGCATCCGGCGATCGAGACGGGCCCGCAGGTCCGCATGGTGGGCGAAGCGAAGAACAAGACGCGGACGTATCGCGAGTACTCGCTCCTCCACGATCCGCACGAGCAGGCGCAGCTCGAGTACTACACGACGGGCCAGCTCGCCGTCATCGACACCAAGAGCGGCACCGTGAAGAAGATCGGCGCGCCGGCGATGATCAGCGCGGTCGATCCGTCGCCCGATGGGGCGTACTTCCGCGTGACGACGATGCAGAAGCCGTTCTCCTACCTCGTCCAGTATCAGAACTTCGGTACCATCGAGCAGGTCTGGGACGCTTCAGGCAAGGCTGTGGCGGAGCTGGCGAAGCGCGCGCTGCGCAGCGGCGACAACGCTCTGGGCGACGATGGCAACGGCGCCTCCACCGACACGACCAAGCGTGATTTCGGATGGCTGCCTAACGGCAAGGGGCTGTACTACCTGCAGATGGAATCGGCGCCGCGTGGCGCGCAGGCGGACAGTGCTCCCTCCGACGAGCCCGGAGCCGGCCGCGGCGGCCGCGGCGCGTCGCGTCGCGATCACCTCTACGTCTGGGATGCGCCGTTCACCGCTGGCAGCGCGCGGCAGGTCTTCCAGAGCAATAATCGCATCGGCGACCTCCTCTGGTCCGAGGACGGCCAACTCGTCTTTGCAGCCGAGAATAACAACGGATCGAGCCAGGTCTACGCCACGTATTTGAGCGATCCGACGAAGCACTATCCGATCGCGCGGATCCGCGGTGTCAACCTCACACTCGGCACGTTAGGCAACGGCCGGTTCGGTGGCGGCGGGCGGGGCGGCAACGGCGCTGATTCGGTGACGTTCTACCAGAACCCGGGCACGCTGATGTCGCGGCCCGGGCGCAACGTGAATGAAGTCGCGCTTCTCTCGAACGACGGCAACTACGCGTATCTCAGCGGCACCCAGTACTTCCATACATGGTCGGACAGCGCGCCGCGGCCCTTCATCGACCGTGTCGAGATCAAGACCGGAAAGAAGGATCGCGTCTTCCAGAGCGCGGCCGACGTCTACGAGCGTGTCGCGGCGCCGCTCGACGACGACTTCATGCGCGCGATCGTCGTCCGCGAGTCGCCGACGATGGTGCCGGACTCGTACCTCCGCGACATGAAGTCGGGCCAGGTCACGCAACTCACGCACAACAAGGACTACGCGCCGGAGATCAGTCAGGCGCTTCGAAAGCGCGTGCCCGTCACCCGTGCCGACGGCTATCGCTTCTTCGTCGACGTGACACTGCCGCGGGACTACAAGGAAGGGACGCGACTGCCGGCGTTCTTCTGGTTCTATCCATACGAATACACCGATCAGGCGGGCTACGATCGGACGAAGCGGACGGAGAACCGGAACCAGTTCCACTCGTCGACGGCGAACAATAAGGAATTGCTCATCACGCAGGGCTATGCCGTCGTGCAGCCGGACGCGCCCATCGTCGGCGCGGCGGGCCGCATGAATGACAACTACGTCAATGACCTGCGCAACAATCTCTCGGCGGTGATCGACGAGCTGGATCGGCTTGGCTACATCGACCGGTCGCGGTTAGGCATCGGCGGCCACAGCTACGGCGCGTTCAGCACCGTGAACGCGATGGTGCACACGCCATTCTTCAAGGCGGGCATTGCCGGCGACGGCGCGTACAACCGCACGCTGACGCCGAACAATTTCCAGAGCGAGCGACGCGATCTCTGGGAGGCGCGCGACACTTATCTATCGATGTCGCCCTTTTTGTACGCCGATCATCTCACAGGCAACCTTCTGATGTATCTTGGCGCCGAGGATCAGAACGTCGGTACCGATCCCACGAACTCGCTGCGCCTGCTGCACGCGCTGCAGGGCATGGGCAAGACGGCGGCGCTGTACATCTACCCGTACGAGGATCATGGCCAGGTAACGAAGGAGACGATCCTCGATCAGTGGGCGCGCTTCACGGCGTGGCTGGATCTGTACGTGAAGCCGACGGGCAAGACGGATAAGAAGATTGCGGTAGTGCCGTAACTGTCATCCCGAGCGCAGCGAGGGATCTGCTTTTCGGCCACCGGTCGCAAAAGCAGATCCCTCGTCGCTTTGCTCCTCGGGATGACAGCTACAGTTCGTCCGCGATCGCGGCGATCTCCTCGGCTTCCTTCCACGCCGCGGCGAGGAGGGCGAGCTCGCCGTCGAGGACCCGCCGCTCCGTTTCCTCGTGCATCGCCATCTCGAGCGCCAGTCGTTCCGCGGGCTCGAGGCGAAGCGCGCCGAGCTGGCGATAGGAGTTTAGCATCGAGAACACGCGTCCGCGCGCGGCACCAAGGCGGGAGACCGATGCGAGATATCCCGCGGCATCCCCGCGGCGCTCGATGCGGGACACTGCTGTCTTTACCTGATCGTCAGACGCGCCCAGCCGGTTAGCGCTGGCGACGAGCACGCTCATCGTCTGCAATGCTGCCGTGCCGTCGTACCGCGCGATGCCGCCGTCGTGCACGACGTGGAGAGTCGCCGTGCCATCCTGGCCGAGCTCCAGCGACGAGCCGCTCATCTGCCGGGCCCGCACGAGGATCGGCTGCGTACGCGCGAATGAGAATCCGGGCGCGCGAACGGCGCCGTTCGTCGCTGGTCGGGCGAGTCGGGCGATAATGCGGTCGTCACGTAAGTAATCGCGAGCGGCGACGAGGGCGATCATCGGTACTGCGCCCATTATCGTCGTGAGGCCGGGGAACGCGATGACGGAGATGGTGCCGGTAATGAGGAACGGCGTCACGGTTGGTGCCAGCGCGACGCCCATGGCCGCCGCCGCGACTGCGCTGCCCGTCGCGGCGAACTGCATACGTCGCCGGCGTCGATTGAACCGCGTCCCATAGCGCCAGGCCGCAAACTCCGGCCGAAGCGGCGCGCCGATCCGCACCAGCTCGAGCCCCTCGCCGAGCCGAGCGAGACCGATGTTGTCCGTCGAGACGCGCAGCGTTGTCGAACGATAGAGGCGCTCGCATTGGTCGATCGCGTTCGTGCGCTCGTCGAGAGGCGAGAGATTCCACCGCGAGCATCGTGCACACACCACCCAGAGCCGGCCTCGCTTCGCGTCGAAGGCGAGTCGCCGGCCGATGGGAAATGCCTCGATCGATTCGTTCGCGCCGAGCGGGCCGTTGCAGAACAAGCAGGAAGCGAACATCGAGGCTAGGACCTTCGCGGGACCTGGTGGACGATGAACGTGATGAGTCGCACAACGTACCAGAGCGCGCAAGGAGCATGCGCGCTGTTCAGTACAGAGATGCACGACCGTTGGCTACAATTCACCGAACCTTAATCCGATCGCAATGCTCTTAGCCGCGCTGCTTCTTCAGACCGCCTTCCAACAGCCGGGCGCAATCAAGAACCCGGCGGAGTCGTCGCCGCCCGGCGGCGATACGGTCGGCTACTGGCAGCAGCACGTGCACTACCGGATCGTCGCTCGCCTGGACGAGGCAGCGACGCGGCTCCACTCGCGGGGTGAGCTGGTGTACGTGAACAACTCTCCCGACACCCTCCGGGAGATGTACTTCCACCAGTATCTCAACGCGTTCCGGCCCGGCTCCAAGTGGAGCGCGGTCGACGAGCACGAGGGGCGCGTCCGCTTCCAGAATCTCGCCGATCCCGATTACGGCTACGAGCGCTTCACCTCGCCGCCGACCGTCGACGGAGCGCCGGTGTTCATCGACTACCCCGGCGCGCCAGACAGCACGGTCGTGCACTTCAAGCTGCCACGCCCGCTCGCGCCGCATGACTCGCTGCGCGTGGCCTTCGAGTGGGACGCGCGGCCGTCGACGGTGGCGCGACGGCAGGGTCGGAAGGGGAGAACGTGGGACTTCGCGCAGTGGTACCCGAAGGTCGCTGTCTATGATCGCGTGGGGTGGGAACCGAATGCGCTCATCCCCGCGGGTGAGTTGTACGGCGAATACGGCACGTACGACGTCACAATGATCCTGCCGCAGGATCAGGTCGTCGTCTCGACGGGTGTGCCCGTCTCCGGCGATCCGGGGTGGGAGCGCGTGAAGCAGGGCGGGGAGCTGCGTCTCGCACGCTCGGCGTACGGTGACACGGGCGCCGCGCCTAACGTCGACGTCCCGGCTGGATTCCGCGCCGTGCGCTTCGTCGCGCAGAACGTGCACCACTTCGCCTGGTCGGTGTCGCCGGATTATCGCTACGAGGGTGCACTGTACGTTCGGCAGCTCCCGCACACGCATTTCCCGACGTGGGACACTGTGTCGGTGCATGTGCTCTATAAGGCAGGTGACGACACCACCTGGGGCGGCGGACGCGCGACCTCGCGCACCATTCAGGCGCTGCGCTGGCTCGAGTCGATCTGGGGACCGTACGCGTATCCCCAGTTCTCGAACGTGCATCGGCTCGACGGCGGCGGCACCGAGTTCCCGATGATGATCATGGATGGAAGCGCCAGCCTCGGTCTCATCCTTCACGAGGGCGGCCACAACTTCACCTACGGCATCCTCGGCAACAACGAATGGCGCTCGGGGTGGATGGACGAGGGCCTGACGTCGTATCAGACCTCGTGGGCACTGAAGCTGACGCCGCAGGAGCTGGTCGGCCAGGCGCTGCCGCCGCCTCGCATTCCAGAGGGCTATCGCGTCAACGCCGTGACGATCCCGCCGTCGCAGTCGACGAATCTCGATCAGATCGCGCTCGAGCTGGCGGGTCGCGCCGAGCCGATCGGCACCAACTCCGCCGACTTCAGAGACTTCGGCATCTACAACGTCATGATCTACAGCCGCGGGGAGCTGATGTACTCGCATCTCCGCGACGCGTTAGGCGACAGCACCTTCCGCGCGTTCTTCCACGATTACTACGACCACTGGGCGCTCAAGCACGTCGACGAGCCGGCGATGCGCTCGTCCGCCGAGCGCCGCTATGGCCACGACCTCGGCTGGTTCTTCAACGAGTGGGTGTATCAGACCGGCGCGCTCGATTACGCGTTAGGCGGCGTGTCGTCGACGCAGCGGGCGGACGGCCAGTGGGTCACGAAAGCGGAAATCGTCAGGCGCGGGGAGTACCGCCACCCCATGCCGGTCGGCGCGCGCGTCGGTGGCAACTGGACGCTCGCGCGCGGCGACGCGATGCAGGACCGGCAGACGGTGGAGATGGTCACTCCCTCGAAGCCCGAGGAGGTGCGAATCGATCCCTATCATTTCACCTGGGACTGGGACCGGCGGAACGACGTGCGCTCGGGCGGCATCCTCGGCATCCGCCGTCCGAAGGTCGTTTTCGATTGGCCGTTTCTGCAGCAGAACGATCGCGAGCATTCGCTCGTTAGGCTGATGCCGCTGGTGTGGTTCTCGCAGCCGATCGTGCCGAACGACTGCCCTACGGGGTGCTTCACGGAGAAGCCGGCGGTCAGCGTCGGGCTGCGCGCGCGCTCGAGCTATCTGGCGACGGTCGACCGCTACGACCTGGGTCTCGGCTTCACGGCGGGCACCATCCGCCCGACGCTGAGCCACTTCAATGCGTGGGCGCGAATAGACGATCCGTATCTGCCCGGCGCGTCGCGACCGTGGATGGGCTCCGGTCTCGACGCGGCCTTCCTCGACGGCATCGCGCGCATCGATCTGCGGCACCGGTGGAATCTGAGTCCTTTCACCTTCGTCGGAGGCCCCCAGATCGGCCTCACCGCGCGCCTAACGGGAGCCTATCCGACTGACCGTTTCGTCCTGCCAGAACAATGGGACGACCAGCAGACGACGGAGCTCGGCGGTGATCTTTCGGTGCGGCTCCCGGCGGCCGACGACGGCAGCTATCAGTCGTTCGGCGCGTCCATTGGCGCGGGACTGGCGCGGCCGCGCATCGGTGGGTCGATGGCGAAGGGCTACGTCCGAGGCGATCTCTCCGGCATGCAGGTGCAGTATCTCGAGAGCGGCAAGTTCGCGCTCGTGACGCGTCTCTACGCCGGCGCCGAGAGCCGGGCACCGCTCCAGCGGGCGATCTTCGCGTCGACCGCGGATCCGTTCACGACCTTCTGGAGCAACTGGTACCGCCCGCGCGGCTCTTTCTTCAAGCAGGAAGAGCTCAACGTTCTGCCGCTCGGCGGCGCGATGTTGAGAGGTTACTCATATGGCGTGGCGCTGTCGCGCGTTGGGGCGGCGAACGTGGAGCTCGCCCAACGCATGCGGACCTTCGGCAGCACGGCGAACGGGCGCCGCGCGATCTGGTTCTCGGCTTTCGGCGACATCGCCGCCGCCTCGTCGGACTATGTGCAGTTCGGCAGCAGCATGCTTCTCGACGCCGGGGTTGGCGCGTCGTTCCGCGGGCGGCTGTACGATCGCGACGTGCGCTTCCGGCTCGACCTCCCGCTGTTCGTGAAACAGCCCGGCCTGGCGGGAGGGCCGTCGTTCGCGCGGAAGGGGAGTCTGGCGTTCCGGTATCTGTTCAGCCTGAACGATGCCTGGTGACGCGAGTCGTCACTCCTTCTTCTTCAACTCGCTCTCATGCTCCTTGATGAAGGCGCGGATCTGATCTGCCATGTCGAGCAGCTTGACCCACTGCTCCTGGTAGAACGTGATCGGGAATCTCCCCAGGCCGTACACGGAGACGCCTCCCTTCTCGCTCACCTTGAGTGAGACGCCGCGTCGCGCGCCTTGCTTGAGTGCTTCATTCTCACGGCGTAGCCGTTCGAGCTCGGCTTTCATATCTTCGTCGGACATTTGCCCTCGGATCCTTGGTCGAATTTGGCGAGGAACGTAACATAACTCGGCAGACTCGGAGTCATCAAAAGAGAGGTGAGTAGCACGAAAGAGTTCCGTTTGGTCGCAAATGGCGCCGAGGACGGTTTGCCTGCCTACGAGTCAAGTTGTGCTACTCCGAGAGGACCTGTGTCGACTCCCAAGGATAGACTCCGCCCGCCGCCGTCCGAGCGATTCGCCGGCCCTGAGCACCGCATCGATCTCACCGCGACGCTCGATGCGCTGCGCGGTGAGCAGCACGAGAGCACGGAGCGTCACCGGCAGATCACGGTCTTTCACAAGGGACCGCTTCGAATGGTGCTCTTCACCTTCGAGGCTGGCGCAGGGTTGCCATCGCACCGCGCGCCGGGCTTCGTGGTGATTCACACGCTGCGCGGTCGCATCACGGTCAAGACGATGAACGACAGTTACGAGCTCGCGACTGGTCAGCTGGTGACGCTCGATCCGGAAGTAGTGCACGACGTGACCGCGGCCGAGCCGTCGGAGATGCTGCTCACGATCTCGCTGAGCGGTCGGAGCTAGAGGCCGCCGCGTCGCGCTTTCACGCGGCGCACGTTCATTTGACGTTAGGCAGAACGACCATCACCGACATCGTGTCGGTATGCGCGCCGAGGCGAGCAACGATGCGCGCTCGTCCGGGCGTGGTGAACACAATCGACTGTGGCTCCGGCCCCGTACGAATCCCGCGGCCCTCGCCGTCGAGCACCTCGAGCCGCCACGGCAGTCCGGCCACTTCACGGCCATCGCGATCGAG
>Ga0070681_10003051_pt1 | contig 15527 bp, 12 predicted proteins | sample KBSC83BmetaG_FD_65650 | JGI IMG/M metagenome (GOLD analysis project Ga0070681, IMG submission 65650) | Corn rhizosphere microbial communities from Kellogg Biological Station, Michigan, USA - KBS C8-3B metaG | ecosystem: Host-associated > Plants > Roots > Rhizosphere | place: USA: Michigan...
ATGATCAAGGAGGCGGGGCTGCCTTATCTCGTGCTGCTGACCGACCCGACGACGGGCGGCGTCAGCGCCTCCTTCGCCATGCTCGGCGACGTGACCTTGGCCGAGCCGGGTGCCGTGATCGGTTTTGCCGGCGCACGCGTGATTCAGGAGACCTTGCGCGAAAAGCTGCCCGACGGATTCCAGCGCGCCGAATATCTCGAGGAGCACGGCATGGTCGACCGCGTCGTGCCGCGCGGCGAGCTCAAAGCGACCATCGCGCGGCTGATCGCGCTGCTGACCGGCGGCCGCGCCGCCCGCGACACGGGCGCCGCCCAGGCAAGCTAGCGGTTGCCGGGATGGCACCCGACGCGATCCTCGAGCGCCTGACGGCGCTGCATCCGAAAGGCATCGATCTTTCGCTCGACCGCATGCGGCGCGTCGTGGCGGCGCTCGGCCATCCCGAGCGCGCCTTGCCGCCCGTCGTGCATGTCGCCGGGACCAACGGCAAGGGCTCGCTGGTCGCCTATCTGCGCGCCATCTTCGAGGCGGCCGGCTACCGGCCGCATGTCTACACCTCACCGCATATGGTACGTTTCAACGAGCGCATCGTCGTCGCGGGACGCGAAATCGAGGATATGCCCCTGAGCGCCATCCTCGAGCGCGTCGAGCGCATCAATGACGGGCAGCCCATCACCTTCTTCGAGATCACCACCGCCGCCGCCTTCCTCGCTTTCGCCGAGACGGGCGCCGATGTGGCCCTGCTCGAAGTCGGCATGGGCGGCCGGCTCGACGCGACCAATCTGGTCGACCGGCCGGCGCTGTCGGCGATCACGCCGATCTCGCGCGATCACGTGACCTATCTCGGCGAGACGATTGCCCTCATCGCCGCCGAGAAGGCCGCCATTCTCAAGCCGGGCGTGCCAGCGATCATCGGCCGCCAGCCGCCGGAGGCGGCGTCCGTCATCGCCGAGTTTGCGGCGCGTGCCGCCGCCCCCCTGCACCGGCTCGGCACGGACTTCGATCTGGCGCGCCATGACGGGGGATTCCGCTTCACCGCCGGCGGCATCGGGCTCGACCTGCCGGCGCCCGGACTCGCCGGCCTGCATCAGTACGACAATGCCGCGAGCGCCGTCGCCGCGGCCCTGCGCTTGCGCGACCGCTTCACGCTCGACGATCGGGCCATCGCGCAAGGCATCGCCGGCGCCGTGTGGCCGGGGCGGCTGCAGCGTCTCACGCGCGGGCCGCTGCAGCGACAGCTCGGGCCGGGCATCGCGCTGTGGCTCGACGGCGCGCACAATGAAGGCGGCGGCCGTGCGCTGGCTGCCACGCTCCGCGAGTGGGGCGACGTCAAGCTGCGTGTGGTCTATGGATCGCTCAACACCAAGGACCCCGACGCCTTTCTCCGACAGGTGGCGCCGCTCGCCGAAATGATCCGCACCGTCGCCATCCCCGCCGAGCCGCTCGGCCTCTCCGCCGAGAGCCTGGCCGCCGTGGCCACCACGCTGCATCGCGATGCGGCCGCGGCGCCGTCGATCGAAACGGCCGTGGGTGAGTGCGCCGCGCGCGGCGCGCCGGCCTGCATCCTGATATGCGGCGCGCTGCGCCTCGCCGGCAAGATCCTGGAACAGAACGGCTGATTGCCCGCGAAACGCGAAGCAAATACGCGTCAAATTCTACATTACCTAGGACAAACCTCCGGAGCGCCCCGACTCGCTGGCACCGCCGGGGCAGCGGCGCTAGCCTGCTCTGCTCGGCTGGCCGTCAGCCGCGGTCTTCGGGGAATCATCCTTGATCGGCATTGGCCGAACCGCACTCGGTCCTCTCCGCTTTTTGCTCGTCGCTTCGGTTGTCGGGCCGGTGCTGCTGTTTATCGGCGTCGCCTGGTACGACTACCGCGCCACCTACCGCGAGGCCGAGCACGAGCTGACGCGGGCGAGCGAAGTGGCGCGCGAGCATGCCGCCAAGGTGTTCGACAGCGACAAGCTCGTTGCCGACCATGCGATCGACATCGTCCGCGGCATGGACGAGGCGGCGATTGTCGCCTCCGAGGCGAGCCTGCACGAGCGCTTCCGCGGCATCATAGACGAGCTGCCGCAGGTGCAGTCGCTGCTGCTGGTCGGCCGCGACGGCGATGCGCTGGTCAGCGCCGGCATCCATCCGATCGCGCACGCCTTCAATGTCGCGGATCGCGACTATTTCGAAGCGCTTCGCGACACGCCGCTCGAGATCTACCTCAGCGCCATCTTCGTCGGCCGCTACAACGAGGCGCCCGCCTTCAGCGTCGCCCGCCGCCGCATGGGACCGGACGGCCATTTCGGCGGCATCGTCAGCGTCGGCGTCTCGCCTGAATATTTTTCCGGCTTCGACCAGACGCTGATCGGCGAAGGCGGCGTGGTGCGGCTGGTGCGCGAAGATGGCCAGCTCATCATCGGCTATCCGCCCCTGCGCGAGCCCGGACGCAGCCTGCCGGCGGACAATCCGCTGTTCGCCGCCATCGCGGCGCGGCCCGCCGGCAACGTCTACCGCGACGATTCGAGCACCGACAGGCCACGCCTGTTCGCCTTCAGCAAGGTGCTGCGCTATCCCGCCTATGTCGTCATCGGGCGGCCGATCGCCTCGATCCAGGCGGAGTGGGAACGCGACATGCTCGGCGAGCTCTCCTACGGCCTGCCGACCACCGCGGCGCTTTTCCTCCTGACCCTGACCGCGCTGCGCCGCACCAAGCGCGCGCAGGCCGCGGTCATCCAGGCGGAGCAGGAGATCCGGCGCCGCGAGGTTGCCGAGGCGGCCTTGCGGCAGGCGCAGAAGCTCGAGGCGATCGGCCAGCTCACCGGCGGCGTCGCGCATGATTTCAACAATCTGCTGACGGCCGTGCTGGGCAATCTCGAGCTGGTCGAGATGCGGCTCGGCGACGAGCGGCTGCGCACCATGGTACAAACCGCCTCACGCGCGGCGATGCGCGGGGCCGCCTTGACCCAGCAGCTTCTCGCCTTCTCGCGCAAGCAGCATCTGGTACCGGTGCCGGTCGACCTCAACGCCACGGTCGAAGCGCTCGCCGAGATGCTCGGCCGCACGCTGGGCGGCACCGTCGAGATCGCCAAGGATCTCGAGCCCGACCTGTGGCCGGCCCTCATCGATCCGACGCAGATCGAGCTGGCCGCGCTCAATCTGGTCATCAACGCGCGCGATGCCATGCCGAGCGGCGGCACGGTCCTGGTCGCGACACGCAATCTCGCTGCCGCCGATGTGCCGCGCGACCGCGAGCTCCTGGCCGGCGACTATGTCGTCCTGTCGGTCGAGGACACGGGCGAAGGGATGAGCGAGGAGGTTAAGGCGCATGCCTTCGAGCCCTTCTACACGACGAAGCAGGTCGGCAAGGGCTCCGGCCTCGGTTTGAGCCAGGTCTACGGCCTCGCCCACCAGTCGGGCGGCACCGTCGTGATCGACAGCACGCTCGGGCATGGCACCCGCATCGAGATTGTCCTGCCGCGCGCCATCAGCGTCCGCGCCACGGCCGAGCCTAGCCCGGTGGCGGATGTGTTCGAGCGCCGCCAGGGCATGATCCTGGTGGTCGATGATCAGGAGGATGTCCGGACGGTCGCCATGGCGCAGCTCGCGACGCTCGGCTATCGCACGATAGAGGCGTCGAGCGGCGAGGCCGCGCACGACATCGTGCGCAGCAGCGTCGCCATCGATCTCCTGCTCGCCGATTATGCGATGCCGGGCCTGAACGGCGCCGAGCTGCTGCGCGCCGTGCGTCTTGTGAGACCCGGCCTGCCGGCGGTGCTCATGACCGGCTATGCCGAGCCGCGCGATCTCGTCGAAGGGCTCGAAGGGGTCAGCCTGCTCCGCAAGCCCTATCGCATCCATGAGCTCGCCGCGCGCGTCGAAGGGACGCTGCGCAACGCCGCGCTTGCCGCGCGGCCGCCGGGGGCCGAGCGCGCCGTCAAGCCGGCGCGCACCTCCGAAAGGCTCTAGCGGCTATCGCAAATGCGCGTCTGCCGGAGCGGCGACCTAGAGGACCGATTCGACCCAGGAATAGAGCTGGCTCTTCGGCAGCGCGCCGATCTTGGTCGCCGCCACCTGACCGCCCTTGAACAGGATCAGCGTCGGAATGCCGCGCACGCCATAACGCTGCGGCGTCTGCGGATTCTCGTCGATATTGACCTTGGCCACGGTGACCCGGCCGGCCATGTCCTTGGCGAGCTCCTCGAGGGCCGGTGCGATCATCTTGCACGGTCCGCACCATTCCGCCCAGAAATCCACGAGCACCGGCTCGTTGGCCTTGAGCACATCCGCCTCGAAGCTCGCATCCGTCACTGGGGTCGTCATCTGTCTGACCTCGGCCATGCCTGGAGCCGGTGAATGTAGGAACCGCCCTCCCGAGCCGTCAAGGTGCCAGGGACTGCGGGGACGGTTCGCGCGGTTGCTCGCGCTTCATGCCAGTCATGCGCGCACCGCGCCGATGCGGCTGAGGGCGGCCTGTACCGCATCGCCGAGCTTGGCGCGGTTGTAGGGCTTTTGCAGATAGCCGGCGGTGTAGGTCCGCTCGAGAATCGAGGCCTCCGGCGCATCGCCGGAGAGGAACAGGCTGAACAGGCCGAGGCGGTTGTGCAGCTCGGCGGCAAGCTCGAGTCCGTCACCGTGGCGACGCAGATTGATGTCGGTCAGCACGAGGTCCGGCCGCTCGCCATCGACGATCGCCAGCGCCTCGGGGGCGTCGGCGGCAGGCCCGAGCACATCATAGCCGAGATCCTCGAGCAGGCCTTGCGTCGCCATGCCGACAAGGGGGTCGTCCTCGACCAACAGCAGCACCCGGTTCTCCGACATTCCGTCATCTCCTGCCAGCAGAGTCCGGTCGGGCATGAGCGGCCTCTGCGCCAGCCGTCGGGCGACCCGGGCGTGTATCGGCAAGCCCGGTCGCGCGCGGCATCGTGCGCGATCCTGAAGGATCTCGCGCTAGTGAACGTCGAATAGGCGCGTTTGAGCCTTCGACGAGCCTATAATCTCTCTTGCCTGCAAAGCACTGGAAATACTTGCAATTTTAACTAAGATGAAGAAACATCCGGCGGTGAAGCCGAGCTTCAAGGACGCGCGACAATGGAAAACCGCAAGTACCGCCTGATCACCCGCAGCGATTTCGATGGCCTGGTCTGCGCCGTGCTGCTCAAGGAGCTCGACCTCATCGACGAGATCAAGTTCGTCCATCCGAAGGATATGCAGGACGGGCTGGTGCCGGTGACCGAGAACGACATCACCACCAACTTGCCCTATGTCGAGGGCTGCCATCTCGCCTTCGACCACCATATGAGCGAGACGGTGCGCGTCGGCGACCGCGAGAACTACATCATCGACCCGGACGCGCCCTCGGCGGCGCGGGTGATCTACAACCATTACGGCGGCAAGCTGACCTTCCTGACCATTCCGGACGACATGATCCTGGCGGTCGATCAGGGCGATTCGGCGCAATACGAGCTCAGCGACATCGTCTCGCCGCAGGGCTGGACGCTGCTCAACTTCCTCATGGATTCGCGCACCGGCCTCGGCCGTTTCCGCAACTTCCGCGTCTCCAACTACCAGCTCATGATGGATCTGATCGATCACTGCCGCGAGAAGACAATCGATCGCATCCTCGAGCTGCCCGATGTCAAGGAACGTGCCGACCTGTTCTTCGAGCAGGAGGCGAAATTCAAGGAGCAGCTGAAACGCTGCACCCAGATTCACGGCAATGTCGCGGTGCTCGACCTCCGCAAGGAGGATCCGATCTATGCCGGCAACCGCTTCATGATCTATGCGCTGTACCCACAGACCAACATCTCGGTGCATGTGCTGTGGGGCGTGCGCCAGCAAAACACGGTCTTCGCGGTTGGCAAATCGATCCTGAACCGCAGCTCGAAGGTCGACATAGGCCCCTTGATGCTGACCTATGGCGGCGGCGGCCACTCGGCCGCCGGCACCTGCCAGATCGCCAACGACAAGGCGGAAGCGACCCTCAAGGAGCTGCTCGCGAAGCTGCGCGATTAACCGACCGTCGGCCCTAGGCTCGTTTACGCCTGCAGACTCGCGGCCAGCTCGTAGAGGGCGCGCACGGCGCTCGGCTCGCCGCCTTCCGGGCGCCCGGGACGGGTCTTCGCGTTCCAGGCATAGATGTCGAGATGCACCCAGTGCGTCGCCGGATCGACGAACTCGGCGAGAAACAAAGCCGCGGTGATGGCGCCGTGCAGCGCCGATTCGCCGGTCGAGGAGAGGTCGGCGACCTTGCTGTCGAGCGTCTTGCGGTAACCCGGCCAGAGCGGCAGGCGCCAGAGCGGGTCGGCCACGGCGCGGCCGCAGGCGAGCAGCCGGTCGGCGAGCGCATCCTGGCGCGCGAACAGGGCCGGCAGCTCGGGACCGAGCGCCACCCGCGCCGCGCCCGTCAATGTCGCGCAATCGATCAGCAGCGCCGGCTTCTCCGAATCCGCCTCGGCCAGCGCATCGGCGAGGATGAGCCGACCCTCGGCATCGGTGTTGCCGACCTCGACCGTGAGACCTTTGCGCGTGCCGAGCACGTCGAGGGGCCGGAAGGCGTTGCCGGCGATGGCATTCTCCACGGCGGGCACGAGCACGCGCAGGCGCAGCTTGAGGTTCGCCGCCATGATCATATGGGCGAGCGCCAGCACGGCGGCGGCGCCGCCCATATCCTTCTTCATCAGCTGCATGCCCGAGGCCGGCTTGATGTCGAGCCCGCCCGAATCGAAGCACACGCCCTTGCCGACCAGCGTCACGCGCGGATGGGCGAGCGATCCCCAGCCGATGTCGATGAGGCGCGGCGCATCGGCACTGGCACGGCCGACCGCGTGAATCGCGGGATAGCCCATGCTCAGCAGATCCTCGCCGACGATCTCGCGAAATTCGGCGCCGTGCCGCTTCGCCAGATCCTCGGCCGCCTGCGCCAGGCCCGAGGGCAGCAGATCGCCGGCCGGCGTGTTGATGAGATCGCGCCCGAGGAAGATCGCTTCCGCCTCGCGCGTCACACGTCCGCGATCGGCCTCGCCCGGCCAGACCAGCTCGGCCGATTGACGCTTTTTCGGCTTGTAGCGGGTGAAGGCGTAGGAGCCGAGGCTCCAGCCGAGCGCCAGCCGCGTCGCCGTCTCCGGCGCGCAAGCCTCGGCCAGCCGATAGATGCCCTGCGGCAAACTCTCGGACAGGCCGGCGAGGCACCAGAGATCGCGCTCGGCCGCGTCGGCCTCCTCGTCGATGCCGATCAGGAGCCCGGCCGGCTTGCCATCGCCGCCCGGCAGCATGAGCAGCGCGCCGGGCTCGCCGGCATAGGCCTGCGCCTCGACCCAGGCGCGCTCGGCGGCGCTGCGCCGGGCGAGCCAGTCCCCGAGCTTTTGCTTGCCGACGCGGTGGATGGGGACGGCACCGGCGGCGTCTTCGGTCAAGGCGAACAAGGGAATTCCTGCCTCTTCTTCGCGCGCCGTCTCGCCGGCGCGCTCTTAAGCATCGCCGCCTTGCGGCATCGGGGCCGATGTCTACAATGCCGGCTGGACGCGGTCAAAGCCGCGAATTCTGGCGGGGGGCGGGCAGGAGAGTGGCGGAATTCACCCTCATCCTGGGCAACAAGAACTACTCTTCCTGGTCGCTGCGGGCCTGGCTCGTGGTCAAGCAGGCTGGGCTGGATTTCGAGGAGCTGGTGATCCCGCTCTACAACCAGACCCACAAGGCCGAGATCCTTCGCCACTCGCCATCGGGCAAGGTGCCGTGCCTCAAGCATGGCGAGACGATCGTATGGGAAAGCCTGGCGATCGCCGAATATGTCAACGAGCTGAAGCCCGAGGCCGGACTGTGGCCGGCCGAGCCGGCGGCGCGCGCGTTGGCGCGTTCGGTCAGCGCCGAGATGCATGCCGGATTCGCCCAGCTCAGAAAGCATATGCCGATGAATCTGCGCGCCAGCACGGGCGACCGCGGGCTGGCATCGGCGGTGCAGGAGGACGTCAACCGCATCACCGCGCTGTGGCGCGACTGCCGGCGCCGCCATGCCGGCTACAAGCCCTATCTGTTCGGCGAGGTCTCGATCGCCGATTTCATGTATGCGCCGGTCGCCGCCCGCTTCCAGACCTATGGCGTGGCGCTCGACGGCGATGCCCAGGACTATGTGACGGCCGTGCTCGAGCTTGCCGCCATGCAGGAATGGACCGAGGCGGCCAAGCGCGAGCCCTGGATCATCCCGGAATTAGAGGTCTAGGGCCCGGCGACCGCATAAAAAAGCGCTCATCGGTTGCAGGATTGATCGCCCTCTGCGAAAGTTAACGGCAGCTTTTACCAATCTCTTGCCGGGTCGCTTTTGCATGTCTCGCCGCCTGACCGTCTCGCGCCGGATCGCGCTCGGCTTCCTCCTGATCATCCTGGTCATGGTCGGCCTTGCCGCCAATTCCTGGTTGGATTTCACGACCATCGGCCGGTCGCTCAGCGAGCTCATCACGACCAGCGACAGCGCCACGCATCTCGAGCAGCTGTCCTCGCAGATCACGACGGAAGGCTTCGCCATCGATGATCTCGTGATCAGCACCGACGAGAACGCGATGACCCAGGCCAAGGGCATCCTCGCCGGCGCCCGCGAGACATTGAACGCGGTGCAGGAGCAGGCGGCCGATGCCGATGTGCGCGACAGCCTGTCCCAGGCCGTGCTGCTGTTCGACAATTACACGAAGGGAGTCGAGACGGCGATCGGCTTCACGCAGCAGATCAACAAGATCTGGCCGGAAGTCGCCAAGGGCACCGGCGATTTCGCCTCGGTCCTGACGCCGCTTTCGGAAGGACGCGTCCTGGCCGGCGACGGCAGGGGTGCCGTCGATGCCACGGTGCTGCTCGGCGAGATCACCGATCTGCAGCGCCAGACGACGAGCCTCTACAATGCCGCCGGCCCGGGCCTGACGCCGCAGATCGCGCGCGAGCTCAGCCATGTCGCCTCCGACCTCGACAGCGCCTTCGACACGGTGGGCGTCCATCTGCGCCTGCTGCGCTCGCACGCCCCCGCCACCGAGGCCGACCTCCTCACCAAGATGATGCCGGGCCTCGCCGCCTATGCCGATGCCGCGCGCCAGCTCGATAAGCTGCTGATCAACCGCGCCGCCGCGCGCGTGCAGGTCATCGAGCCGGCGCGCAAGCGCCTTACCGACCAGCTTACCGAAATTTCCCGCAGCGCGCAGCAGACCCAGCAGAGCTTGGCCTCGATCGCCCTCGCCGACAGCAAGGCGACGACGGTGCGGCAGACGATGGGCGGCATCGTCGGCATAGTGCTGGCGCTCGTCATCGCGGTTTGGATCATCCGCTCGACCGTGCCGGCCATCGTGCGGCTCACCGGCGCCATGCAGCGCCTCGCCACCGGCGATCTCGATGTCGACGTGCCGGACACCACGCGACGCGACGAGATCGGCATCATGGCCCGCACGCTGCAGGTCTTCAAAGAGAATGCCGGTCAGATCGATCGGCTGCATCAGGAGCAGGCGGCGATGTCCGAGCAGGCGGCGCGCGACAAGCGCGAGGCCTTGGCACGCGTCGCCGACGGGTTCGAGACGTCGGTGAAGAGCCTGGTCGAGCGCCTGACCACCTCGGCCCAGGCCATGGAACGCTCGGCGCAATCGCTCGCCATCATCTCGGAGCAGACGACGCAGCAGGCCTCCGCCGTCGCGGCGGCGGTCGAGCAGGCCTCGGCCAATGTGCGCTCGGTCGCGGCCGCCTCGGAAGAGATGGCCTCCTCGATCGCCGAGATCGGCCGCCAGACCATGTCCTCGCTGCAGGTGTCGCAGAGCGCGGTCGACGCCGCCAAGCGCACCGCGCACGACGTCGATCAGATGGCGGCGAGTGCCCAGAGCATCGGCGAGGTGGTGGCGCTCATCAAATCGATCGCGGCCCAGACCAATCTGCTGGCGCTCAACGCGACCATCGAGGCGGCGCGCGCCGGCGAAGCAGGCCGCGGCTTCGCGGTCGTCGCCTCTGAGGTGAAGAATCTCGCGACCCAGACCGCGCAGGCGACCGAGGAGATCACCGAATACATCAGCACGGTGCAGAATTCGACCGCCAACTCGGTCACCGCCATGAAGGACATCGGCGCCGTCATCACCGAGATCAACCAGATCACCACGGCGATCGGTGCCGCGGTCGAGGAGCAGGACGCCTCGACCCGCGAGATCTCGCGCAATGTCCAGGAAGCGGCGCGCGGCACTCAGGAGGTCTCGTCCAACATCAGCGATGTCGACGATTCGGTGCGCCATTCCAGCGACGAGGCGAAGACCGTGCTGGAAGCCGCGATGGCGCTCGCCTACGACGCCGAGGAAGTGGCCAAGGCGATCGACGCCTTCCTGCGCGAAGTCCGCGCCGCCTAGTATCGGCTGAGGTCGAACCCGGCCGTCAGTTCACCTTGCCCGGTGCGCTCAGGCCCATCTCGCGATAATAGCGCGCCGCACCCGGATGCAGCGGAGCGACGAGGTCGCTCAAGGCCTTCTGCGGCCGCAGCGCGCGCGCGCCGGGCCCGCCATTGGCGAGCAGCCGCACCGTGCCCTCGTTCCACACCGCCGCGGTGACGGCATAGACGAGATCGTCGGGCGCGTCGGCGCGCACCAGCATCGAGGTCGGCACGCACGAGGTCGCCACCGCTTCGACGCCGGGATAGAGCCCGGCGGGAAGGGTGCAGCGCGCATAATCGGCACCGGCGCGCCGCGCCAGCGTCTCCGGCGTCACGCCGACCAGGCGGATCGGGGTGGCGCGCGCGAATTCGACGAGCTCGGGGATCGGCGCGGTGCCGACCGCCAGCACGGTCGCGGTTTGGCCGCCGGCGAGCGCTTTCAGCGCCTCGCTCATCTCCACCACGGCCTCGCGCTTGCCTTTGCGGATGAAGGACGCGCGCTCGCCCAGCTGGCGCGCCAGGCGTCCCGATTCGGCGGTGCGGCCGGCGAGCGTCACGGCCTTGCCCTTCAGGTCGGCAGGACCATTGATGTCGCTCGTCGCCAGCACCACCAGATGGAACTCGCGGTAGAACAGCGTGCCGACGCTGCGCAGCTGGTCGCCGCGAATGGAATCGGCCGAGAGCAGCGCCGCATCGGCCCGCCCGGAGCTGAGGAGGGCGAGCGCATCGGCCGGCTGCGCCACGGCATCGACGACGGCGACCATACCCGGCACGCCGCAGCTGCCGCCGCGATCGCAAGGTCTGGAGCCTGCCGGCGCCGACAGCGCCGTCGCGAGAAAGCCGGCGACGGTGAAGCTCGATCCGTCGACCGGTCCGGCGGCGATATGGAAGAACCGGTCGGCTTGCGCGATCTGCTCGTCGGGCCTGGCGTCGGGCTGAGCCCTGGCCGGCGCCGCCACCGGCAGCAAGCCGAGCCAGAGGGCGCACACGGCCAACCGCCGCCGCGCCGCGCGGCGGACGTCCTCTCCGGCCATCGCGTGCGGCCCTGTCCAGCCCATCCGCGAGATGCCTTGCGTGGAATCGCTTTCAGCGATGCAGGCCCGCGAGGCCGGCATCGCTCTCCTCGAGACACGTTAGTTCAGGGACGAAAGGAACACAATATCGCGGGCCGGCATAATTTGCGGCCCGCAACTAATCGCGGTTATTTGTCGCGTCGGCGCAACACGAACACGGCTTGCTCGCCGAGCAGGTTGCCGAGGCTGCCGGCGGCCCAATCCGGCATGGTGCGGCCGCGCGGACCGAGGATGGCGGCACGCTCGATCACGGTGCCGAGCACGCGCGCGAGATCGACGAAATCGGTGATGGTGCAGAGATGGATATTGGGCGTGTTGTACCAGTCGTTCTCGAGCGCCGCGGTGTGCGGCATGCGCCCCCTGGCGAGCAGCTGCCAGCGCACGCGCCAATGGCCGAAATTGGGGAAGGAGACGACCGCGGCACGGCCGATGCGCACGAGATCGGCGAGGATGCGCGCCGGCTCCTGCGTCGCCTGCAGGGTCTGGCTCAGCACCACATAGTCGAAGGCGTCGCTCGGATAGGTCGCAAGGTCGGTGTTGGCATCGCCCTGGATGACCGACAGCCCATGGCTGACACAGGCATTCACGCCGCCCTGGCTGAGCTCGATGCCGCGCCCGTCGACCTGCTTGAAGTTGACCAGATATTCGAGCAGCGCCCCGTCGCCGCAGCCGATATCGAGCACACGGCTGCCCGGGCGGATGAGATCGGCGATGAATTGCAGATCGACGCGGATCGCGGCACGCGCCGTCTGCAGCCCGTTCGGGACGATATCGAGCAAGGGGTCAGCCAAGCTTGAGGCCGCGATGCGCGGCGCAGCCCGCCAGGAAGCCGGCCAGCACCTTGTGGAATTCCGGCTCGTCGAGCAGGAAGGCGTCGTGACCGCGATCCGAATGGATCTCGACGAAGCTCACATTGGCCGCGACCGCGTTCAGCGCATGCACCAGCGCCCGGCTTTCCGAGGTCGGGAACAGCCAGTCCGAGGTGAAGGAGAGCACGCAGAAGCGCGTCTTGGTGCCGCGGAAGGCTTCGGCCAGCACCCCCTCATGCTCGGCCGCCAGGTCGAAATAATCCATGGCGCGGGTGATGTAGAGATAGGAGTTGGCGTCGAAGCGCTCGACGAAGGTCGAGCCCTGGTGGCGAAGATAGGATTCGACCTGGAAATCCGCCTCGAAGCCGTAGGAGAGCCGCCCCCGGTCCTGCAGATTGCGCCCGAACTTCTGATGCAGCGCCTGCTCGGAGAGATAGGTCACATGCGCCGCCATGCGCGCGACGGCGAGGCCGCGATGCGGGTTGCGGCCCTCGGCCAGATAGTTGCCGCCGCACCAGTCGGGGTCGGCCATGATGGCCTGGCGGCCGACCTCGTTGAAGGCGATGTTCTGCGCCGAATGACGCGCCGAGGTCGCGATCGGCAGCACCGAGAAGACGCGCTCGGGACAGCTCGTCGCCCATTCCAGGACTTGCATCCCGCCCATCGAGCCGCCGAGCACGGCGAACAGCTGGTCGATGCCGAAATGATCGACGAGGCGCAACTGCGCCCGCACCATGTCGCGAATGGTGATGACCGGGAAGCTCAAGCCGTAGGGCTTGCCGGTCGCCGGATCGAGATCGCTCGGGCCGGTCGAGCCCATGCAGCCGCCGATCACATTGGCGCAGATGATGAAGTAGTTCTTGGGATCGAGCACCCGGCCGGGGCCGACCAGCTGCTCCCACCAGCCCGCCTTGCCGGTCACCGGATGGTGCTCCGCGACATATTGGTCGCCGGTCAGCGCATGGCAGATCAGCACCGCATTCGAGCGATCGGCATTGAGCGTGCCGAGGGTCGTATAGGCGAGCGTGAAGGGCGCCAGCTCGACGCCGCAATCGAGCTTCAGCGGCTGATCGGGACCGAATTCGAGACGATGGCCGGGAAAATTGCTCGGAGGAAACAGCCGTCGGGCAAAGCGCCTGCCTGCGGGCCCTTCGGCGGCAGGACGCAAGGGCACGGTCATGATGGGCGGTTGCCACTCCCGGCTTTCAAGGAACCAAACGGGGATTACCTTGGGCGGCCAGGCGGGCAAGTCAATGTTTTCTTTGCTTTCGCCCCCCTGCCCGACTATCACTTGACCCCCGTCGAACGGTACCCCGTCTCGGCTCCCCAGAACCCCGGCCCCGACCCTTTCCCGCCATGACGACCGATACAGTCGCCCTCGCCCGGTTGCGTCGACAGATCGACGAGATCGACGACCAGATCCACGATCTGATGATGCGGCGCGCCCAGATCGTCGTCGAGATCGGCACGGCCAAAGGGACCGGGCCGATGGTGCGGCCCGGACGCGAGGCCGAGATCCTGCGCCGGCTGGTCAAGCGCAATCGCCTGCTGCCGGCGACGGCGCTGGTGCGCATCTGGCGCGAGATGATCGTCGCCATGACCAGCCTCGAAGGGCCGGTGTCGGTGGCCGTCTATCTGCCCGACAATGATCCCGGCTTCTGGGATCTCGCGCGCGACTATTACGGCGCGACGGTGCCGCTCGCGCGTCATCGCAACCCCGGCGCCATCCTGCGCGCCGTCACCGAGGAGCCCGGCCTGATCGGCATTCTGCCCTTCCCGCGGGAGGGCGAGGCCGGCCCCTGGTGGCGGCATCTCGCCACCGACGAGGGCGAGAGCCTGCCGCGCATCATCGCACGCCTGCCTTTTCTTGCGGGCCATGGCCGCGACGCGCTGGTCGTGGCGCGCCTGCCCTGCGAGGCCTCGGGCGACGATCGCACCCTGGTCGTGCTCGAGCTCGCGGAGGTGCAGAGCCGCACGCATCTTCTGGCGCTCACCAAGCATGCCGGCCTCTCGGCCCGTTTCATCACGGCAGAGCCCGGGCATGGCGATGGCGCCGAGCGCCTGCATCTGTTCGACATGGCGGGCTTCCTCGAGCCCGCCGACGCCAAGCTCGCAAAGCTGGTGGAGGACAGTCAGGGTCAGATCCGCCGCGCCATCCCGATCGGCTCCTATGCCGTGCCGATCGAGGACAAGCCGAAGCGCCGCGCCGCGCAGGTCGAGCCGGCGCCGGCCGGCAGCTGACCCGCGCTCACGACCGCACAGCACGCCATGCCCGCCCCTGAGCCCCGCCCCGGGATTCTCGATATCGCGCCCTATGTCGGCGGCGCCTCCAAGGCGCCCGGTGCCGCGCGCATCATCAAGCTGTCCTCGAACGAAGGCGCCTTCGGTCCGAGCCCCAAGGCGATGGCGGCGTTTCGCGCCACGGCCGAAACCATGCATCGCTATCCGGACGGCCATGCCGATGCCTTGCGCGAGGCGCTTGGAGCGGCACACGGGCTCGATCCCGCCCGCATCGTCTGCGGCGCCGGCTCGGACGACCTCTTGATCCTGCTGATACGCTGCTATGCGGGGCCGGGCGACGAGGTCCTCTACAACCGCCACGGCTTTCTCATCTATCCGATTTCCGCGCAATCGGTCGGTGCCAAGCCGGTCGCGGCGCCCGAGCGCGAGCTCACGGCCGATGTCGATGCGCTGCTGGCCGCGGTAACGCCGCGCACCAAGCTCGTGATGCTGGCCAATCCCAACAATCCGACGGGCAGCTATCTCTCGAGCCAGGAGATCAGGCGGCTGCATCACGGCCTGCCGCCGGAGGTGCTGCTGGTCATCGACTCGGCTTACGCCGAATATGTCGTGCGCAACGATTATTCGGCCGGCGCGGCGATGGTCACCGAGTTCGACAATGTCGTGATGACCCGAACCTTCTCCAAGATCTATGGGCTCGCCGCCTTGCGTCTCGGCTGGGCCTATTGCTCGCCGCCGGTGGCCGACGTGCTGAACCGCGTCCGCGGTCCCTTCAACGTCTCGACTCCCGCCCTGCAGGCGGGCTTGGCGGCGCTCGCCGACCAGGAATTCATCGAATCCTCGCGGCTGCACAACGAGACCTGGCGCAACTGGCTGGCCGGAGAGCTGACCGGCCTCGGCCTGCATGTCGAGCCGAGCGTCGCCAATTTCCTGCTGGTGAAGCTGACCGCCAACGGCAAGCATGGCGTGGATGCGGCTTTCGACGCGCTGGCCAAGGACGGCATCCTGACGCGCAAGGTCGCCTCATACGGGCTGCCG
>Ga0070681_10003052_pt1 | contig 15524 bp, 10 predicted proteins | sample KBSC83BmetaG_FD_65650 | JGI IMG/M metagenome (GOLD analysis project Ga0070681, IMG submission 65650) | Corn rhizosphere microbial communities from Kellogg Biological Station, Michigan, USA - KBS C8-3B metaG | ecosystem: Host-associated > Plants > Roots > Rhizosphere | place: USA: Michigan...
CGGGTCGGCTCGATGTCGATGGAATCGAACCCGGCTCGGGCGAGCTTGGCCACATAGTCGTAATCGCGCAATGCACCGGCGATGCAACCCACCCACAACTCCATGCTGCGTCTTACTTCGGCGGGAACGTCGCCGCGCACTACGACATCGGAGACAGCGAAACGGCCACCCGGCTTGAGTACGCGGAAAGCTTCCCGCAGAACTTGGTCCTTGTCGCCTGAAAGATTGATGACGCAGTTGGAGATGATGACGTCCACTGAGTTGTCGGGAAGAGGAATGTTTTCGATCTCACCCTTGAGAAATTCAACGTTATCGATTCCGGATTTGCGCTGGTTCTCGCGCGAGAGAGCGAGCATTTCATCGGTCATATCCAGGCCGTAAGCTTTGCCGGTGGGACCGACACGCTTGGCCGAGAGAAGCACGTCGATGCCGCCTCCCGAGCCTAAATCGAGAACCGTTTCACCGGCGTTGATTGCGGCTAGGGCGGTAGGATTGCCGCAACCCAGTGACGCGAGGACCGCCTCTTGCGGAATCTGACTGGCTTGGCCCGAGTCATAAAGATTCGAGGTGATCGGATCCACGCAGCCGGCTGCGGCGGGCCCCGCTCCACAGCAGGAGCTTCCGCCCGTATTCACGCGAAGCGCCGCTTCGCCGTATTTCTGGCGTACCGCCTCCTTTAGTTCCATGGTAATGTTCTCCCTCATCCTACTTGCATAATTGTGTGATTTTGCCCGGCTTAATGGCTTTGTTGCGGGTGCAGCACTCGGCATAGAGGAAACCGAGCAGTTCCTCCAAGGTCGCGGTGTTGGCGGCGTAACGGAGGAAATTGCTCTCCCGGCGAACCGTGATCAGATCCTCGTTCTTGAGCTTTTCCAGGTGGTGGGACAGTGTCGAAGCCGCAATGCCAAGTTCGTTTTGAATCTCCCCGACCACCATGCCATCCGGGTGCGCTGCCAGGAGTGAGCGCAGGATCCGAAGGCGGGGCTCGGCCCCCAGAGCGGCGAGCATATCCGCATAGTGGGCAGTCCGGCCCAGGTCGGTTGCGGTGTTGCAGCTCCGTGCTTCCATATTTCTACTATATTAGAATTATGGAATCTGTCAAGGGGCCGCACCGGCCCGCCGGACTCTTTCCCGCACTATCTCGCTAGAAGGTTAGCCCCAACAGGAAACTGGCTTCGTTGGCATTAGTGCGAAATGTCGGGAATAAGATGGACGAAGGGCTTCCCAGAAGTATGCCAATCCCCGGCGTGGCGCTCGGGGAAAACCAGTGGCTATAGCGAAGTTCCGGCCGTAGGTGCAGATGAAAGAATGGAAGGTCTAGTCCGCCTCCCACTGTGATACCAGCCAGAGCTCCACCTTGACCAGTTACGGTCGTTATGCCTGTTGTGGCTGGAGAAGTACCAATCGAGATTGTCGAAGTCACGGTGCTCCGGCTGTTGGCGATCTTTGAAATTGAGGGTCCTGCTTCACCAAACACTTTCGCCTTCGAGAGATTCCTGCTGTACTGGACCAATAAAGGAAACTGCCAGCGATTAGCGGTGGTTTGTTCAAAACCTTGGTTGAATAGTTGCGCGTTCGGCTGCGAGTTCAAAGTTGCATGATCGTAGTTGATACGCTGATACAAAGCATCGAACTCGATTCCCAGACCGTGTGGGACATCGATACGGAAAGTGGGCCCGATGAGCAAGCGTTTGGTTTCGGAATTATATCGATCGGAAAACAATATACCAGGGAGTGCCGAGGCGCTCGAACTAGACGAAAGCGTATCCGTGATTGGAACTCCTGCCTCCGCGCCGAAATGGACGGCGATTTGCGCATTCACGCCAGTGGAAATTACGCAAATAATCGGCAAATATCGCGGAATCATTCGCCGAGTATAACAGTTTTCAAATGTGTTATTCCGGCAGCTGTGATCCCGTCGCCTGATATTACGACAACGCTTACCCGCGGAGGCTCATGTCGCTAGAAGTTCCGCCGGCCGCTGGTACATAACACTTGCTTGAGTAATCCATCACCATGCGGTTGGCGTTAAAGCGCCATCCCAGGGTGCGGATAGTGCGCTTCATGCGCTTGATCCAGCCGCGCGGCAAGCCGTCCTGGTCGCGCTGGTAAAACAGCGGCACCACTTCTTCGCGCAACACCCGGTATAAATCTTCGCCGTCGCGAGTGTCATGAACCTGCATATTGGAGTGGGTCCTGCCCTTTCCGATCGCGAAACCATTCATCCCGTCGTAGGCTTCCGCCCACCAGCCATCCAGCACGGATAGATTGAGGCCGCCGTTGAGCACCACCTTCTGCCCGCTGGTGCCGGATGCTTCGAGAGGCCGCCGCGGATTATTCAGCCAAACGTCCACTCCCTGCACCAACAAACGCCCAACATTGATGTCGTAGTCTTCGACGAAAACGAATTTGTCGGCGAACTGCGGGTCGCGCATCAGTTCCGCGATCTGCTGCAGCACGCGCTTGCCGGGTTCATCCCGCGGATGCGCCTTCCCGGCAAACACAAACTGGATGGGGCGATTGGGATCGTTCACCATGGTGATCAGCTTCTCGATATCCGCCAGCAGCAGGTTGGCGCGTTTATAGGTCGCGAAGCGCCGGGCGAAGCCGACCGTGAGCGCGTCCGGACTCAGAACCCGGTTCAGCCTCTGCAAGGTCTCGGGACTTTCACCGCGCCGTTCGGCCTGTTCCTTGGCGCGCCGTCGGACGAATTCCAGCAGTCGGGATTTCAAGCTGAGATGGGTTTCCCACAACTCGCCGTCGTCGACAGTTTCGATGCCTTCCCAGATGCGCGATTCTCCGCTGTGCTCGTGCCAACCAATTCCCAGGTGGCGATCGTACAAGCGGAACATCTGGGGCGCTAGCCAGGAGGGCACGTGCACGCCGTTGGTGATGTGGCCGATGGGGACCTGATCTTCCAACTTGCCAGGGTAAAGGCCGGTCCACATGGCGCGCGATACTTCTCCGTGCAGAGCGGATACCGCGTTGGCGCGGCGGGAGAGGCGCAGGCCCAGCACGGTCATGCAGAATTCCTCATCGGGATTGCTGGGATGTTCGCGTCCCAGGCCCAGGAAGCTTTCGTGCGACAGGCCTAGGGCCTCGCGCAGAGGGCCTAAATGCTCCTCGATGAGTCCGGCATTGAAGCGGTCGTGGCCCGCGGGCACGGGGGTATGCGTTGTAAACACCACTTCGCGGGATACGTGAGGCAGAGCTTGATCGAAGCCCACGCCTTCCTCCTCCATCCGGGAGCGAATTGCCTCCAGCACGGCGAATCCGCTATGGCCCTCGTTGAGGTGCAGCACGCCCGGCGTGATCCCCATGGCCTTCAGCGCGCGAAAGCCGCCAACGCCCAGCAGCAATTCCTGGCGCACACGCACGCGCCCGTCACCGCCGTAGAGCCGCGAAGTCAACTCGCGATCTTCCGGCGTATTGCCATCGACGTTAGAATCCAGCAGCAGAAGGTCGATGCGTCCTACTTCCACTCGCCAAACCCTCGCGGAGATGGAAGGTCCGCGGGTCTCGATGCGGATGGTTACCGGCTTGCCGGTCTTGCCGATCGCGGGCTCCATCGGAAGTTGGCTGACGTCCGTCGGCAGATATTCTTCGTGCTGCCAACCGCTGCGGTCCAGCCACTGCCGGAAATATCCCTGCCCATAGAACAGGCCCACGCCGACCAGAGGAATGTCCAGATCGGACGCGCTCTTCACGTGATCGCCGGCGAGCACTCCCAAGCCCCCCGAGTAAATTGGCAAGGACTCATGCAAGCCGAACTCGGCCGAAAAATAGGCCACCGGATGCGGCCGCAAAACTCCCGCGTGAGTTGCGCCCCAGGTGCGGTCTGCTCGCAGATATTCCTGCAGGCGGCGGTACGCGTAATTGATGCGGCCGTGCAGTACCAGCTCTCCCGCGCGGCGTTCCAGCTTCGAGAGCGGGATCTCCGAGAGCAGGGAAATCGGATTGTGGTTGAGTTCCCTCCAGCGCACCGGGTCCAGGTCGCGAAACAGGCTGGCGGAATCGCGATCCCAGCTCCACCAGAGATTGCGCGCGATCGCCCACAACTTCTCCTGCGCGGGTGCGATGAAGCGATCGAGCGTGCGCGCCTCGCTGACCACCGGCGCAACCTGCGCCGCCGCTTCCGTCAACATGCGGATTTCATCGTCCGGAAAAGTTCTGGCCTGGACCGTCTGTACCACCAGCACGCCTTGCAGCACGCCGCGGTCGACGATAGGGACGCCCAGGAAAGACTGGTAGGAATCCTCGCCCGCCTCCCGGAAATATTTGAAGCGCGGGTGACTCGCGACCTGCCCCACGGCTACCGGGCGCACCTGTTCGGCAACCAAGCCGGCCAGACCTTCGTTGAGAGCCAGACGCAGCGTGCCGATACATTCCGTGCGCAAGCCCACGGTGGCGGCCAGCACCAGGTTCGCGCGGTCCGGTTCAAGCAGATAGACGGAGCATACGTCGGTTTTGGCGCGCGCCGCGATCAAAGCGACGACGTTCATGAGCGTCTCCGCCGGTTTGCCGCTGGCTTCGGCAAGATTCCCGATTTCTTCCAGCGTCAAAACATAATTGGCATCACGCGCGTCGGCGGGTTGAGTCATCACAAATCCTTAGGAGTTCGAATTGAGCTTCGCGGCGATCGGTCCGCGAGCAGGGCGGGGAGGAGAGCACCTCCCATCTTACAAGCATTGCGGGGCGGCGGAACAGTGTCTGGGTACTATTCGAGTCTGAATGAAGCTTAATACTAAGATTGCGCTTCTATGAATGGATCACAGCTCACTTGCCGCGGAATCCTTCGGTCAGCTCGATGCGCGTGCCCTCGGGATCGATGAGGTAGGAGATCTGCAATCCGCCCAGTTGCGGCAGCGCGCGGTAGGTCAGATCGAAAGGCGTGCCGGCGGCCTCCAGCTTTTTGCAGAAGGCTTCCAATCCGACGATCTCAAACCCGATGTGATCCAGTGCGCGGCCTTTGGTGGGGGCGGGTGGCGTGCTGACTTTTTCGAAATCGATCTCACCGCCGGGAAACACCGCGGTCAACGCCTTGCCGCGCTTGCCCTTGGTGCCCGAAAACATTTTCACGTACCACGCCTGCAGACTTGCCGGATTCACGCTTGCAATTTCTACGTGATGGAAGGCGAGGGGCGTCGCGAGAGACGCGTCCTCTACAAATTCGAAGTGAACCCCCTCGGGAAACTCGGCCAGCAAGGTCTTGTGCTTGGCATCATCCTTGAGCAGGTTCACATTGGCGCTCGCGAGCTTCGCCTTGGTGTCGGTATAACTTTTGACGCGGAAGCTGACGTACGGCACGGTCGACCCCTCCGAACCGCCGGTGGGTGGCTTTTGTCCTTTGGATGCGATGACCATGGCGCCCGGGACGCTCATCAATTGGAGGGATCCTGTATTCGTGGGGCGGGCTCCCAGGAGGTCGACCCAAATTTTTTTCTCCGCATCCGGGTTATTCACGAACATGTGGACGTGCCCGTAGGAGAGGCCGCTCGCATTGGGAGCGGCAAGTTGGGCAAATAACGTGGCGGACGAGGCCGCAATCAGCATAATCCAGCGCATGGGCTACAGGCTATCACGTATCTGGCGCTGTTTCACCCGACGGAACACTCCGGAAAGGTTTTTTTTGCGTCGGCCCCAATCGCTGTCTACAACGGATTGGGGCCGCGACGTCTGCGGTCAGAACAACAGCTTCAGTGCGAACTGGATATTTCGGGCAAGGTAATTTCCGGTGGTCCCGATAGTCCCGAAAGCATTGGTGCCAAAAACATTGTTAGGCATACCAAGATTCGGGTGGTTGAGAAGGTTGAACATCTCAGCCCTGAATTGCAGGGTCATGCGTTCGCGAGGTTGAAATTCTTTGAACGCCGAGAAGTCCAGATTGACTGCGTTGGGACCTCTTACCGTATTGCGACCAAGATTGCCTATGGTTTGCGGCGCATTCAACACAAAGGCTGCCGGGTTGAACCAGTGGTTGACGGAATTCGTGCCGTCGCCATAGATACCGCCGCTATAGGCGAGCCCGGTTGCGTTTGGACGGTCTGCAGTCTGGCCGGTGCCGGCGAGATTCGAGGACGTCTGAATGGTTTCGACGTTGCCGGTTTGAGCAGTTGCAACCGCGTTGAACGCCCATCCCTTAACCAGCACCCCCGGGAGTCCCGTCAAACGATTCCCGAACGGCAGCCGGTAACTCGCGATCATATTGAAGCGCTGGCGAATATCGATGTCCGAATCTCCGCGTTCGTTCTTGAAATTCGTTTCCAATTGGGGAAAGTAAACGCTGAATAGCGTTCCGCCGCCGGTTGCCGGATTGTCGTCGATGTTGTGGGACCAAGTGTAATTTGTGGCCAGGCTAAATCCCTTGCTGAAGCGATGCTCCAGCCCCGTCTGTAACGAATTGTATTCTTGATTCCCGGTTGAGTTGACCCGCTGAATGACCGATACGTTCGGCATCTGGGCATAGTAGGGACGACGCACCTGGATCGTCTTGGGGTCGCCGGGAGGAGCGAGGTCGGCGTTGTAATTGAAAACCACGTGCCGGCTCATCGCACCCACATATCCGACATTGAAAACCAACCCGCCAACCAGTTCTCGCTGCAGGGTCAAATTAAACTGCTCAACGTACGGGTTGGTTATGTTATTGGCCACATTGTAGATGGTGCCAGTAGGATTGTTGGGGTCCGTCGCCACCGGCGAAGGCAAACCTTGCGAAATGAGATTGCCGCTGTTGGTGAGGGCCAGAACACTGGTAAACGGCGGATCGCGAAATACTGAATTTGACCCCGTGCCGGTATTGGGCGGCCAGAAGCTGATGCCGAAGCCTCCGCGCAGCACGGTTTTAGGAGCAACCGTGGCGGCAAAGCCAATTCGTGGCGCGAAGCTGTGCCAGTCGGTAGGCACGCCGACCGTGGGGCCGACACCATTCTGTCCAGCAATGAGAATTTTCCCGCTAGCAATATCCGCCAAGTTTGCGGCTCGGTTTGCAACTTCGGTGAAGGGTGTAAAGACTTCCCAACGCACTCCCAAGTTAAGGGTCAACCAGTGAGTCGCACGCCAGTCATCTTGAACGTAGCCGGCGAATTCCCAGCTTCGGAACCCTTGCTCCACTAGCAACTTGGTTCGCGTCTCTGTGGTCGGATATCCGAGCAAGAGGGAAGCCACGGAATTTCCGGAGCCGGGCACTGAGGAGTTATTGGTATACCCCGTATCAAACAGGAATTGACCCTTTGAGGATGTGCTTTGGAAAGGGGTAAGTTGGCGCCGGCGCAGATCTCCACCCATCTTGATTTGGTGGCTCCCACGAATATAGGTTAGGCTGCCCCGGTATTGGAAGAGATTGTTAATGGTGGCCAGCGGAACCGATGTAGGGTCGCCGAGTCCGACGTAGCCCGCCACTCCAATTGGAGACAGTCCTGAGCTGTCGGAATCGATATTGGTGCCCGGGATTCCAATCCTGCTATTGACATTGCTTAGATAATTGAGCGGTGTGGTCCGAACCACGTAACGCGAATAGGACGCCTTGAGATCCAACAGCAGGGTGGGCGTGAAGGTGTGAATATAGCTCGCGACCGCCTGTTGAGCTCTCTGACGCGCGGTGCCGGCATACTGGCCAGCGTCGCCTCCGGCGAAGATACCATTGACTTCCGGCAATTGGCCGGGCTTGAACGAATTGGTGTCGTTGAACGAATAACGCGCGAAGAATTGGTTTCGCTCGCTGAACATGTGGTCGATCTTGGTGTCGAACGTATCGTCGCGTTGGGCTCTGACTGGGCTGAGCGTGAAGTTATTGGTCAAGCCACCGCTAGTCGGCAGCGGGTAAAGATTAAGCAGTGCGAGTCCAGTGGAATTCATCCTTGCGGGCAGAATCTGGTTGTTGACAAAAGGAAGCCGCGTGGCACTGGAGGTGCCGGTGGTCGGATCGTATATCGGCGGAAGTCCCGCGAAGTTACCGCTGTGCATTGCCAGCGTCGGCACAGTGCTGGCGTAGGTTATTCCTTGACGCAGACGGAGACCTTCATAATCGGCAAAGAAGAACGTTTTGTCCTTTTTAATGGGGCCGCCTATGCTGCCGCCGAACTGATTTTGCTTGTAAGGCGGATTGGCGGCGGTGGCGCCGACGAAGTAATTCTTGGCGTCCAGATGTTCATTGCGGAAGAACTCGAATAGTGAGCCGTGCAAGCTGTTGGTGCCGGATTTGGTGATCAGATTGACGACCCCACCCGCGGTGCGCCCAACTTCGGCGGCATACGAATTGGTATCGACCCTGAATTCCTGAAGCGCGTCTTCCGACGGCTTGACCATGATGGTGCCAATGTACCGCTCATTATCATCCATGCCATCGATGAGATAGCTGTTGGCGTAGTCACGCTGGCCATTGACCGAGACCGCCGACGTGCGCCGCCGGTCATCGGGACGATTCCCGCTGCTCATCGCGTTTGGGACACTTTCGTTGGTACCGGCGCCGAGTTGGGCGAGGCGTACAAAATTGCGCCCATTCAACGGAGTGTCCTGAACAACGCGGTCAGTGATTAAATTTCCGACCACCGCGCTGTCGGACTGCAACGCCGCGGCCTGGGCACTCACTTCCACTGACTCAGTGGCCTGTCCGACTTCCAGGCGAATGTCCTGGCGCGCACGATCGCCGATCGCAAGAACGATCGAATTCAAATTCGCGGCTCGAAAACCTGGGTGCTCCACTTTAATGTTGTAGCGGCCAGCCGGCAACAGTGAGATGACATAATTTCCGGAACCGTTGGTTGTGGCAGTCCGGATCAGATTCGTATCTGGATTTTCCACCGTGATCTTGGCATCCACCAGCACCGCGCCGCTCGAATCGGTGACGGTTCCTAAGATGTCTGCTGTGGACACTTGTGCGGCTAGCGGCCTCAGTGTTGCTAGAAGGGCAAAAACACCAAAAATGCAGGCACGCACCGCAGGCACGGCGCGGCCGATCATTGACTTCTTTAACATTGAATAATCCTCCCGTTAAGTCCGGCTCAACTTCGCTTTGGGGAAAAGCGTATTGAAGACCCCGTTCAGCTCGGATCGTGTCCCATTACGCGACCTTTGCTATCGGATGGAGATTATCATAATACCTGCTTGGCAGCAAGCGATGGACGAATGTTTAACGTTGGCTCGACCCAACAAGGCGCTGCGCCGATCAAGGGGACCAGTGTGCTGGACTAGACGGGCAGCCGCGAGGGTTTCGCAGGGTGACGAACGGACTACTCTAGAGTCTCAGATAACTTCTGATAACGAATATTATGTCTACTTTCATTTACCTTTGTAACCACTGGCAAGCACTCTACATGCTACGCTGAGTGCTGGCAAAGTCCGCTTGATTCCCCCCTTTCGATATCGCATTTGGTTAGTAGGCGCGGCGCTGCTCGCGCTGCAACTCTTCTTTCTCACCGGTCCGGGCATCGAAGAGGACGAGGCGCTATTCGTCGGCCCATTCATCGGCACCGCACCCTCACTTTACGAATGGCACCTGGGCCATTTCCGAATCCCGGTGATGACGATGGATTACATCGGCGCCCTGAAGTCATGGCTCTACTGGCCGGTCTTCCGGCTGTGGACTCCCAACGTCTGGTCGATGCGGTTGCCGGTATGTTTGCTGAGCGTGGTCACGCTGCTGTTGTTCGCGGATGTGGTCCGGCGCGTTGCGGGCAGCCGCGTGGCGCTCGCGGCGGCGGTTTTTCTGGCAACCGATGCGGTTTTCATCCTGATCAACGTCTTCGATATGACCGTTTGCCTGTTGCTCCTCGGAACGGTGGCATTTTTGAATTTGCTGCAGCGCTTTGAGGAATCCGGAAAGCCAATATTCCTGGGCGCGGCATTCTTGGTCGCGGGCCTGGCGCTATGGTACAAGGCCATTTTCATCTTTCCGCTGGCGGCGATGCTGTTGGCTCTGGCGGTGGCGTTTCCGGGCCAGGTATGGCGAAGGTTCACGCTAAGGAACGTGGCGCTGGCGGCGCTCGGCATCGCGGTGGGCGCCGCGCCGTTGATCGCGTTCAATTGGGAACGGCGAGGGGCGACGGTACAGGCTTCGGGTGCACTGCCGAGTGTGCCTGCGCTCGAAAAGCTGGTGATGCTGCAACACACGCTCGACGGGCGCGCGTTTGAACACTACATGTTCCGCAGCACTCTTGCCGAGAAGATCCCGTTGATTGGCGCGCCGACCGGCGAACTGGTGATTCGGTGGTATCGCGAATCGCACTTCGGTCCGGGAAGTGCGCTGCTGCCGGCACTGGTGCTGGCACTGGTAGCGTTGCCGTTCTTAAGAGGGTCCGCACAATTCCCCGCTCTGTTATTCAGTTGGATTGCCATGGCCGCAGCCTATGGCGCGATGTTTGTGTTTCGCGATGCCGGCGCCGGACCACATCACACGGTGATGCTGTATCCCGCTCCCCACTTCATCGTGGCGGCGAGCGCGGCGGGTTTGGCGGAGCGCTACCTGCGCGGCAAGCGAAGCGCGGCGTTTGTTGCGTTCTGCATTGTGCTGGTAGCGTCGAACGCATGGCTGCTGGGGCGCTATGCTCACGCGGCGCGGTCTAACGGATTCAGTGTCTACTGGAGCGATGGCGTCGAGCGCCTCGCGGAGGTGCTTGGTCATCAGAACCTGCCGGTAGCGGTGCTGGATTGGGGCATTCACAACGGCGTACAGATCGACGCGCACGACGCCCTAACCTTTGCCGATCCCGCGCCGCGCGAAAACGTTCTGTATGTGACACATTGCGACGGGTATGTGATCGACGAGTCCCGAACCGCGCAGTTTCAGGCGCAACTGGCGTCCTCGGCGCTGCGCATGACGGCGAATCGCGTGGTGGCCGACAAAAAGAGTCACTTGGTTTATTGCCTGTTTCAACTGGAACGCAATTAGGCGCGTGCCGGACTGCGACGCGCGCGACCATCGCGCTCAAAAAAGAGGTATCATACTTTTTCGCAGGGAGGAATTTCATGAAGAGTGAAGCATTAAAAGCAGCAGGGTTTTCGTTACTGGCTCTAATGATGGCCGGTGCACCGGCGATGGCTCAGCAAACGTCGGCAAAACTTTACAACACCGCTAAGCAGAAACTGCTGGACGGCAAGCAGGTCTTCAGCGTGACCATCTCGAAGCCGGATGTCGCGGCCTATTGCGAGGCGGCCAAGCATTACGACTATACCTGGTTTGAGATGCAGCACAGCACGCTCACCTGGGCCGACATCGAGAAAATGGTCGCGGCCTGTCCGCACTCGGTGGCCACGCCGATGGTGCGCATTCAGGACGAACTGGAAAGCTCTATTCAGCACGCCACCGACATCGGCATGTTGGGAATCATCATGCCCACCGTGGATACCGTTGAGAAAGCCCAAGCCGCTGTCCGCTATGCCAAGTACCCGCCGGAGGGCCGCCGCAGCATGGGCGCCGGACAGGCCGCGAGTATCTGGGTCGGTAAAAGCGCCGACGACAGGATGAAATATCGCACCAGCGTCAATGAGAACATGATGGTGGTGGTGATGATCGAAACGCCCATCGGAGTCGCCCACGCCGCCGACATTGCGGCCGTGCCGGGCGTCGATGCGGTGATGGTTGCCAATACCGACCTAGGCAATTTCTCCGGCTGGTTCGATCACACTGCCGCGCCTTACCAGGGCATGGTCAAACTAATTCACGATGCAACGCTGCACGCCGGGAAGTTCCTGGGTGCGACCGATGCCTCATATGCGAAAGGGCGTCCCGACAGCGCGGATTACCGGTTCCTGCAGAACGGGCCCGCTTTCGATGGCTGGGTGAACCCAAACCGCCCGGGCGCAGCCGGCCGCGGAGCCTCGCACTAATCGTTAGAGCTTCACGCTTCGTTAGAGTTTCACGCTAGCGTTCAGCACCGCTCACACGAATGGGCTGAACGCTGGCCTTTTGCGGCGGCTCTCCGGCCCCTTGCGGTCCGAGCGATTTGGCGGCGCCATCGATCAACGCCTGCTTATCCGTTGCGTTGAGCCGCGCCGCCGGGTGCATGGGCAGGTAGAACCAGGGCGGCATGTCGCCTTTCATGACCTCATCGTCAACGTCCTTGGCGTGCCTCTGCGGTTTGTCCCATTCGGTGAAGTTCAGATGGCTGCGGCCGCCATCCACGTCTCTTTGCAGGAGCCATGACATCGGCGCAACGTGTGCATACCAGGGCCATACGGTTTGGTTGCTGTGGCAGTCATAGCAGGCGCGGTGGAACAACTGGCCGGTTTCGGGCGAGTCCCACGCCGGTTCTTTTGTCACCGGAGGATTCGTATGCCAGTGGCCATAGGGGACAACTTGAATGAGGACGGCGGCCAAGAGCGTCCACATGAGAACCTTCATGACCATATACAGAGCATAGCGCGCGGTTTTCGCCCGACGCTGAACGCGGTCATGAAGGGGCTACTCAGACCCGATGCGGTTGGTTAGCGGCTCGCGCGCTTCGATCCCTTCACCGGCACGAATTTCTGGACGCGCTTGTTTTCGCTGGCCTCGGTAGTAAACAGGTTGCCTTTCGAGTCCACGGCGACTGCATGCACGTTGCGGAACTCGCCGGCATTATGCCCTAACTGACCGAACGACCCGACGATCTCCATCGAATCGCGCTGCATGATCCAGACTTTGTGGTTGGTGCCGTCGGCGACGTAAAAATACCGCTGGTCGGGAGTGAAATCGAGATCGAAGGCGGTGCCGGTTCCCAACGTCTTGGGCGAGATGAGTCCTTCTTTCACGAACTTGCCATCCTGATGGAAGACCTGCACGCGGTCACCGTTTCGGTCGCAGACGTAAACCAGGCCGTCCTTGGCGAGTCGGACGCAGTGCACGGCAACTGAGAACGCTCTGGATGGCGGGCCATCCGGATCGTGCTTTGCCGGAGTGCCCAGTTGCGGCTTCTCGCCATAGGCTCCCCACATCCGCTTGAATGCGCCGGTCTCGGCATCGAACACCAGCACGCGCTGGGCTCCGCCGTCGCCATCGGCGATATACAGCTCATTAGTTTTCGGATCGACGTCCATGTCGGCCGGCTGCCGCCCGAGTACATCCGTGGCGGCGTTGCTGAAGGTCTCGCCGGGCTTCAAGGGGCGGCCGATCTGCATCAGGAACTTTCCACTGGGCGTGAATTTGAGAACCTTCCCCCAATCCTTGCCGGCGACGCCGCTTACCCAGACGTTGCCCTTGTAATCGATATAGATCCCATGTTCGTTGGTGAACCACTCGTATCCGGCGCCGGGGCCTCCCCAGGCCTGCACCACCTTTCCCTGCGCGTCGAATTCGATGACCGGCGGCGCGGGAATGCAGCATTCGGCATTGGGGGGATTGGTGGTGGCGTGCTTTTCATCCGGCCCCAGAGTTGCGGGACGGTGAATAATCCAAACATGATCCTGCGGGCCGATCGCCACTCCGGAGATCGCCCCGATGGCCCACTTATTCGGTAGCGGCTGTGGCCAGGAAGCGTCCACTTCAAGATTGGGGACGTCGTTCTTGGCAGCTCGAGCGGGCTGCGTCAGCAGTGGGCTGCAAACCAGAAGCGCAGCCGCCGCGGTAGCACTCGCGAAGGTTCTGCGCAGAGAGTAGGGTTTAACCGGATTCATAGGGTGTCCTTGGAGCGCGCTGTGGCGCCCCTAGTATTCTACGTCATGCGAACGTATGTTGCTGTCAGACGGCAGTGTGTTGAAGGTAGCTTGGCGGCTCGCAATCGAGCGATCCTAACCGAGGGTTTGCTCTGGTGGAACAAATTGCTTGGACTCGGCGTATTCATTTATGCGCCCGAATCCAAATGACGAAGCTCCAGTAGCAAAGGAAGGCTGGCGCGACCTTCGGTGGCGGGCGCCGTGAAACAGATGAAGCCATGAACAGTTCAGAGGCAAGGGTCGGTAGGACAAATTTAGAACGACCGGCGAGACGCGGATCTAATCTATCTCTACCGTTGGCGCTTCAGGTGAGTTTCTGGGCTTGCACAGCGATCGCGATCGCAGCAGTCTTGCGACGGTTAGTCGCGCTTGGGTATCCCTCGCAGACCGCTCCGCCGCAAATGGCCGCGCTCGACGCCGCGCTTGCATCGCATACGTCGCTGACGCTTGCACATATTCTTCCCGCTCTGGCGTTTGTTCTGCTGACTCCGATTGTCCTGCTGCGGCAGTACAATGCGGTGTGGCTGCAACGGCTGCTTTTTGCGTTGGGAGCGGCTGTGGGAGTTACCGCTTATGCCATGAGCGCCTACTCGATCGGAGGATGGGTGGAACGCTCGGCGGTTCTCTTTTTCAATAGCCTCTTCCTGTTTGCACTTGCGCACGCATATTGGTATATGCGCCGTGGCGAGCCGCTTCAGAAAATGCGGTGGATGTCACGGGCGATCGGGATACTTCTGGGCATCGCTACCACCCGTCCAGTCATGGGCGTTTTTTTCGCTACCAGCCGGTGGACGCATCTCGTACCGAGCCAATTCTTCGGCATCGCATTCTGGATTGGTTTTTCGATCAACACGATTATCGTCGAACTTTGGCTACATTCCGGGGAACGTCAAACTGCAACACCTTGAGTGCGTACGCAAGAACAAAACGATCGGGCCTACTTGCCCACCATGTGCTCCGGGTCATGATTGTTCTCGCAGACGTATTCGCCAATATCGTCGTCGGAGTCGAGATCGGCGACGCGCTTGATGACCCAAGGCTTGGCGTACGTGCCCGGGTCCTCAATCGTGAACTCGATTTCAAGGTGCCCCAGATCCGGCCTGCGCATGCGCTCGATCACGTGCATCTGTTCGGTGTGCGGATGGCCCTGTGGATCGAGCCATGACCGGTCGTTAAACCCGACTGTATCCACTACTAGCGTGTCGCCTTCCCAGTGGCCGATCGAGTGTCCCATCCAGGAGGGGTTCGGATCCTTGGGATGAGTGCGCCCGTCCAGAAACACTTGACGATGGCTGGGGATATCGTCCTCGAACAGCATCACCAGCAGCTTCGGAGTTTGCACCAGCTTATAGGGGAACAACGCACCGGCTGCGAGGATGCCGCGAGTCAGACAGCGGGCGCCTGGAGCATCTTTCGAATTGTTCGCGGCGCGCTCGCGCAATAGCGCCTCGGCCCACGGCAATGGTTCGGGGTTGCCCGGATCGACCGGCCGCTGCGCATACCAAACCGCGGAGAGATCGGGTTTGCCATCCGCCGTTCGCGGCGTGGGACCTGACGGCGTGGGATGCGGACTGTACAGATCAACTCTGAATTCGCGGCCGTCCCCCAAGGTGTCGAACTGGTAATCGGTCAAGTGAATGTCGAACTGCAAGGTCTTCGCGGCGGCGACGGTGACGTCTTTCTGCGTGTAGGGATTGTATCCGAGCAGCGCTACTGAAATTTCGTAAGCGCCCGCCGGCACGTTCGTGAGCGTGTAGAGGCCCTTGTCCGAACTGGTGGATTTATACATTGCTTTCGTCACGACGTTGGTGGCGACAATCGGTGCGTTCGGAACCGGATCGCCGGGCAGGTTCACGACTTTGCCGCTGATCCCGCCGCCGTTTTGCGCAAACGCCGCT
>Ga0070681_10003054_pt1 | contig 15517 bp, 14 predicted proteins | sample KBSC83BmetaG_FD_65650 | JGI IMG/M metagenome (GOLD analysis project Ga0070681, IMG submission 65650) | Corn rhizosphere microbial communities from Kellogg Biological Station, Michigan, USA - KBS C8-3B metaG | ecosystem: Host-associated > Plants > Roots > Rhizosphere | place: USA: Michigan...
TCGGCCCGTTCGGCGCGCCGAACGGCGGCACGATCGTGACCAACGAGGATCTCGGCATCGGCGGTCACGAGACGTGGACGTATACGGTCACCTATACGATCACCGATTCGGCGCTCGCGTCCGACTGCGCCAATCCGCTCGGGGGCCTGCGCAACAGCGCGCAGATCGTCGGCGGCAATCCGCCCGCGCAAACGTGCACCGGCGCCGCGAGTGTCGCGATCATGAAGACCGCGTCGGTGCCGGCGCCGACCGGCAATCCGAACGAGTTCACGCTGACCTACACGGTGAATGTGAGCAACGCGGGCTCGTTGCCGGGCTCGTACGATCTCTCCGACGTGCTGACGTTCAACGGCGCGACGATCACGGCGATCACGGCGCCCGCGTACAGCTCGTCGTCGGGCGACACGCAGGACGGCACGCTCGGCGCGTTCGGCCCGCCGGACGGCGGCGTCATCGTAACCGGCGAAGCCCTCGGCGCGGGCGGCGCGGAGACCTGGACTTACACGGTCACCTATACGATCGACACCGCCGCGGTCGCCGAAGACTGCGCCGATCCGAACGGCGGCCTTCGCAACAGCGCCGCGCTCGGCGGCTCGTTTGCCGGCCAGTCCGCGACCTGCACCGGCGCGCCCGACGTCGTCGTCGGCAAGAGCGCAAGCGGTCCCGCGCCGACCGGCAATCCGAACGAGTACGCGCTGACCTATGTCGTGACCGTGCAGAACGACGGCACGCAGCCGGGCACGTACGATCTCGACGATACGTTCGCGTTCACGGGGCTCGGCAACATCACGGTGAGCGCGATCACGCACAACGGGCCCGATCCGCTCGCGACGACGCTCGGCTCGCTCGGCGCGGCCGGTGGCAACATCGTCACGAACGAGACCATCGCGGCCGGCTCGAGTGAAACCTACACATACACGGTGACGTTCACGGTCGACGATGCCGGCGCGGTCGGGTCGTGCGCGACCGGCGGCGGGCTCGTGAACAACGCGGCGCTCGGCGGCACGAAGACCGGGCAGGTCAGCACGTGCAGCGACGTGCCCGACGTCGTCGTCGCGAAGAGCGCAACGTCGCCGGCGGCGACCGGCACGCCGAATCAGTTCGCGATGACGTACACGGTCACGGTCGACAATCTCGGCGCCGCCGCGGGCACCTACGATCTCGCCGATGCGTTCACGTTCGCCGGCGCGACGATCGACACGGTCAGCGCGATCACGCACGGCGGCGCCGATCCGCTCGCGACGACGCTGGGCACGCTGACGGCAGGCGGCGGCACGATCGTGACCGGCGAGACGATTGCGGGGGGCTCGAACGAGACGTACAGCTACACGGTCACGTTCACGGTGACTGATCCCGCGACGGCCAACGATTGCGTCGCTCCGTCCGGCGGCTTGAGAAACAACGCGAGCCTCGGCGGCAGCGCGACCGGCTCGGCAGCGACCTGCAACGGTGCGCCTTCGGTTTCGATCACGAAGGCGCTGACCGGCGAGAGCGGCACGATTCCCGGTGTCGCCGAGCCCGGCGAGACGCTGACCTACACGATCACGCTGAGCAACGCGGGTTCGGTCGATCAGACGAACTACGGGCTGACCGATCCGCTCGATCCGAACGTCGCGTTCGTCTCGGCGAGCAACGGCGGCGCGCTGTCGGGCGGCGTCGTCACGTGGACCGGCCTCACGGTTCCCGCCGGCGGCACGCTCGCGTTGACCGTCATCGTCACGGTCGTCGATCCGATTCCGGCCGGCATCGACACGATCGGCAACGTCGCCTACGAATCCGGCACGACGCCGCCCGACTGCACGGCGACGCCGCGTCCGGCGAACTGCACGGTGACGCCGACCGAAGGCGTCGTCTCGATCGCGAAATCGGTCGTCGACGCGAACGGCAACGGCGTCGCCGAGCCCGGCGAGACGCTGACGTACACGATCACGCTGACCAGCACGAACGGCGGCGACGTGACCGGCTATGGCGTCACCGATCCGCTCGATCCGAACGTGATCTTCGATTCGGCGAGCAACGGCGGCATCTTCGCGGCCGGCTCGGTGTCGTGGACGAACCTGACGATTGCGGCGAACAGCAGCCTTGCGCTGAGCGTCGTCGTCACGGTCGTCGATCCGATGCCGCCCGGCGTGACGTCGATCGGCAACTACGCCTATGAAACCGGCGGCCCGCCGCCGGACTGCACGCTGACGCCGCGGCCGCCGAACTGCACGACGATCCCGGTGCTGCCGGGTGCGGTGTCGATCGCGAAGTCCGTCGCCGATGCGAACGGGGACAATGTCGCCGAGCCCGGCGAGACGCTGACATACACGATCACGCTGCGCAACATGGGCGGCGGCGATGCGACGAGCTACGGCGTCACCGATCCGCTCGATCCGAACGTCGTGTTCGTCAACGCCGATCACGGCGGCGCATTTGCCGGCGGCACCGTGACGTGGTCGGGCCTCACGGTGCCGGCGAACGGAACGCTGGCGCTCACGGTCGTCGTGACGGTCGCGAATCCGATTCCGGCCGGTGTCACCGCGATCGGCAACGTCGCCTACCAGGCAGGCACGACGCCGCCGGACTGCACCGCGACGCCGCTGCCGGCGAACTGCGCAGTCATCGTGACGCCGCCGCCGAGCGGCGGTGCGCCGGCGCTCCTGATCCAGAAGAGCGCAAACACGACGCAAGTTTCGCCGGGCGGCACGATCGTCTACACGCTCGCGGTCGGCAACGTCGGCACCGCGGACGCGACAAACGCGGTGATCAGCGATCCGATACCGGCCGGCATTGCGAGCTATGCATGGACGTGCGTCGCGTCAGGCGGCGCTGCGTGCGCACACGCGAGCGGCACGGGCGCGATCGTGGAAACGATCGCAGTGTTCCCGGTCGGCGGTGTCATCACGTACACCGTGACGGCAACGCTCGTCACGAATCCGCCGGCGGACATCCAGAACGTCGCGAGCGTGACGCCACCAGGTCTCGGCACGTGCGAGCCTTCCGGCACGCCGCCGCCGTGCACGGCGACGGTCGTCGTCACGGTGACGCCGCCGGGCGGCGGCACGGTCGAGCCGGTGCCAACGATGAACGTCTGGGCGTTGTGGCTGCTGGCGCTCGTGCTGGCGAGCGCAGGCTTCGGCGCGGCGCGCGCACGAGAGCGTCAGGAGGACCGAGGAAACCCGTGATGCTGGCGAGCACATGCATCCGGGTCGTCTCGTGCGCAAAACCGAAGGCGCCGGATGCGGATGCTCGCGGGGAGGACGATGGAACGCCGCGCGTCGTCCCGGCTTGAGCCGGGACGCGCTTGCTGGCAATCGTCGGTGGATTCCGGTTGACGAACCCGGCTGACGGGGCGCGCGTCTGACGGAGGTCGGGACCGTCAGCGCTTGACGGACTTCGCCGCACGCTTCTTCGGCGCGGCGCCGCCGTTCAACTTGCGCACCTCGCGCGAAAGCTCGTCGACCTTCCGGGTCAGCGTGCGAACTTCGTCGCGGCCCGGTGCGCCGAGGCGATTCAGTGCGCGCGCGACGCGGTTCTCGAATACCTTCTCGAGCTTGTCCCAGGTTTCCTGGCTGCGCTCGCGGACCTGGCCGAGCGTCGCCTCGACGCTGCCGCGCGCCTCGGCAACCTTCGAGTCGGTGAACTTGCGCGTCTTCGCGTCGAGCGCGGCGCCTTCCTTGACCAGCGACTCGAACAGCTTGCCGCCTTCGGCCTGCGCCTTGACGAACGCGCCGAGCCCGGCGAGCCAGATTTGCTGCGCCGAATCCATCACGGTCTGGCTGATGCCGCGCGCCTGCTGCGCGGCGGCTTCAGCGGTGGGGCGGTTCTTGAGTTTCGGCTTCGTCATGCGTCGCTCCGTGTCGGATGGCGCGGCGGATACCGCGCACTGCGCGAATGTAGGAAGCGCCGTTAGAGCAGTCACACTATCGGTGCGTGACGTCCGAAAAGACGGTAGCCGGTAGCCGCAGAGCAACGTCGTTTTGCGCGTTCCGGCCCATGTCTTCCTTCAGGCATCGCCAAACTCCGCATCGAGCTTGCGCGCGATCTCCTTCTCGATGACGGGCTTCAGCGCGCTCATCAGGAAACCGAGCTCCGCGTGGATGTGGACATCGCCCTTGGCCACCTTGATCAACCCCTTCGCCCCCGAGCGGGAAAACTCGAGCGTGTTGCCGTCCCAGGCATGCGTAAAGCCGTATTCCTTCGCGACGGCCTTGGCCACGCGCTCGACCGCGGCTCTCGCGTCCTTGAGGCTCTTGCCGTGCTTGCGGCGGATGTCGATGGCGGCCATGGCGCGGATCCGGGCGAAAGTGGGCGGCGGCAATGATGCCCGAGAAACTCGCCGGCCGGCCAACGGCGCGGATTGCCCTCCGGCGCCTGCACAAGCGCTCGCGGCAAGGCCGCTATACTGGCGCACCTTCGCGGCCGACCCCTCTTGATGCGACTCAGCTTTCTCAACGGCGAGCATGCCGATTTCGTCGTCGAGGATGGCGTCATCAGTCTCGGCGGCGCGGAGGGCAACACGCTCGTCCTCGCGGGCCGCGACATCGCGCCGTGGCACGCGCGCATCACGGTCGACCGGCGCGGCATCGTGCTCGAAGTGCTCGATTTCGCCGCGCGCACGCACGTGAATGCGCGCCCGGTGCGCGAGAAGGCGCTGCTCAGGCTCGGCGACGTGCTCGTGCTCGGCGTCGTCGCGATGATGCTGAAACCCGATCGCGACGATGCGATCCGGACTGCGCTCCCGGCGGAATCCGATGACCCCGGGGACGCCGAAGACACGCCCGACGACGCGCCGGCGCGCGTCGTGCTGCGCGGCGTCGCCGGGAGTCATTTCGGCCGTGCGATCGCGCTGAAGCAGCGGCTCGTCGTCGGCCGCGCGGCCGATTGCGACATCGTCATCGACGATGCGCAGATCGCGCCCCATCACGCGACGGTCGAGAACATCGACGAGACGATCTGCCTGCGCGACATGGGCTCGGGCGCCGGTGCGCTCGTCAACGGTCTTCGCCTCACGACGGCCGTGCTGCACACGGGCGACCAGATCGCGTTCGGCCGCGATCAGTTCCTGATCGAAGCGCCGGGCATGCCGCTGCGCGGCGAAGTCGTCGCCTCGCCGCATGCCGAGCTCGCGCAAGCCGACGCGTCGGATGCGGTCGCGATGCCGGCCGATGCGCGCGGCTCGATCTGGTGGCTGATCGGCGCGGCGGCGCTGATCGCGCTCGGTCTCGTCTGGATCCTCCTGCGCGGGGCGTAGCTCGGCGAACCGGCGATTCGCGGCCGTATTGCGCACGTGCTGCGCTGCGGCATAATGCGGGCTCATCGCTTCGGAGGGCTCGCGTGAGCCGCGGATACAACTTCAGCGCAGGCCCGGCCGCGCTGCCGGAAGACGTCCTCAACCAGGCGAAAGCCGAGCTCCTCGAGTGGGACGGCGCGCGCGCGTCCGTGATGGAGATCAGCCATCGCGGCAAGGATTTCGTCGCGCTCGCCGCCGAATCCGAGCGCGACATCCGCGAGTTGCTCGCGATCCCGTCGAACTACAAGGTGCTGTTCCTGCAGGGCGGCGCGACGCAGCATTTCGCCCAGATCCCGATGAACCTCGCGCGGCGCGGCGAAAGCGCCGACTACATCGTCACCGGCGACTGGGGCGAGAAGGCGGCGAAGGAAGCGAAGCCGACGATCGGCGTGCGCATCGCGGCGACGTCGGAGGCGACCCGCTACGATCGCATTCCGGCGCGCGATACCTGGGATCTCGATCCGAACGCCGCCTACGTGCACTACACGCCGAACGAGACGATCCGCGGCGTCGAGTTCCTGTCGGTGCCCGACGTCGGCGCCGTGCCGCTCGTCGCAGACATGTCGTCGACGATCCTGTCGCGGCCGCTCGACGTCGCGAAGTTCGGCCTGATCTACGCCGGCGCGCAGAAGAACATCGGCGCGGCCGGTCTCGTCGTCATGATCGTGCGCGATGACGTGCTCGCGCGCTCGCCCAAGGACATTCCGAAAATCCTGAGCTACGCCGCGCAGGCCGCGCAGGATTCGATGCTGAACACGCCGAACACGTTCGGCTGGTATCTGGCCTCGCTCGTGTTCAAGTGGCTCAGGAAGCAGGGTGGGCTCGCGGCGATGGCCGAGCGGAATCGTGCGAAGGCGACGCTGCTTTACGACTACATCGATGGCTCCGGCTTTTATCGGAACCCGGTCGAGGCGTCGGCACGATCGTGGATGAACGTGCCTTTCACGCTGCCCAACGACGCGCTCGATGCGCCGTTCCTCAAGGAATCGGAGGCGGCGGGATTGCTCGCGCTCAAAGGGCACCGCGCCGTCGGCGGCATGCGCGCGTCGATCTACAACGCGATGCCGCTCGCGGGCGTGCAGGCGCTGGTGGATTTCATGAAGGATTTCGCGAAGCGGAACGGATAGCAGAAGCCGTCATTCCGGCGCAGGCCGGAATCCAGCTCCGCAACGCGACGCCGCAAAACTGGATCCCGGCCTGCGCCGGGATGACGAAGCCATGGAGCAAGCGTTGTTCAAGATCCAGACCCTCAACAACATCTCGCGCAACGGCCTCGACCGGCTGCCGGCGAACCTCTATCGCGTCGCGAACGACGTCGCCGAGCCCGACGCCGTGCTCGTACGCTCGGCCGACATGCACAAGTCACCGATCGCGACGAGCGTCAAGGCGGTTGCGCGCGCGGGCGCCGGCGTCAACAACATCCCGGTCGGCGACCTTTCCGCGCGCGGCGTGCCGGTATTCAATGCGCCCGGCGCGAATGCGAACGCGGTCAAGGAGCTCGTCGTCGCCGGCATGCTGCTCGCGGCGCGCAACCTCGCCGATGCGCTCGGCTTCGTCGGCGAGCTGAAGGCCGGCCACGATCTGCACGATCGCGTCGAAGCGGAAAAGAAGCGATTCGTCGGCTCGGAGCTTTCCGGCAAGACGCTCGGCGTGGTCGGCCTCGGCGCGATCGGCGTCAAGGTTGCGAACGCCGCGTACGCGCTCGGCATGCGCGTGCTCGGGTTCGATCCGCACATGACGGTCGAAGGCGCGTGGCAGCTTTCGTCCGAAGTCGCCAAGGCGGGTTCGTTGAACGAGCTCTTTGCCGCGTCCGACTATATCTCGTTCCATGTGCCGCTCAACGACAGGACGCGCGGCATCTTCGGCGCGCAGGCGCTCGCGTCGGCGCGCCAGGGCGTCGTGCTGCTGAACTTCGCACGCGAGGGGATCGTCGATCCGGCGACGCTGCGCGACGGTCTCGCGAGCGGCCGCATCGGGCGCTACGTCAGCGACTTCCCCGACGCGGACCTCCTCGGCAACCCGCGCGTGATCGCGCTGCCGCATCTCGGCGCGTCGACCGGCGAGGCGGAGGAGAACTGCGCGGTCATGGTCGTCGACCAGCTCCGCGATTTCCTCGAGCACGGCAACATCCGCCATTCGGTCAACTTTCCGGAGACGCGCATGGCGCGCAGCGGCTCGGCGCGCATCTGCATCGCGAACCAGAACCGGCCGAACATGATCGGCCAGCTGTCGAACGTGCTCGGCGAAGCCGGCGTCAACATCGCGCAGATGCACAACGCATCGCGCGCCGACATCGCCTACACGCTCGTCGACGTCGATTCGCCGGTCACCGCATCGCTCGTGTCCGCGATCGACGCGATCGATGGCATCCTGTCGGTCCGCGTGATCGAAGGTTGATGCGATGGCCGCGAAGCCGAAATTGCCCGCGCCGGCGCCGAATCCGCAGCTTGCGCAAGTGCGCGCGCGCATCGACGCGATCGACCGCCAGATCCAGGCGCTGATCGCCGAGCGCGCCGATTTCGCGCGGAAGGTCGGCAAGGCGAAGGGCAAGCTCGCCGCTGCCGTCGACTACTATCGCCCCGAGCGCGAGGCGCAGGTGCTGCGCATGGTCGTCGACCGCAACGAAGGCCCGCTCAGCGACGAGGTGCTCGTGCACGTGTTCCGCGAGATCATGTCGGCGTGCCTCGCGCAGCAGGAGCCGCTCAAGATCGGCTACCTCGGCCCCGAAGGCACGTTCTCGCAGCAGGCCGTGCTCAAGCATTTCGGGCGCTCGGCGCACGGCATGCCGATGGTCAGCATCGAGGAAGTGTTCAACGAGGTCGAGAGCGGCAACGCCGATTTCGGCGTCGTGCCGGTCGAGAACTCGGGGCAGGGCACGATCCAGATCACGCTCGACCTGTTCCTCACCTCGCAGCTCAAGATCTGCGGCGAGGTCGAATTGCGCGTGCACCAGTTCCTGCTGTCGCGCTCGGGCCGCATCGAGGACATCGAGCGCATCTACTCGCATCCGCAGTCGTTCGCGCAGACGCAGGCTTGGCTGCGCGGCAACCTGCCGAAGGTCGAGAAGATTCCGGTGTCGAGCAACGCCGAAGCGGCGCGGCGCGCGCGCAACTCCGACGACTCGGCCGCGATCGCCGGCGAGAGCGCGGGCCTGATCTACGGGCTCAAGAAAGTCATCATGGGCTCGATCGAGGATCACGCCGACAACACGACGCGCTTCCTCGTCATCGGCCGCTCGATCTTCCCGCCGTCGGGCCACGACCGCACGTCGGTGCTCGTCTTCATCAAGGACCAGCCCGGCGCCCTCTTCAACGTGCTGAGCCCGTTCGCGAAGCACGGCATCAGCATGAACCGCATCGAGTCGCGGCCGTCGCACCAGGCGAAATGGGAGTACGGGTTCTTCATCGATCTTGCCGGCCACGTCGACGACGCGCCGATGAAAAGGGCGCTCGCCGAGCTCGCAGCGCATGCGGCGCAGGTCAAGGTGCTCGGCTCGTACCCGGTCGCGGTGCCGTGAACGCGGTGCCGAACGATGCGTCGTGGGATGCGTTCGATGCGGGAACGCTCGCGAACGCGGCGACGTCCGCACTCCGTGCGTACGATCCGGGTCATGATCTTCCTGCGTTGCGCAAGCGTTTCGGCCGCGACATCGCGGAGCTCGGCTCGAACGAGAATCCGCTCGGCCCGAGCCCGCGCGCGATCGAAGCGATGCGCGATGCGCTCGCCGAGACGTTCCGCTATCCCGATCCGCGCGGCCTCGCGCTGAAGGCGGCGCTCGGGGCGCACCATCGTGTCGGCGTCGACCGCATCGCGCTCGGCAACGGCTCGCACGAGCTCCTGATCCTGCTCGCGCAGTGCTTCGCCGATCCGGCGCATTCGATCGTGTACTCGCAATTCGGCTTCGCGGTGTTTCCGATCGCGACGGCCGTGACCCGCGCGATCCCGCTGCGCGTGCCGGCGCTTTCGCGCAACGATGCGACGGCGCCGTTCGGGCACGATCTCGACGCGATGGCCGCCGCGATTCGCGGCGACACGCGCATCGTCTACGTCGCGAACCCGAACAACCCGACCGGCACGTGGTTCGACGATGCCGCGCTCGAGCGGTTCGTCGCCCGCGTGCCGCGCGACGTGCTGCTCGTCGTCGACGAGGCGTATGGCGAATACGTCGACGCGCCGGGCCTTTCGAGCGCGCTGCGGCTCGCGGATCGGCATCCGAACCTGATCGTCACGCGCACGTTCTCGAAGGCGTACGCGCTCGCCGGGCTTCGCGTCGGTTATCTGATCGCGCATCCGAGCGTCGTCGCCGTCGTCGAGCGGCTGCGCGAATCGTTCAACGTGAACAACGTTGCGCTCGCCGCGGCGGAAGCGGCGCTCGGCGACGCCGCGCATCTTGCGAAAGCAAAGGCGTGGAACACGTCGGAGCGCACGTGGCTCGCCAAGGCGCTCGAATCGCGCGGCTATCGCGTGCTGCCGTCGCAGACGAACTTCGTTCTCGTCGACCTCGGCCGCGACGCGGCGCCGTTCGAGACGCATCTCTTCGAGCGCGGCGTCATCGTGCGCCCGATGGGCGGCTACGGGCTCGGCGAATCGGTGCGCATCAGCATCGGCAGCCGCGCGGAGAACCAGCGGCTGCTGGACGCGCTGCCTTGAGCGAAGCGATCGGCTGGATCAGCGAACCGGCCGGTCCGATCCGCGGCGACATCACCGTTCCGGGCGACAAGTCGATCTCGCATCGCGCAATCCTGCTCGCGGCGATCGCCGAAGGCACCTCGCACATCGGCGGCTTTCTCGAAGGCGAGGACACGCGCGCGACCGCGGCTGCGTTCGCCGCGCTCGGCGTCGCGATCGAAGCGCCGGAGCCGTCGCGGCGCATCGTGCACGGCGTCGGCCTGCACGGTCTCAGCGCGCCGCATGCGCCGATCGACTGCGGCAACGCCGGCACCGGCATGCGTCTCCTGACAGGATTGCTCGCAGGCCAGTCGTTCGATTCGGAGTTGATCGGCGACGCGTCACTGTCGCGCCGTCCGATGCAGCGCGTGATCGAGCCGCTGGCGCAGATGGGCGCGGACATCGCGGCCGGGCCGGGCGCGCTGCCGCCGCTGCGCATTGGTGGCGGGCGTGCGTTGCACGGCATCGACTACACGCCGCCCGTCGCGAGCGCGCAAGTCAAATCGGCGATCCTGCTCGCCGGTCTTTATGCCGCAGGCGAGACGACGGTTCGCGAGCTGCATCCGACGCGCGACTACACCGAGCGCATGCTGGCCGCGTTCGGCTGGCCGATCGCGTTTTCGCCCGGTCGCGCCAGCCTGGCCAGCGGACATCGGCTGCGTGCGACCGACGTCGCCGTACCGGCCGACTTTTCGTCCGCGGCGTTCTTCATCGTCGCCGCGACGATCGCGCCGGGATCGGCGCTTCGCCTGCGCTCGATCGGCCTCAACCCGCGCAGGACCGGCCTGCTCGCCGTGCTCCGCAGCATGGGCGCCGACATCCGCGAGGAAGCCAGGCGCGAGGAGGGCGGCGAGATCGTCGCCGATCTCGTCGTGCGCTCCGCGCCGCTTCGCGGCATCGACGTGCCGATCGAGCGCGTGCCGGACATGATCGACGAGTTCCCGATCCTGTTCATCGCGGCGGCGGCGGCGCGCGGCACGACGACGGTCCGCGGCGCGGCCGAGCTGCGCGTCAAGGAATCGGATCGCATCGCGGCGATGGCCGGCGGCCTGCGCGCGCTCGGCGTCGCCGTGACCGAAACGCCGGACGGCGCCGTGATCGAAGGCGGCGTGCTCGGTGGAGGCAGCGTCGATTCCGCCGGCGACCATCGCATCGCGATGAGCTTCGCGGTCGCGGGGCTCGTCGCGAAGGACGGTATCCGGATTTCCAACTGCGCGAACGTCGCGACGTCGTTTCCGGGCTTCGCCGACCTCGCACGCTCGGCCGGATTTGCGCTTCGCGGGCAATCGGCATAGCCTGTACGTACGTACGTACGGAATGCGCCGATGGATACCAAGGTTTCCCTCACGGAACTGCGCCAGCGGCTGTTCCAGCTCGCCGACCACGTCGCCGCCACCGGCGAGCCGCTCGTGATCGTGCGCAACGGCGTGCGCCTGCGGCTCGTTCGCGAGGACGCGGTCGCCGGGGGCCCCGGCCGGCTCGCACGGCTCGTCAGGCGCAACGTCGTGATCGGGCCGCCGCTCGATCCGCATGAATCGCCGGCGCAATGGTCCGAAGCCGCGTTCCAGGTCGCCGAGCCGAAAACCGGGTATCGCGTGGGCAAGCGCGCGCGGAACCCGCGCAAGTGATCATGCTCGACACGCACGTCGCGGTCGCGCTTTACGGGGGTCGCACGGGCGGGCTCGGGCCGGCGGCGCGTCGGGCGATCGACAGGGAGGTCGTGACGATCTCGCCGGCCGTGCTGCTCGAGATCGAGCTCCTGTTCGAAATCCGGCGTCTCTGCGAAGGCGCGAAGGTCGTCGCGACGCGTCTTGCGGAGGATCTCGACATCCGGGTCGCCGGCGAGCGTTTTGCCGACGTTGCGGCCGAAGCGCTGGCGTTCGGATTCACGCGGGACCCCTTCGATCGCCTGATCGTCGCCCACGCATCGCTCATGAAGGCGACCCTGATCACCGAGGACGCGATGCTCCGCCACCGATACGCAAAATCGATGCGCTGAGCGAGAGGCCGCGGCCGTGGCGCGGCTCGGCTAGAATCGCGCGCCTTGCGACCGCCGAGCGCCATGACTGCCCGATCCGAAAACCCGCGCTCCGACCCGAAGATCCCGGTCCTGGCGATCGACGGGCCGTCCGGCTCGGGCAAGGGCACGATCAGCCGCGCGGTCGCCGAGGCGCTTGGCTGGCATCTGCTCGATTCCGGCGCGATCTATCGCGCGGTCGGCTACGCGGCCGGCGAGGAAGGCATCGATCTTTCCGATGCCGAAGCTGTAACCCGCTGTGCCGAAACGACAAAAATCTTGTTCCGGGATCCGAAGGACGGCGGCGAGACGCGCGTCATCGTGAACGGCCACGACGCGACCGACGAGCTCCGCACCGAAACCTGCGGCGCGGCGGCTTCCGCGATCGCGGCAATCCCCGGCGTCAGGGCCGCGCTGTTCGACAAGCAGCGCGCGTTCCGCCGCTCGCCGGGCCTCGTCGCCGACGGCCGCGACATGGGAACGGTCGTTTTCCCCGAGGCGCCGTACAAGGTGTTCCTGACCGCCAGCGCCGACGAAAGGGCCCGAAGGCGCTATAAGCAGTTGAAAGAAAAGGGTTTGAATGTTACGCTTTCATCCCTTTTGCGCGAGATCGAGGCGCGCGACGAGCGCGACGCGAATCGCAAGGTCGCACCGCTACGGCCGGCGTCGGGGGCGCTGATCGTCGATACCACCGGGATGCCCGTCGCTGACGTGGTCCGGAAGGTGCTCGCGGTCGTTCGCAACGACTGACGCCGGAAGATCGAAACGACCTTTCGAAGCCTCGGCTTCGCACGCATTTGCAGACGTGTTTTTCCGATCGCCCCGAACGGGCGGTCGGCGCCTCGAAAGGGGCAAGGCCCGGCGGCGACGCCGGAACTCAACGATGCGGGATTCCATCCGGACATCCGCATCACCAGAAGGTGGGTTGGCGACTCGCGACGAGCGCCGGCCTGTTCTTTCAACTGGAACCCAACAATGACCGAAAGTTTTGCTGAACTGTTCGAACAGAGCCAATCGCTCGCCAAGCTGCGCTCTGGTGCCATCGTCTCCGGCATCGTCGTCGACATCCGTCCGGACGTCGTCGTCGTCAACGCCGGTCTCAAGTCCGAAGGCATCATCCCGATCGAGCAGTTCAAGAACGAGAAGGGCGAGCTCGAGATCCACGTAGGCGACGAGGTCAAGGTCGCGCTCGACGCCATCGAGAATGGCTTCGGCGAGACGATGCTCTCGCGCGAGAAGGCCAAGCGTTCGCTGGTCTGGGACGAGCTCGAGGAAGCGCAGACCGCCAACGCCGCAGTGACCGGCCGGATCTCCGGCAAGGTCAAGGGCGGCTTCACCGTCGACATCAAGGACGTCCGCGCGTTCCTGCCGGGCTCCCTCGTCGACGTGCGCCCGGTGCGCGATCCGTCCTATCTCGAAGGCAAAGAGCTCGAGTTCAAGATCATCAAGCTCGACCGCAAGCGCAACAACGTCGTCGTCTCGCGTCGCGCGGTCGTCGAGAGCGAGTTCTCCGAGGAGCGCGAAAAGCTGCTCGAGCGCCTGCAGGAAGGCGCGGTCGTCAAGGGCGTCGTCAAGAACCTCACCGACTACGGTGCGTTCGTCGACCTCGGCGGCATCGACGGCCTCCTGCACATCACCGACATGGCGTGGAAGCGCGTGCGTCATCCGAGCGAGGTCGTCAACGTCGGCGACGAGCTCGAGGTGCGCGTCCTCAAGTTCGATCGCGAGCGCAATCGCGTTTCGCTTGGGCTCAAGCAGCTCGGCGAGGATCCGTGGGTGCAGATCGCCCGCCGCTATCCGACCGGCACGCGTCTTTTCGGCAAGGTCTCGAACGTCACGGACTACGGCTGCTTCGTCGAGCTCGAGCCCGGCGTCGAAGGCCTCGTGCACGTCTCGGAAATGGACTGGACCAACAAGAACGTCAACCCGGCCAAGGTCGTGCAGGTCGGCGACGAGGTCGAGGTCATGGTGCTCGACGTCGACGAAGAGCGCCGCCGCATCTCGCTCGGCATGAAGCAGACGCGCGCCAATCCGTGGGAAGCGTTCGCCGCGATCCACAAGAAGGGCGACAAGGTCATGGGCACGATCAAGTCGATCACCGACTTCGGCGTGTTCGTCGGCCTCGACGGCGGCATCGACGGCCTGGTCCATCTGTCGGATATTTCGTGGCAGACGACCGGCGAAGACCTCGTGCGCAACTTCAAGAAGGGCGACGAGCTCGAGGCCGTGGTTCTCGCGGTCGATCCGGAGCGCGAGCGTATCTCGCTCGGCATCAAGCAGCTCGAGCAGGATCCGTTCGGCCAGTTCATGGCCGCGCATCCGAAGGGCAGCATCCTCAACGGCACCGTCCGCGAGGTCGATGCCAAGGGTGCGACGATCGATCTCGGCGAAGGCGTCGAGGGTTACCTGCGTGCGAACGACATCGCCAAGGAGCGTGTCGACGACGCGACGCAGCATCTCAAGGTCGGCGACAAGGTCGAAGCCAAGTTCATCGGCATGGACCGCAAGGGCAGGAGCCTCCAGCTCTCGATCCGCGCGAAGGACGAGGACGAGCTGCAGGACGCGCTCTCGGAGTATCAGAGCGCCACGGGCGGCACGACCAAGCTCGGCGCGCTGCTCAAGGAACAGCTGAACCGCTGATGTGAAGGGCCGGGCGCGCGGTGCGAACCGCGCGCCCGTTCGGCGACGTAGTGCCACAAAGATGGATCGCCCCGAAACGACGCGCCATGTCCGAACACGATTCCACGACCGATACTTCAATGACCAAGTCGGAGCTGATCGAAGCCCTCGCCGAGCGGCAGAAGCATCTTGCCGCCAACGACGTCGAGCTCGCGGTCAAGAGCCTGCTCGAGCAGATGAGCCAGGCGCTCTCGGTGGGCGAGCGCATCGAGATCCGCGGTTTCGGCAGCTTCTCGCTGCACTACCGGCCGCCGCGCATGGGCCGCAATCCGAAGACCGGCGACGCGGTCGCATTGCCGGGCAAGCACGTGCCGCATTTCAAGCCCGGCAAAGAGCTCCGCGAGCGCGTCAACGGCGGCGCAGAGTCGTCCGACGGCAACGACTGAGCTTGCGTTTCATGACCGTTTTCCACCGCAACGCGGCGGCTTTCGCCGAGCGTCGTGCGCGGTCATGATAGGGTGACGCCGCCGCGCCGCGGCCGTGATTTCCGAACGCGAAGCCCCACATCGTCCGCATGCGCCTCGCCCTCGTCATCATCGTCGTCCTCTTCGTCGTGTTCGGCGCCGTCTTCGGCGCGCTGAACGCCGAGCGCATCACGCTCGATCTCTATTTCTGGCAGCCGGGCGTGCCGAAAGGCGCACTGATCCTTTCGGCCGTCGTCGTCGGCTGGCTTGCCGGCGGCATCGTCGCGTGGCTCGCGCCGCGGCCGAGGATCCATCGCGAGCTTCGCGAGACGCGCAGGCAGCTCAAGGAAGCGCGCGCCGAACCGCAGCCGCCGAGCGACGGCGCGCCCGAGGACGCATGAGCGAGTTCGCGCTTCCTCTGCTCTTCCTCCTGCTTCCGGTTGCCGCGTGGTCGGGATGGGTCATCGGCCGGCG
>Ga0070681_10003055_pt1 | contig 15512 bp, 13 predicted proteins | sample KBSC83BmetaG_FD_65650 | JGI IMG/M metagenome (GOLD analysis project Ga0070681, IMG submission 65650) | Corn rhizosphere microbial communities from Kellogg Biological Station, Michigan, USA - KBS C8-3B metaG | ecosystem: Host-associated > Plants > Roots > Rhizosphere | place: USA: Michigan...
TTACGACCTCGAGCTTGATTGGGGTCAGGAGACGGCGCGAGATCGAGCGGCGATTCGCGGCGCTACTGGAAATCGATGACGAAGCGCTTGACGATCTTCTCCATGACGTCGTCCGCGGCGACGATGCGGCAGCCGATGCGCGTCGCGCGCTCGCCATTCGGCAGGACGAACGGCATCACGTACTTGAGCTCGATGTCCGCGCTCACCGGCTGCTCCCCGGAGGGCGTGATGCGCGCGGCGCGGATCCACGTGCCGGCGCAGAGCGGCAGCCCGGCGTCGCCGAGCAGGAACGCATGTCCGTCCATGCTCATGTCGACGAGCCGCGCCTCGAGCGTGAGGGTGCCGATGGGCAACTGGCAGCGCAGGTCCGGCGCGCTGCGCGGCATCGGCGCGCGCACCACCTTCTTGTTGTGATGGAGCGCGAGCACCACCGTGGGCGAGGTCATCTCGAACGCGCGCTGGCCGCCGCCCTCGCTGAGGCGCGGGCGCACGCAGGAGAAGGCGAACTGGCCGGCACGGTGGTGGCAGCGGAAGTTCACCGACGGCAGCTTGAGGAGCTCGGCATTCGCGTCCTTCGAATCCGACTCGGCCATCAGCAACCGCTGCTTCACCGGGTCGACGAGGAGCAGCCGGGAGAGAAACATGTTCTGCTGCGGCAGGCTGGCGGAAATGGCGGCCCGGTCATCGACCATGCTGCTGAGGATGCGGTCGATCTCGATGCCGGAGTAGACGAGAAGCTGGCCCGTATGGGCCAGCCGCGTGGTGAGTTCGGACATGGGCGCGGCGCATTGTCAGAGCCTGCGGTACTTGCAACAAGGCACGATTGCGCACAGTTAGCGCTGGCTCTGCCGACTACTCCGCAGGCGGAAGCGGGAACTCCTCGTAAATGGCGTGGCAGGCTTCGTCGTACCACTGGTAGCCGAGCGCGCCGGAGATGATGAAGCCGGCGCTGAGCCCGAGGCCGCCGAGCAAGAGCCACCGCCCGCTGCGGCGCAGGAGCGAGGGCAGGCCGGCGGCCAGGCCGATGGTCGCGATCAGCACGCCGAGCCAGATCGAATACACATAGTTGTCCGCGCCCCTCAGCGTGGACGACAGCATGAACCCGCACACGGCCGGCATCTGCAGCCACGCCAGCACGCCGAAGCAGAAGCACACCGCGGCTACGAATGTTTCGCCGGCATCCCGCACAGTCAGCTCCGGAAGATGTCCTCCGGCAGCAGCGCGCTGACGGTGACGTTCGGTACGTCCACCACGTTGCTCACGCGCAGGTCCACCGCCACGCTGCAGATGACGTAGGCCTGCTCGCGCGACCAGCCGCGTTCCTCCAGGAGGCGAATCATCTCGACCACCGCGTTGCGCGCGGCGAGCGAGAGGTCGCAGTTCTCGTTGCGGCCCTCGTGGGTGATCGGCATGCCCATCGTGGCGACGAAGTTCCGCGGCACCGACGACTCCGGCCGCTGGAAGAAGCCGGGGTGCGCGAAGCGCGGCCAGCGGATGCGCTTCGCCTCCGCCTCGCCCGGGTACAGCTTGAAGCGCACGACGGCGGTGGCGCCCATCTCGATCGCCGTGCCGCAGCACTCGGAGTCGCCCTGGGCGAAGTGGCCGTCGCCGACGGAGTAGAGCGCCCCGTCGACCGCCACCGGGATGAAGAGCTTCGCGCCGCGGGTCAATTGCTTCACGTCCGCGTTGCCGCAGTTCTCGCGCGGCGGGATGGTACGCAGGCCCTCCTTCGCCACCCTCCCGGCGGGCACCGCGAAGCGCTCGTCCGGCGGCCACACGCGCCCGCCGCGCTTCAGCAGCTCGTCTTCGCGCGCCGCCCAGCGCGCGAGCTGCGCGCGCGAAGGCGCGAGGCCCGCCGTGCCCATGAAGGCGCCGTTCGGGATGCGCACGCCGGGAAGCTGCGCGCTCGTCGCGTACTCCGGCGTGATGTCCCAATGCGCGACGAAGTGGTAGTCGAAGAGGTCCGGCAGGAATCCGCCGCCCGGCGCGAAGCGCGTCCAGCCGTAGCGCTCGGGCACGATGTCGAGATACTCGATCTCGAGCAGATCGCCCGGCTTGGCGCCCTTCACATGGACCGGCCCGGTGAGCGGATGCGCCGCCGTCCGCTCGAGCTTGGCGAGATCCTGCGCCGTGGTGCGCGGCCCGATCTGCAGGTCGTTCGCGTCGCGCGTCTCGAGCGCCAGGTCCTCCCCCGGCTCGACCTCGACAATCGGCGGGATGTCCGGGTGCCAGCGGTTATGGCCGGTGTGCGGCTCCTCGCGCAGGCGTTTCCTGCGGTCGATGGTGATCGTTTTCACGGAATGGCGCTCTATGGGTAGGTTGGTCCTCGCTCATCCATACCGCGGACGGGGAATGGGCACAACGCTTGCGGCGATCCGGGGGCAGCTTTTTCCACCCACAGGAGATCTCCGCATGCCCAAGACCCTTAGCGTTACCGCCGCCGCCGTGATGTTCGCGCTGTCGTCGCTCGCCGTCGCCCAGTCCTCGTCGTCGTCGAGTAGCCCGTCGACCTCGTCGAGCACGCCGTCGGCCACCTCGCCGTCGTCCAGCGGCAGCAGCAGCTCCGCCGGCTCGGCCAGCACCCCGTCCTCGTCCTCCTCGTCCAGCTCCCCGTCGTCCTCGTCGTCCTCCTCGCCTGCCGCGAGCGGCGGCAGCTCGAGCGCTTCGGGCAGCTCGTCGCAGCCGAGCTTCTCGGAAGTCGACACCAACAACGACGGCCAGATCTCGCGCGCCGAGTGGGACGCGCACTTCAACAAGTCCCGCTCGGGCGGCGCCTCCGGCGGCACGTCCAGCATGGGCAGCGGCAGCTCCTCGGGCATGAGCAGCGGCTCGAGCAGCACGACGTCGCCGAGCTCGCCCAGCACGGGCGCGGGCACCTCGACCGGCAAGAGCGGCTCGAGCAGCGGCTCGTACGGCAAGTAAGCTTGTTGTAGGCCTCAGTGGTCGGCTGCGCCCGCCTCGCGCGGGCGCAGCCGCTGCAATTTCTTCCCTACCCTTCCCGCATCATCCGCGCGGCGCGCCTCACGCCCCACGCGTACACCGCCGCCAGCCCGGCGAGCGAGGCCATGGCAACCATTACATAGCGGCGCACGATCGTCGCCGCCTGCCAGCCGTGGTCCTCGAGGAGCTTCATCGGATCCGACAGCCCGCTGCCCTCGTTCTCGCCGAACGGGATCGCGTCCGCGTTGTGCAGCGCCGTGAACCACGTCCCCGCCATGTCGGCGAATGCCGCCGCGCCGATCACCAGCAGACCCCAGCGCACCGAGCCGCGGTAGAGCTGCGTGCGCTTGCCGAAAAAGAACGCCGCCATGAGCGCCGCCGCGAGCACCATCCCCATCCCGTCGCCGCCCCAGGTGAAGAGCATCTCCGCCGTCTCCTCGCGGATCACGAGCGTGCAGAACCCCTGCACCACGAGCACCGCCGCGATGATTGCGACGCAGCCCATCTTCTCCGCGCGCCACGCGAGGAACGCGAGATAAGCCAGCCCGCCCGCGACGATGAGCGGCCATAGAACCGAGCGCGAGTCGGAGAAGACCAGCGTTTTCCAAAGGGTGGGGATGGCGAAATACCCGCACAGCCACGCCGTCACCGCGTGCCCGAGCTCGTGCACCGGCATGCCGAAGAAAATCCGCTGCAACCCGGGCATGACGAAGTGGAACAGCACCCCGAGCGCCAGCGCCGCCGGAATCCCCGCCACGCTCGCCTGCCATTCGAACTTCGGATCCTCGACCGCGCGGTCCTCGGGCGCGTACACCACGCCTTTGTTGAAGGATCCCTCTGGGGCCACGGCGGCGCGGCCCTGCTGCCGGATCAGCTCCGCCTTCGCATAGTTCGCCCCGCAGCGCGGGCAGCTCGGGCCATCCGCGCGCGGGGCGCTGCACCAAGGACAGGATGAATTCGGGGTCAGAGCCCGAATTGTAGGTTCGGCGTCACGCCGCTACCACGGCAGCGTTATCGTGATGCCCGGCTGCGCATACACCGGCACCGGCGGCGCATACGCGACGTGCCGCGGGCGCTCCTCGTGGAAGCGCTCGATGCGATGCTGGTCGCGATAGCGGTCGCGTTCGTGCTCCCAGCCATCGTGCGCGAAAGCCGCCGACGGGTCAGTCTCCTTTGCATTAGAACCACGCGACCATTGGACGCCCCCGCGCCCGGCATTTGAATTGAGAAAGTGCAAGCGCTGTAACGGCGTGTTTCGGGCCGGGTAAAGATATGTGCCCATCCAATTCGGGGACGGAGCCCGAATTTCGCTTCGAGCAAATCCAGGCGGCGAGAGAGCTCGCGGTCGTGCTTCAAGGTCACAAATTGTGACCTTGAAGATCCGGTTTCCCGGAGGCTCAACCGGAACATGAAGTCGGCGGGGAAACGCCCGGAATTGCGCTTTACCGCCTGGTTCAGCGCCTTCACCTCGACGAGGTACAGCCTGGCGAGGTCGGTATCCAGCATCACGCGTGCGTTGACCGTGGTGCCCCGCCCAAAAGAGGGACACAATCCGATCGCGTGCGCTTCCGGCTCGGCGTCCTGTGCTTCCTCTTCTGCGCCACGGCCCTCGCGGACCCGGCGCCGGTGGAGCTCATCTCCATCGACGGCGCCATCGGGCCGGCGAGCGCCGACTATGTGCAGCGCGGCCTGGAGCGGGCGGCCAAGGCGAACGCGCAGCTCGTGGTGCTGCGCCTCGACACGCCGGGCGGCCTCGATACCTCGATGCGCGCCATCGTGCGCGACATCCTCGCTTCCCCGGTGCCGGTCGCCACGTACGTCGCGCCGGGTGGCGCGCGGGCGGCGAGCGCGGGGACCTTCATCCTCTATGCGAGCCACGTCGCGGCGATGGCGCCGGGCACGAACATCGGCGCGGCATCGCCCGTGGCGCTCGGCGGCGGCGCGCCCGAGAAAGACGAAAAGGGCAAAGGCTCGACGCTGATGCGCAAGGTGACGCAGGACGCGGCCGCGTACATCAGAAGCCTGGCGCAGCTGCGCGGCCGCAACGCCGACTGGGGCGAGCGCGCGGTGCGCGAGGCGGTGAGCCTGTCCGCGGACGAGGCGCTCAAGCAGAAGGTGGTGGAGGTGATCGCGGCCGACGTGCCGCAGCTCCTCGAGCGGCTCGACGGCCGCACGCTCGAAGCGCAGGGACGCAAGGTGAAGCTCGCGACGAAAGGCGCCGGCGTGGTGCGCTTCGATCCCGACTGGCGCACGCGCTTCCTCGCCTTCATCACCGACCCGACGATCGCCTACGGGCTGCTGCTGCTCGGCGTGTACGCCGTGTTCTTCGAGTTCATGAGCCCCGGCGCCGTGCTGCCCGGCGTGACCGGCGCCGTCGCCATCCTCATCGCGCTCTACGCGCTGCACATGCTGCCGGTCAGCTACGCCGGGCTGGCGCTGCTCGTGCTCGGCATCGGCCTGATGGCGGCGGAAGCGTTCTTCCCCGCCTACGGCTCGCTCGGCGTCGGCGGCGCGGTCGCCTTCGTCGTCGGCTCGGTCATGCTGATCGACACCGACGTGCCGGGATTCGGCATCCCGCTGCCGCTCATCCTCGGCATCGCCGCGACGAGCGCGGCGTTCCTGATCGGCTTCGCGAGCTTCGCGCTGCGGGCGCGCCGGCGGCGGGTGGTGAGCGGCAGCGAGGCGCTGGTCGGCGCGACCGGCGAGGTCCTGCACGATTTCGAGGCAGAGGGCTGGGCCCGCGTGCAGGGCGAGACCTGGCGCGTGAAGAGCCCCTCGCCGCTCAAGGCCGGCGCGCACGTGCGCGTCGCAGCCGTAGATGGACTCGTGCTCCACGTCGAACCCAATCCCTGAGGAAACCGCCCATGCCCTATTTCGCTCTCGGCGTCGTCATCGTCATCGTCGTCCTCTTCGCGATGTCGGTGCGCATCCTGCGCGAGTACGAGCGCGGCGTGGTCTTCCAGCTCGGCCGCTTCTGGTCGGTGAAGGGCCCGGGCCTCATCCTGCTCATCCCGGTGATCCAGCAGATGGTGCGCCTCGACCTGCGCATCGTCGTGCTCGACGTGCCGCCGCAGGACGTGATCACGCGCGACAACGTCTCGGTGAAGGTCAACGGGGTGGTGTACTTCCGCATCATCGACCCGCAGAAGGCGGTGATCCAGGTGGCGAACTACCTGCAGGCCACCAGCCAGCTCGCGCAGACCACGCTGCGCGCGGTGGTGGGCAAGCACGACCTCGACCAGCTCCTCGCCGAGAGGGAAAAACTGAACCTGGACATCCAGACCATCCTCGACGCGCAGACCGAGGCCTGGGGGATCAAGGTGACCACGGTCGAGATCAAGGACGTCGACCTCAACGAGACCATGGTGCGCGCCATCGCCCGCCAGGCGGAAGCCGAGCGCGAGCGCCGCGCCAAGGTGATCCACGCCGAGGGCGAGCAGCAGGCGGCGAAAAAGCTCCTCGAAGCCGCGAACACGCTCTCGGGCCGCGCCGAGGCGATGCAGCTCCGCTACCTGCAGACGCTCACCACCATCGCCGGCGACAAGTCATCGACCATCGTCTTCCCGATGCCGGTCGACCTGCTGCGCCAGGTGCTCGAGTCCCGGAAGCCTTAGCGCTGTTTCGCTCGTTGATGCAGCCGCCGGCAGCGGTGCCGCGCTAACCTTCGCCAGTTCTCAACCCTTCTGAGAGTGCAGGCATCGTGGCGGTTCCACGAAAGGCGCACACGCGCCTTGCCGTTAACAAGGCGCACACGCGCCTCGCGGTTGACATCGGCGGGACGTTCACCGACGTCGCCGCCTTCGACGAAAAATCCGGCCGGCTGCTGCTCGGCAAGTCGCTCTCCACGCCCGCGCGCCTGGTCGACGGCATCACCCACGGCGTGGACAAGGCGGCGGTGCGCTACGCCGACGCCGCCATCTTCCTGCACGGCTCGACGGTCGCCATCAATACGCTCCTCGAGCGCAAGGGCGCGCGCACCGCGCTCGTCACGACCGAAGGCTTCCGCGACGTCTACGAGATCGGCCGCATCAACCGGCCGGACTCTTACAACCTGTACTTCCGCAAGCACGTGCCGCTCGTGCCGCGCTCGCTCGCCTTCGAGGTGCGCGAGCGGATGACCGCCGAAGGCGCGGTGCACATCCCGCTCGACGAGGCGAGCGTGCTGGAGGTGTGCCAGCGCCTCAAGGCGGCGAAGGTCGACGCCGTCGCCATCATGCTGCTGCACTGCTATGTGAACCCGGACCACGAGGCGCGCGTGAAGGCGATCGTGCAGCGCGAGCTGCCGCACGCCTTCGTCACCGCCTCGCACGAGCTTTCGCAGGAATACCGCGAGTTCGAGCGCTGCTCGACGGTCGCCGCCAACGCCTACATCGGGCCGGTGGTGAGCGAGTACGTGCGCGGCATCGACGAGCATCTCAAGCGCTCGGGCTTCGGCGGCTCGTTCCTCCTCGTGCAATCCACCGGCGGCCTCTATGAGTCGCACCAGGCGCAGCGCCAGTGCGTGCGCATGCTCGAGTCCGGCCCGGCGGCCGGCGTGATCGGCGCGCAGGCGCTCTGCCGCGAGATCGGGCTCGAGGAAGCGGTCGCCTTCGACATGGGCGGCACCACGGCGAAGGCCGGCGTGATCTATCGCGGCGAAGCGCTCACCACCGGCGTCGCGCTCGTCGGCGGCTACGCGCAGGCGCTGCCGGTGCAGATCCCGATGATGGACATCTTCGAGGTCGGCACCGGCGGCGGCAGCATCGCCACGGTGAACGCGGGCGGCGCCCTGCGCGTCGGCCCGCAGAGCGCCGGCGCCGAGCCGGGACCGGCCTGCTATGGGCGCGGCGGCGACCTGCCGACCGTAACGGACGCCAACCTCGTCCTTGGACGCCTCGGCGCGACCCGCTTTCTGGGCGGCGAGATGACGCTGGACGAGACCGCTGCGAAGCGGGCCATCGAAGAGAAGGTGGCGCGCCCGCTCGGCGTCGACGTCGTGCGCGCCGCCGAGGGGATCCTTCGCATCGCCACCACGACGATGTCCTACGCGGTGAAGGCGGTGTCCACCGAACGCGGCCTCGACGCGGCCTCCTTCGCGCTCATCGCCTATGGCGGCGCCGGGCCTTTGCACGCCTCGGCGATCGCGCGCGAGATCGGCATGCAGCGCGTCATCGTGCCGCGCGTGCCGGGGCACTTCTGCGCCTTCGGCATGCTGTTCTCGGACCTGCGCTACGACCTCGTGCGCACCTGGCTGATCCGCCTCGCCGACGTGTCTTTCGACGCCATCGAGGGCGTGTATGCGGAGCTCATCGCCGACGGCAGGAAGGCGCTCGAAGGCAGCGGCATCCGGCCGCAGCGCGTGACGATCTCCCGCGCCGCCGACATGCGCTATGTCGGGCAGGAGCATCCGGTGACGGTGCAGATGCCGCCCGACGTCTTCCGCAAGCGCGACCCGGACGCGCTGAAGCGCCAGTTCGACGAGGAGCACCTGCGCCGCTACGGCACCAACGCGCCCGACGAGAAGGCCGAGATCGTGAGCCTGCGCGCGACGGTGAGCGGCGTGCTGAGGAAGCCGCCGCTCGAGCGCATCGCGCGCGGCGCGAGGCAGCCCCTCGCCTCGGCGAGCCGTGGCAAGCGGCGGGCCTATTTTCCCGAGCCGGTGCAAACACCCACGTTTGCACGCGAGGCGCTGCGAGCGGGAAATACGATCGCCGGCCCGGCGCTCATCGAGGAGCACGCCTCCACCACCGTCGTGCTGCCCGGCGATCGACTGCGGGTGGATGCGTTCGGCAATCTTGAAATCGAGGTGCGCGCATGAAGCGGCGAAAGGTAGACGCGGTCCTCACGGAGATCGTGCGGAACGGCGTCATCGCGGTGACCGAGGAGATGAAGACCAACCTCATGCGCACCGCCTACAACATGATCATCTACGAGGCGCTCGACTTCACCGTGGGCCTCTACACGCCCGAGGGCGAGACGGTGTCGATCGGCCTCGGCCTGCCGAGCTTCATCCGCGGCATGGCGGAGACGGTGAAGGCGAAGCTGCGCCACTTCGGCGCCGACGGCCTCGAGCCGGGCGACATCCTCGTCACGAACGACGCCTACACCACCGGCAGCCACCTCCATCACTTCACCTTCAGCCTGCCGATCTTCCATCGCGGCAAGCTGTCGGGGTTCGCCTGCTGCATGGCGCACTGGACCGACGTCGGCGGCATGCTCGGCGGCGTGACCACCGACATCTTCTCCGAGGGGCTGCAGGTCCCGATCCTGAAATACGCGCGCCGCGGCGTGGTGAACCAGGACCTCCTCGACGTCATACGGATGAACGTGCGCATCCCCGAGCGGGCGATGGGCGACCTGCGGGCACAGATCACCGCGGTGAAGACCGGCGAGCGGCGCTTCCTCGAGCTCCTCGACCGCTACGGGCGCGACGAGGTGCTCGGCGCGATCGCCAACATCATGGATCAGTCCGAGGCGGCGGCGCGCGAGCGCACGAAGAGCATCCCCGACGGTACCTACGAGGCGGAGTCCTTCATGGACGACGACGGCGTCGAGATCGGCAGGCCGGTGCCGATCAAGGTGCGCGTGGTGAAGGAAGGCGACGAGATGACCGTCGACCTCTCGCAGGTCAGCCCGCAGGTGCGCGGCTTCTTCAACTCCGGCGCGACCACCGGCTATTCGTGCGCGCAGGTCGCCTACAAGTGCCTGACCTCGCCCACCGACTATCCGATCAACGAAGGCAGCTTCCGCTCGCTCAAGGTGGTGCTCGCGCCGGGCACGGTGGTGAGCGCGGTCAAGCCCGCCGCCATGCGCTGGTGGATGACCTTTCCCATGACGGTGGTGGACACGGTGTTCAAGGCGATGGAGCCGGCGGTTCCGGATCGCACCATCGCCGCGCACCACGCCGACCTCTGCGTCGCGCTCGTCAACGGCCTCTCGCCGAGGGACGGGCGCTTCTTCATCGGCGGCATCGGCCCGCTCGGCGGCGGCTTCGGCGCGAAGCGTACCGAGGACGGCGTGAGCGCCACGGTGTGCATGAACGACGGCGACACGCACAACCACCCGGTCGAGCAGATGGAGGCGAAGTACCCGATGCTCTTCGAGCGCCACGCGCTGCGCCCGGATTCAGGCGGCCCCGGCCGCTACCGCGGGGGACTGGGCACCGAGCAGGTGGTGCAGGCGCGCTCGCCGATCAACATCAACGTGCAGGTCGATCGCGTGCACTGCCAGCCGTGGGGGCTCGCGGGCGGCGAAAGCGGCGCCGGCAACCAGGTGGCGCTGCGCATCGGCGGCCAGGAGCTCGCCGAGCTGCCGAACGCCAAGGTGCAGTCGCGCCGCCTCGACAAGGGCGATGCGATCACCATCCGCGCCGGGGGCGGCGGCGGGTTCGGCCCGCCCCACGAGCGCGAACCCGAGCGCGTGCTGCATGATGTGAGGGAGGGATACGTGTCGATCGACGCCGCGGCGGAAAAATACGGCGTGGTGATCGACCCGCGCACGCTGGAGATCGTCCAACTGAGGAGGGGGAAATGAGCGCAGTCACACCGGAGCAGATCGCCGCACGAATAGAACGCCTGCCGCTGTCACCGTGGCACCTGAAGCTGCGCGTGATCATGGGCATCGCGCTCTTCTTCGACGCCTTCGACATGCTCGCCATCGCCTACGTCCTGCCGGTGCTCATCGGCATGTGGAAGCTCGCGCCGCACCAGATCGGGCTCCTCATCTCGGCGGGCTTCGCCGGGCAGCTGGTCGGCGCCATCTTCTTCGGCTGGCTCGCCGAGCGCATCGGGCGCATCAACGGCGCGATTCTCACCATCGCCATCTTCTCGGTGATGAGCGTGGTGTGCGCCTTCGCCTGGAGCTACGAGTCGATGCTCCTCTTCCGCTTCATCCAGGGGCTGGGGCTCGGCGGCGAGGTGCCGATCGCGGCGGCCTACATCGGCGAGATCGCCAAGGCCGACAAGCGCGGCCGCTTCTTCCTCCTCTACCAGGTGATCTTCGCCGTCGGCCTCGCCGGCGTCGCCGTGGCGGCGACCTGGATCGTGCCGCACCTCGGCTGGCAATGGATGTTCTACGTCGGCGCGGTGCCCGCCGTCATCGCGCTCATCCTGCGCCGCACGCTGCCCGAGTCGCCGCGCTGGCTCGCCTCGCGCGGCCGCCTCGACGAAGCCGACCACACCATGCGCGCGATCGAGGACGAGGTCACGCGCGGCACCGAGAAGACGCTGGCGCCCCTGCCGACCCACATCCCGCCGATCAGCCGCAGCCAGGCGCGCTTCGCCGAGCTGTTCTCCGGGCCTTATGCGCGGCGCACGTTCGCCATCTGGGTGATGTGGTTCTGCTCCTACCTCGTCACCTACGGCATCGCCGGCTGGCTGCCCACCGTGTACCGCACCGTGTTCAAGCTGCCCGTGCAGCAGGCGCTGCAGTACACCATGGTCACTCCCGTCATCGGCGTGGTCGCGGCCCTCGCCTGCGCGCTGTTCATCGACCGGACGGGGCGCAAGGCCTGGTTCGCGTGGTCGTTCCTGCTCGGCGCGATCCCGCTCTTCGTCCTCGCGCTGGGCGCCGCCAACACGCCGTTCAACGTGATGATCCTCTCCACCGTGTCGTGGTTCTTCATCACCACCATCTCGCTCGGCCTGTACCTCTACAGCTCGGAGATCTACCCGACGCGCGTGCGCGCGGTGGGCACCGGCACCGGCACGGCATGGGTGCGGCTCGCGTCGATCATCGGTCCTTTCGTCGTCGGCATGATCCTGCCGAAGTCCGGCCTCGGCGGCGTGTTCCTCATGTTCGCCATCGCGGCGCTGGCCGGCGGCGCCATCACCATCGCCTTCGGCATGGAGACGCGCGGCAAGACGCTCGAGGAGCTGTCGCCGTGAAGCTCGTCGCCTTACTGCTGGCCGCCACGGCGGCGCTCGGCCAGGGCACGTTCCCCTCGAAGCCGCTGCACATCATCGTGCCGTTCCCGCCGGGCGGCGCGGTCGATCCGCTGGTGCGCGCGCTGGCGAACGGACTCACCGAGCGCATGGGGCAATCGGTGGTCGTCGACAACCGACCCGGCGCCACCGGCACCATCGGCATGAACGCGTGCGCGAAGTCTGCGCCCGACGGCTACACGCTCTGCTTCGTCACGAGCGACGGCATGACGGTGGTCCCCGCCCTCGGCATGGCGCTGCCCTTCGACGCCGAGCGCGACTTCCAGCCGGTGACGCTGCTCGGCTATTCGCAGCCGGTGCTGGTCGCCGCCGCCGGCGCACCGTTCGACAGCTACAAGAGCCTCGTCGCCTATGCGCGCGCCAATCCCGGCAAGGTCAACTTCGGCACCTTCGGCGAGGGCAGCAGCTCGCACCAGCTGCTGGAAGCGATCCAGCACGGCGCGAAGATCAGGCTCACCAACGTGCCCTACAAGGGCACCGGCCCCGCGCTGCAGGCCGCCATCGCCGGCGAGGTCGACCTCGCGATGAGCATCGTCCCGGTCATCGCGCCGCACATCAAGTCCGGTCGCCTGAAGCCGATCCTCGCGCTTGCGCGCGCGAGGCTCCCCGCCCTTCCCGGCGTGCCAACTTATAGCGAGGAAGGCATCCCGCTCTTCCGCACCACCTGGTTCGGCATCGTCGCGCCCGCCGGCATCCCGCGCGACGTGCTCGAGCGCGTCCACGCCGACATCGCCGCCGTGCTCGACAACCCGCAATGGCGCGACAAGTACATGCCGGCCGACTCCTACGAGGTATCCGGCGCCGGGCCCGACGAGTTCGGCCGCCTGCTGGAACAGAACCGCGCCGACGGCAAGGCGATCGCCGACCTCCTGCGCGCGGGCGGCTACCAGCCGAAGTGAAGCGGACGTCCAGCTAGAAGAGCTGGCGCGGATTGAAGCCGAGCTTGCCCTGCTCCAGCGTGCGCCGGATGCGGATGTCCGGCTCGCTGGCGAGGTCGATGACCTTTCGCGACACCACGAGCTTGCCGGCGGCGTCCAGCAGCACCATCACCTTCGGCTTCAGGCGCTGGGAGATGTGCTCGCCGACGACCACCCCGAACTCGCCCGAGGTGAGCTCGACCTCGCTGCCGACGGGAAAGGCGCCCATGCAGCGGATGAACTGCTCGAGAAGCGGGCCGTGGAACGCCGTGCCTCGCTCCTTGACCAGCAGCTTGACCGCCTCGGCCGCCGACCGGCCTTCGCCATAGGGCGGAGGCGCCAGCAGCATTTCGTAGGCGTCGCAGATGGCCGCGATCGAGCCGTGCAGGCCGATCTGGTAGCCGCGCAGCCCGCGCGGGTAGCCGGTGCCGTCCTGGCGCTCGTGGTGCAGGAGGACCAGCTGCTCGAGGCGCGGCGGCAGGCCCTTCGTGATGCCGACGATATGCGCGGAGAGCTCGACATGGCGCTTCACGATCTCGCTCTCCTCCGCGGTCAGCCGCTCGTGCTTCTGCAGCAGGGCGGCCGGCACCCGGGTGTGCCCCACGTCCTGCAGGAGGCCGAGCATGCCCAGCAGGCGAATGTCGTCCGGCTCGCGCTGCAGGAACCGCCCGAACACCATCATGTACACCGAGACCTGCAGGGCCCGCGCATGCGCGGCGGCTTTCGCTTCGCGCACTTTGGAGAGCAGGAGCAACGCGTCCGGATTGCGGACCACGCTTTCCGCGAGGCGGTCCACCAGCCCCTTCACTTCGGTGCCATCCAGGCTTGCGGCGCGGGTCTCGAGCGGCTCGAGCAGCTTCGCCAGCGCCTGGCAGGTTGCCGAATAAACCGCGCTCGCCGCGGCGATCTCGCGCCCGAGGTCCGCCTGCGCCTTATAAGCGGCGTTGCCGTGGATCGCGAACGCGGGTGCGGAGGACGCCGGTGGCGTGCCCTGCGCAGGCGCGCTGCGGCTTACTTCGCTGCGCGCCGCATCGACAATGACGTGCTTGCAGAACTTGCGCAGCGCCTGGAGCTGCTGCTCGGTGCGCAGGCAGAATCCCTGGAACACGAACGGCGTCTCGATCCACGGCCGGTCGAGCTCCTTGATGTACATGCCGAACTGCAGGTCGCCGACCGCGACGGCTTTCTGGTACATCAGGCCACTGTAGAGGGCGCGGCCGCGGCGCGCCGCTGCAACTGGCCGCCGTTCACAGGTTTTAACCCGCTACCGGCGTCAAATCGTGTCAGCCGGTCGCTTCCGAGAGGCCCGAATACTCCCGCAGCGTATAGAAGCGGATCTTCGTCCAGCGCTCCTCGCGCACCTCGAGCTCGGCCCTGGTCGGCGCGAGGAAGGTGGGCACCCCCGCCGCGTCGTTGGCGATCTGGCTCGGATGCAGGTCGATGAAGCGCTTGAGCTCGGCGGCGTCCTCGGAGGAGATCCAGCGAGCGCCGTAGAAGTTGGCGGGCAGCAGGCGCACCTCGGCGCCGTACTCGTGCGCGAGGCGATGCACCGCCACCTCGAACTGGAGCTGGCCCACCGCGCCGAGGATCGGCGCGCTGCCGTCGACCGGATGGAAGATCTGGATCGCGCCTTCCTCGCCGAGCTGGTGCAGCCCGGCCTTCAGCTGCTTGCTCTTCAACGAGGTGGTGAGCTCCACGCGCCGGAACACCTCCGGCGCGAAGAACGGCAGCCCGCGGAACTGAAGCCGCTCGCCCTCGGTCAGCGTGTCGCCGAGGCGGATCGTGCCGCGGTTCGGGATGCCGATGATGTCGCCGGCAAAGGCCTCCTCGACGATGTCGCGCCGCTGCGAGAGGAACGACACCACGTTGGCGGTCTTCACTTCCTTCTCCGAGCGGCAGTTGACGAGCCGCATGCCGCGCTCGAAGCGCCCCGAGCAGACGCGCACGAAGGCGATGCGGTCGCGATGGCCGGGATCCATGTTGGCCTGGATCTTGAACACCACGCCGGAGAACCTGGGCTCCGTCGGTTCCACCACTCTTTCGAACGCCGCGCGCGGCCCGGGCGGCGGCGCATGGTCCACCAGCGCGTCCAGCACCTCCTGCACGCCGAAGTCGTTCAGCGCCGAGCCGAACAGCACCGGCGTCTGCTTGCCGGCGATATACGCCGCGCGATCGAACGCGTGCCCCGCGCCGCGCACCAGCTCCGCCTCGGCCTGCGCCTCTTCCAGGATCTCCTGCTTGTACTCCTCGGTGCCGTAGCGCTTGATGCCCTCGCCGCGCAGGTCGAGCACGCCGCGAAACTCGCGCCCCATGCCGATCGGCCAGGTGAACGGCGCCGCCGCCATGCCGAGCTCGCGCTCGATCTCGTCGACGAGCTCGAGCGGCGGCCGCGCGTCGCGGTCGAGCTTGTTGACGAAGGTGACGATCGGCGTGTTACGGGCGCGGCACACCTTGAGGAGGCGCAGCGTCTGCGGCTCGATGCCCTTGCCCGCATCGATCACCATCAGCGCCGCGTCCACCGCCGTGAGCACGCGATACGTGTCCTCCGAGAAATCCTGGTGGCCGGGCGTGTCGAGCAGGTTGATCACGCAGCCGCGGTACTCCATCTGCATCACCGAGCTCGCCACCGAGATGCCGCGCTGCTTCTCGATCTCCATCCAGTCCGAGGTCGCATAGCGCGAGGCCTTCCGCGCCTTCACCGTGCCGGCGATATGGATCGCGCCGGAGAGAAGCA
>Ga0070681_10003056_pt1 | contig 15511 bp, 6 predicted proteins | sample KBSC83BmetaG_FD_65650 | JGI IMG/M metagenome (GOLD analysis project Ga0070681, IMG submission 65650) | Corn rhizosphere microbial communities from Kellogg Biological Station, Michigan, USA - KBS C8-3B metaG | ecosystem: Host-associated > Plants > Roots > Rhizosphere | place: USA: Michigan...
CTGCGAGCCGATGTAGATCCACGAGCCGGCGGTCATCTGGCCGTACATCATCAGGCCTTTCTTATCGAGCTCGTTGAAGTGCTCCCAGGTGGCCCAGTGCGGCACCAGGTTGGAGTTCGCGATCAGCACGCGCGGCGCATCGGCATGCGTGCGGAACACGCCGACCGGCTTGCCGGATTGCACCAGCAGGGTTTCGTCGTCATTGAGTTCACGCAGCGAACGCAAGATCGCGTCGAAGCACTCCCAGTTGCGCGCCGCCCGCCCGATGCCGCCGTACACCACCAGCTCGGCCGGGTTCTCCGCCACTTCGGCGTCCAGGTTGTTCTGGATCATGCGGTACGGCGCTTCGCTGAGCCAGCTCTTGCAGGTGAGCTGCGTACCGCGTGGTGCACGGATGTGGCGGGTGGGGTCGATGCGGGTGGGTGCGGTCATCAATGAGTCCTTCGGAAACGGCGAGACACGAAGAGTTGATTATGCGTTCCCCGCACGATCGCCGCCAATGCGGCGTGCTGGTTCGCTGCCGGCGGCGCAGGCGCCTATGGCCGATCGTCCACAACCGTGGCATTGCCCACGATCGGCCGCGCCGTTGCGCCATTTTGTGCGCCCTGGAGTGCGTTCTGCGGCACGTTTTTTAGCGACGCCCGGTCGGGCCCCGAAGCACTTGTTCCAGCGTGGCCAGAGGGCCAGACTCGGGCCGGGAATCCGGGGTTGGCCGCCATCTGTCACTGCGAGGAGGCTGTCATGCACACACCGGACTTGATATATCGGTTCGCGGTCGCGACCACGCTGCTTGTTGCCATGGGCAGCGCGCAGGCAGCGGACAAGACAATGCCAAGCGACGCGCAAATGATCGCCAGCGCCATGCGCGCCGCACCGGCAAAAGTAGCCAGGGACGCGACGATCATGGCCATGGACGCCACCGGAAAGATGCGCACGTTGCGCGAAGGCCACAACGGTTTCACCTGCCTGCCCGACAGCCCGACCACACCGGGGCCGGACCCGATGTGCCTGGACGGGAACGCGCTGGCCTGGGCGCAGGCGTGGATGGCACACCAGCCCCCGCCGGCCGGCAAGCTCGGCATGGCGTACATGCTGGAAGGTGGCACGGACGCCAGCAACACCGATCCGTTCGCAACCAAACCGGACGCCGGCAATCACTGGGTCAAGACCGGAGCGCATTTCATGATTGTCGGCGCGGACGACGCGTTCTACGCCGGCTATCCGAAGAAGGCGGATCCGGACACCCGTGCGCCGTACGTCATGTGGGCGGGCACGCCGTATCAGCACTTGATGGCGCCGATCAAGTAACGGCACGTGCGTGGCGCGTGCGTGACCGATGCCGGGTCGCCGCACGCGCCACGCCTATCAGGCAATTCGCTGCGACCCACGCAGCGCAGTCCGCTGGCGCATATGCGCCAGCCAAGACCATGTCCGAAAACGGCGAGTGCATGGCGCCGTGCGGTGCTAGCCCGCACTCATGCGCATCCAGCGGCACCGGTGTCAGATCTTCTGCCTTCCCCGCTTCGCCAACGTGGGTCGCCATGCGGCGCAACTCTCGTCACCGAGATAGTCATCAATGACGTGCGCAAAGACAGTTGCATGTTTACGCCTTCGGCAAGTTCGACCACCCATTTGCGGCCTCATTTGCCGCCCCCGATGCTGAGTGGCACGGCTTTGATTGAGCCATCAGCCTGCGGCACATTTACGCTGACCTTCAGCTCGCCTTTGAAGTCCGATGGCGGCTTGCCCGTGAACTTGCCCGTGGCCGGATCGAACTTCAGCCATGCAGGCAACGGCTTGCCATCCGCCGTGCTGGCCTTGGGCGCCATGCCTGCGGGACTGCCGGCCGGTATGGGCACGCTCGCGCTGACGGTTCGCGTAGCCGGACTCGCCGTGCCCTGGGTAATTGTCACACCACCGGTACCCGCAGTGAGGTGCGTCTGGGTGCTGGAGGCGGTCGACTTCTTCTCCACGTCCAGGGTGGCAACTCCACTACCTTTCTTCTGGGATAAATCCACAGGTGTCTTGGCCGGCGGCGTGCCGGGTGCAGTTGGCTTCCCTGCCGAAGTCCCCGGCGCGGTCTTCGGCGTGGACGCGGGCGTGGGCGGCGGCGGTGTCGATGGCGCGCCGGACGGTTTGCCTGACCCCGTGCCAGGCGGCGGAGTAGGCGTAGCCGGCGTGGTGGCACCCGGTTTCTTTTTCGTTGGCGTCATGCTGGAGCCGGAGGCTGACGCCGACATATCGACCCCGAGCGAGCTCGACGTACTCTTGGCTTCTTTCTGGGTGAAAGTACCACCTGTCGTGACAGCGATCCCGCCCGCAGCACTGGCTTGTGTGCCCTCCAGCACTGTGTTTTTTCCCGATGACAGCGTGATATTTCCGCCGCTCTGGATGCTGCTGCCGGTTGCGATGTCGCTGCTTGCTTTGCCATAGCCGACGCCGACCGCAGCTTCGCCGCTGCGGGTATCCATCGTCTGGCCGCCAGTCTTTTTGCCGGTGGTGGCGTTGCGCGTGCCGCCGACGTTTTCCTTCTTCCCTTTCGAGGCGCCGCCAGAGGCGCCGACGTCCACCTTTTCACTGCTGGCCGTGTTGTGGGCTGCATTGAACGCCAGGTTGCCGCCCGCATCGACCGCAATGTCGCTATCGCTCGCCAGATTGGTTCCTGTAAAGGTCGCGTCACCGCCGGTCTTGATGGTCAGCGGTCCGCTGCCGCTCTGGATACTGCCAACCACGTCATCGCTGCTCTTGCTCTTCGACTGAGCGTAGTTGACGCCCGCCTCGCCGCCGCCACCACCGGCACCCACCGTGACGCCGACATCAACACCAATGTCGCGGCTGCTCGAACTACTGGTGTTTTTTGCCGCTGCGAAGTCGAGTTTTCCGCCGGTCGTCACGCTGGCTGCACCGCCCGCCGCAAGATTGGTGCCTTCCAGCCGCGTGTCGCCCGTGGTGGTTAGGTTCAAATTGCCGCCGGCGCTGATACCACCCACCACCGCGGTGCTGCTCGCGTCACTGCTCTTGCTGCCGTCATAGTTGGCTGCCACGCCGACGCTTTTGTTCGCTATGTCGACCTTGACGGAGCCACCGGCGCTGGTGCTGTCGCTGCTCGAGCTGCTGGTGTTGCTGGCGGCGGAGTAATCCAGTGAACTGGCTCCGATGGTCACATCCTTGCCGGCCGCGATGTTGGTGCCCTCCAGTGAGGTCTTGCCACTCGACTGGCTGTTGACGCTGCCGCCCACCTTGATGTTCGAGACCACGGCGGTGCTGCTGGCCGACTGATCGGAGCTGTCATCGTGCTGGTAGCTGGCCCTGATCCCTGCGCCCTTGTCACCGGACTTGCTGGTCGGCTTGCTCGCGCCCGGCCCCACGTTGGCACTGACGCCCGCGTCGAACGAAGCCTCGGCGTAGGCACCAACCTTGGCGGTGTCGGTCTTGCTGCTCGAAGAGCTATAGGTAGTGTCGGCTGCGGCCAGACTGGTAATGGTCTTGGCCGACTGGTTCAGGTCACCGCCTGCCTCGATTTGCGTGCCGACGTCGGTGATGTCGTTGGTCGCCTTGCGCGTGATGCTGCCTCCGGCCGAGATGCTTGAGGTCTGCGCCTTGGTCGAGCCGTCGACTGAGCCGGTACGGGTGTTCGAACCGTAGATGCCAACCTCACCCGAGGCGCCGGCGTGAACCGAGGCCCCCGCTTGCGCGCCAAGCCCGGCTGTCGCATTGGCTTTGGCGTTGGCCTCGGCGTTGCCGGTGGCGTAGAGACCTGCAGTTGTGACGCTGCTCGTGGTGCGGGTTTCGTGCTGATCGTCAACCGCCTTGAAACTCATGTCCTTGGCGTCGAGATTCATGTCTCCGCCTGAGGCCAGCTTCGAACCTTCGACGTTCAAGGTATCGCTTGCCTTGATATTCAGGTCGCCGCCGGCAGTGATGGCTGAGCCCTGATGCGTGGTGTCCAGCGTAGTCTTGGTGGAATCGCTCTTTTGCACCAGATCAAGGTGGTTCTCGCTCGACACCGATGCATTGGCCGAAGCCCCGGCATTTGCATTCGGGATGCCCATGCCCCCGGTCGCGCCGGCGCCGGCCTGCGCGTCGGCCTTGGCGGTGTTGTCGGTACTGGCCATCAGGCCAACCTTGGTGCTGCTGACACTGGTGCTGGAGGTCGACTTGTCTTCAGCCGCAAGCAGGTTGACGTTTTGTGCGTTGACCGTCGCGTCGCCGCCAGCGTTCACCTTCGACCCCTGCAAATTGACATCCTTGCTCGCGTTTACCACGAGGTCGCCGCCAAAACTCAGGTTGGAACCCACGTGCTTCAGGTCAGTGGAGTCTGTTTTTGTCGTCGTGGTCGAACTGAACGCCAACCCTGCGGCGCCCTTGCCCGAAGCCTCGGCCTTGGCGCCGGCAGACGCGGAGGCCGAAGCCCCGGTCTTGCTGCGCCGGGATGCGGCCTCGGCCTCCGCACTGGCGCTTGCCGAGCTGCCACTGGAGGCGCCGACCTGCAGGATGCCGGTTTCCTTCTTGGTCGTGTGGCTCTCGTCATAGTTGCGCCCGGCCAGCACGTTGACATTGGTCGCGTTGATCTGACCATTGCCCTTGACGTCGACATTGGAGCCCTGCACCGTCACGTCGTTTTTGGCTGTCAGATCGGCATTGCCTCCGACCTGGAGCGTGCTGCCGACGTTACGTCCTGAGGTCGAGTCGGTCGTCACCTCGGTCGAGCCATACAGCGAGTTGTTCATGCCCAAGCCGCTGGCCTGGCTCTCGGTATGCGAAGTCTTGCTGTTTTCGCGCGCAACAATGTTCAGATCGCCGCCAGCCGTGAGGGCGGCGTTGCCTGCGGCCTTGGCATCGGTACCAGCCAGCGTGATGTCCTTGCCCGCGTCGATTGTCAGGTTACCGCCGCTCGTGAGGCCGGACTTCACCTGGTTGATGGTCGTGGTGGTGGTCGTGCTGGAGCCGCTGGTGAAGGCCGTGTTGTAGCTGCTGTGTGTGGTATCGGTGGTCTTGTTCTCGATGGTGTCGAACGTGACGTTGCCACCGGCCTTGAGGGCGGCATCACCGCCTGCGGTAACGTTGGCGCCTTTGTTGGTAATGTCCTTGGCTGCATCCAGCGCCAGCGAACCGGTGGACTCGATGCTGGCCGTTTTGCCGATATCGGTGACATAACGTTGGTCACCGCCCGATCCATTCGCCGCCGTCTGGTTGATGATGCTGCCGTCAGTCGAAGTGATGGCGACGTTGCCACCCTTGATGGTGCCCGAGGTATTCGTGACGTCGCCGGCCGAAACCACCTTGAGTGACTGGCTTCCGGCGATAGTGCCGCCCGAGTTGGTCAGCGAGGTCAGGCTCAGGTTCGCGTCCTGCGCCGAGATCACGGCTCCGGTAGCGAGGTTGTCCCTGGTGCTCTGCGCGAGATACACCACCGGCGCCAGAACAACTTGTCCGTCGATCTCGGTCTGGACCATCCAGACGATATCCTGCTTCAAATTCGCCTGTTGTTCGGGTGTGAGCGCCTGACCGTAGACCAGGCCCAGCACCTTGCTCTCGCCAACCGCGGAGTCCATCAGGCCTTGGACCTGGGCGCCCGCATCCTCGACACCCGCCAACAGCGAGTTGCCGGTTTGGGCGATCAGTTGCTGCTTGATCAGATAGGCTTCGTAGCTCGAGTCGCCCAGTTGCCTGACGAATTCGTCCGGGTTGTAGCCGAGCAGCCGGGCCAGATAGTCTGAGCCCACCGTCGACGAGCCGACCTGATAGCGCGGGTTGCTCTCGATCAGGTATTTCGCGCCGGGCTGTTGGGTAATCACGTACAGACCGTTGGGATTGCTCGGCAGTGGAATGTTGATGCCGCCGAACGAAGTGCCTTGTACGCCGTTGGCTGCGTTCACCGCAACGAACGAAATGGCCGGGTGGCCGTTGAGTGTGGTGACCGCCGCCACCGTACCGCTGCTGGCGCCGGTGGCGCCTGCGCTGGGGCCGGCCACCGTGCCCTTGGTTGCGCTGGCACCGGCAACCGGGTTGACCGTGGCGGACTTGGCACCACCTTTCTTGATGTCCGCGGGTTGTGCCGTGGAACCGTTGTTGATCAGCGCGAAATTGCTGGCGTTCAACACGCGGGCGAAGACACCCGCGCCAATATTGCTGAGTTCGGTGACCTGGTTCGTGGTGTTGTCGTTTAGGACCTTGCGATCATAGTATGTGAGAGGCCCAGCCGCCTTGTATTTGGTTTCCTCGGTCCAGGTTCGCGTATAGCTTGTGCGCTGTAGCGCCAGATCATCGTTGGTAAAAGTCGCGCCAGTTCCCGTGCCGGTCAGCGTCACGGTATCGCCCGAAATTACGCCACCGAGGTTCTTGCCGACGTTGAAATTCAGGCCGACCGCGCCGGCACCGGTGATCTGCGGCTTGATTGTCGGCGTACCGGCGGAGTAGGTCTGGTCCTTGTGCCAAGTCTGCGAGTAGTACCAGCTCTCATATTGGTCGCAGCAACCATGGCCGTTGTAGCCCTGCCCATCGTGGCCTGTTTGTGTAGTGACGGGTGTCGTCCCGGCGCCGTATACGCGACTGTCCCCGCCTGGCACTTCGTTGCGCAGCTCGCGCGCCGTAATCGTGATGGCGCCGTTGCTGTCGATCGTGCTGTTGTTGACCAGCGTGTCCGCACTCAAGTTGACGGAACTGCCAGCGCTGATGGCGCCCTGATAGGCAGTCAACGACGCGGCATTGGTCAACGTGCCCGCGGCCGCTGAAGCTGTCAGCGCATTGCCCGCATATAGCGCGCCCTGGTTCATCAGGTCGCCCGTGTTGGCGGTCACGCTCAGGTTGTGCAGCGCCGCGATGCCGCCGGTCAGGCTGTTGGTAATCGATGGCGCGCTTACCGTCAGGTCGTTGCCCGAAAACAACAGACCGATGTTGGCCAACGCGTTGCTCGTGGTGATGCGCGTCTGCGAGGGCACAGCCTGGTCAGTGGAACCCAACACCGCCGCGTTGGCCCCGGCCAGACCCAGCGTGCCAAGCGTGAGCGTCATGTCGCGATCGGAAGACAGCGTGGCATCGTCGGCCAGGTTGATGGTGCCGAGCGTACCTGTGAGCTGTTGGCCGACTACCGTACCCGTGGCACCGATATTCAGCGTACTGGAGCCCGTGCCGTTTATCGCGAGCGTGCCGCTGCGACTCTGCATCAGGCCATTGACGGTAGCCGCGTAGTTGTTGCCGCTGCGATTTTGCAGCGTAAGGTCACGTTCGGCGATGACGGTGCCGTTGCTGGTCAGCCCACCGGCACCGACGCCAAGCGTGAGCGCGCCAGCGGACTGGATCTTGCCATCGTTCGACACGGTGGTTGCCGCAACAGTACCCGCGCCGCCCAGGGCGGTCGCTACGCTCAACGTGCCAGTCGTCCGATTGGTGAGTGTTTGCGCAGAGACTGTGCTGTCGTTGCGCGTACCACCCTGGATGGTGCCGGCATTGTCGAGGCTTGCCACGTTGATGGCCAACCCGTCGCCCAACATCCTGCTGCCATTGGCGGTGGCCAGCGCAGCAGCTGCACCTTGCACGGACAGCTGGTTGCCAGCCTGGATCACCGCGGCAGTGCCGTTGTTATTCAAGCCAGTCGTCAGGTTGGCGGTGAGGTTGCCCCCGGCGAGAAGTTGGCCGCTGTTGGTGAGCTGGTTGGCAGTGAGAACTTCGTCGCCCGCGCTCTGCAGCACACCGCTGTTGCCAAGCGTACCGGTGACGTTGACGGCGTCGGCGGCGGTGGCCTGCTGCGACAGCAGCCAGACGCCTTGATTGTCGAGGCTGCCCGTAGCGACAGTGCTGCCGGTGCTGGCCTGCACGCGACCGACTGCGGCGTTGGTCATGTTCGCCGCCTTGAGCGCAAACGCCTGGTCGGCCAGCAGCGTACCGCTGTTGGTCACCGTTTGCGTCGACGTGCCATCGCGGTCGGCGATGTCGATATCGGTGGTCGCATGCACTGTGCCACTGTTGTCCAGCGTGCCATTCACGTGCAACGTGGTTGCGCCAGCATTCGATTCGATCGCACCCGCGTTGCTCAGGCCGTTGTCTGCGATGACGGCCACGGTCTGCCCACTGATGGCGGCAGTAGCTGCATTGGCCACGGCACCTGTGCTGGTCAAGGTGAGCGCGGTACCGGCCTGCAGTGCACCGCCCGCCGCGTTGCTCAGGAGGCCGGTGATGTCCGCATTGATCTTGGTGGCTGCCAGGACAGCACCGCTGTTGACCAGGCTTGCGGCCGTTACCCCCAGATCGCCCGCACTCTGCAATGTGCCACTGTTGATAGCGGCGCCCGTGGCATCGATCTGGTCCTTGGCGCCAGCCTGCTGCGACAGCAGCCACGTGCCGGCATTGTCGAGCGTACCCGTGGTCACGGTGCTGCCGGTGACCGCTTGCGTCTGTCCGCTTGCGGTGTTGGCAAACGACGCCGCGTTCAAGGTCAGCGCCTGTTCGGCCAGCAACTGGCCACTGTTGCTGACGGCCTGCGTGCCGCTGCCATTGCGGTCCGCGATGTCGATGTCACCTTTGGCGTGCAATTGACCGCTGTTGCTCAGTGTGCCGCCCACCCGCAGCGTGGCATTGCCAGCATCGGCGGTAGCGATGCCGGTATTGTTCAAACCCGTAGCCGCCGCGAGGTTCAGCGTCGCCGCCTTCAACACGCCTGTGGCGGTATTGGCAAGGACACCGCCGCTGGTCACGCCCAGTGCGCTGCCTGCTTGCGTCGTGCCGCTATTGCTGAAATCTGCCGTCGTCGTTGCCGTCAGGGCAGCGGCAGCGAGCAGCGAACCGCTGTTGCGAACGCTGTCCGCATCCAACGCCACGGAACCTGCACCTTGCAGGGTGCCGCTATTGACCAGTGCGCCGCTCACGGTAAGTCGGCCATTTGCGCCCGCCTGCTGCGACAGCAGCCACGCGCCTGCGTTGTCGATGCTGGCCGCGTTTACCGTGCTGCCGGTGCGCGCCTGCATGCGCGCACCGGCAGCATTGCTCACCTCGGCTGCCTTGAGCATCAGCGACTGGTCGGCCTGTAGCGTGCCGCTGTTGGCCAAACTGGCCGTAGCACCACCTGTGCTGTCGGCGATGTCCAGATTCTGCGCAGCGTGGATCTGGCCACTGTTGGCGACCGTGCCGTCGGCGCGGATTGTGACGGTACCCTTGTCGGCGCTCAGGCCGCCGGCATTGACGATACCGTTGCCCGCGGTCAAGGCAAGGTTGCCGGCAAGCGACTGCACGCCCTGATCCGCACCTGCAGACGTACTGATACCGCCGCTGGCACGCAGTGACAGATCGCCAGCAGCTTGCAGCGCTGCTGTGCCAAGTGCCAGATCGCCGTGCTCGGCGCTGGCAATCAACGTGCTCCCGCTACTGGAAAGCCTGGTGTTGCCAGTTGTTGCGAGAGTGCCAAAGCGTCCATCCCAGGCGTCATCGGCACTCCACTCGGTAGCTCCAAGTGAGGCACCGTTGGCGACCAGCAGGCGCATTGCGCCGCCAGCATGACGCAAGTTGTTATTGGTCGTGCCGGACGGGCTGGTCGAATCGAACAGACTGGCGGCACTCACGCCGAGATCCGACCCTGCAACCAGCGCCCCACCCTTGATCGTTGCACCGCCGGCAGTTGCGAGCGTTGTTTTGCCGGTGGAAGTGAGGCTGGCGTCAGTCAGCGCCAACGCCGAGACGTCCGTGCTGGCGCTGTTGACCGTGATGTCGCGCGCCGCTGAAACGTGATTTTGCAACTCGATCTTGCCGGCAGCCGAAAGCGCGAAGTCATCGGCGTTCGCTGCCGCGTCACCCAGCATACGGACTCCGACACCCGCCTCTGTAGCCACCAGGCGGATACGGTTGGCATACATCCCACCAAACTCCGACGTATCAATCGCGTATGCAGGGACACTGCCGACAGGGGCGACACCACCAGTGACTGTGCGGGAGCCGTAGTCCCATCGATTCGCGCCGGCAGTGACGCCCAATTCAACCGCATTGACGCGGGCTTCAATTCGCGCCGAGCGCGTGACCAGATCAAGGAGCTGTTGCGCGGTGGCGTTCAGCCCCTTTCCGGCAATCAAAATATCGCCCTGCTCGACGTTGAAACCACCCAACCCGCCGTCAGCGGTAAAAAACGGACTGCCGGTGGTCAGCGTTACCCGATCCGTATTGATGAAGCCACAGCCACTACAGGTAATGCCATACGGGTTGGCCAGCACCACGTCGGCCCGTCCGCCCAATACCTCGGTAAAACCGGCCAGGGTGCTGCGGTTGTTGGACACCACCTCGTTAAGGATGACGCTGGCTTGCCTGGTGAGGTTCAGGTTGGCGGTTATCTGGCCAGCCAGTTGCGATTGGCGCGCCATGACATCGCTGTTGCCATTATTGAGTATCAGCCCGGTCGGGTTGACGTTGTACTTGGTGAATTGGTTGTGCGACAGACCCGTGGCATTAGGCGCAGCAATGTCGACCACGGTAACGCCGTTCGGCGCAACGTAGGCGTTGGTGGTACCGGAGGAAACCGTCACCGACGGTGTGGCCTGCGCCAGGGCAGCGGTTGGCAACACTGACAGCAATAATGCCGCCAGTGCGGCCAACTTGACAGGGCCGGACCGCTTGCCGCGCGTAGTCGTATTTTCAGATACAACCGCCCAGGTATTGGTGCTGGCATTCCAGATCGTACGGTAAATGTGGTTCATGAAATTATTCTCCGTTACAGCGAGAAGGACATGCGTACGCCGAACTGCGTGCCTTCACGCGGCAACGCGGCGGGTAAGTGGCACGCGCGTGCCGCAAAAATATCGAAGCTCAACGTTTTCCAGAACACCGAAGTGCCAAGTGTGATGCCCGACATCGAACCTGAAAGTACGCCAGGTGCCCGGTTGGTTACCGCACCAAAGTCGTAAGCGGTATATATCCGTCCGCGCAGGTTGCCACCGGCCTGCCATGGCAAAGCCAGTTCGTTGCGCCATAGGTAACCGTCGTCGCCGCTCAACGTATTCAACAGGCTTCCGCGTATTGAGCCGACGCCCCCCAAAAGCAGTTGCTGCGATCCGTACAGCGTGTCATAAGCGTGCTGCGCGCTGAACTGGCTGGACCAGATGACAGGGCGTCCGTACAGCGCGAAACTGCGATTGAAGCCAAGATCAAGCGTGAGCTTGCGAAATTGTGCGTGGGCGGCCGTATCCGGCAAATCGGCGGGATCGTGCAGTGCCCCAAAATGGGAAATTCCCTTCATATAGGCCAGTCGCCCATTGAGAATGCCGCCCGCAACCAGGGTAAAGCCGCTCAGGCCGACATCGGCGTAGGCCAGCTTGCGACTGGCGATGCCGAGAAACTGTCCGCCGAAATAGCTTCGGGTGTCCTGGGTCGTCAAGCGTCCGGAGAGCGAGACACGACTGGCCTGATCGCGAAACACCACCCGATCAAGGGATGCGCCACGGGTCTCGGTGTTGCCTTCGGAGAGCAACGAATTGCCGCTTGGGAGCTGGATGCGATTGTCGTAACTGCTGTTGCTCGCGTCGAACGTCAGCATGTTGTAGCCCCACGGTATCGATACCTGCAGGGCATTGGAGGCTGAATTGTGGCCGGCATCGTGTGGCACCGACTGGCGCCGGGTAAGCGAAATCAATTCGTTCAAGCCAAGCAGGCTGTCGAAACTCAGGGTACCCGAAACGCTGTCGCGGCCCGTGGCAGGCGTACCGTAGTTGTCGTATGACAGATACAGATCAACCGGCAACGCTGATGGATTCTGGACTACGACAACGCTCTGGCCTGGTTTACTGCCAGGTTGAATGTCCAGCACCGCCCGATTTGAGCCAAGCCGGTTGATCTGGTCGATGCCCTGCTCGAGATCGCGCAAATTGAGTGGCTCGCCCGGGGCCGCGGGAAACGCACCACGCGCCCAGGCCGATTGAGTGCGCTTGCTGTTGATCTTGTATTGTTCAATCGTGCCCTCGATCACCGTGATCTCGAGTATGCCGCTGCGCAGATCCTGCGCCGGAAGGTAGGCGCGAGTGGTGATATAACCGCGATCGATATAGTCTTTGGTAATTATCGCCAGTGCTGCCTCGATATCGGAAACGCCAAGACAGCGGGCGCTGAAACGATGTTCGATTTGCTGGCGTACCTCGACCGGCAAAAGTCCCGCACCGTTGATCTTTACGGTGTGGATATCACGGCACGGTACGCCCAGTGCGGGGACGGTTATCTTGGGCTGCAGATCCCCAAGATCGACGGCAGGTTGCTGTGGGGCGCTGTGCCGGGCGCGCTCCTGGTCTCCGCGCAGCAATTCCCGCTGCTGGCGTTCCAGAATCTGGTTTTGGCGGTCAATTGCGCTCGTATCAACCTGGGCACATGCCGCATAAGTGACCAAGCCCAATGCCACGCCGACAATCAATCGGCTGAAAGTTCGATAAGCCTGCATTTAAGACCCTTTGCTACCTGTCAAAGTGTGTTTTTCCGCCATTGGAGCGCCCGCTTCACGTTTGGACCCATTGCATCAACAGTCGCTCTGGTTCAAGCAAGCGAACCGTCAGCAACGACGGTCGCCTTTTCGAGACGACGAATTGGTTCGGTCGAGCAAGGATCCTGGCCGGCGTGGGCCAGCGCTTCCCCAGGCGCGGCGCGGTCCGGATCCCGCCCATTTTGGTCCGGATCGCCTGGCCATGCCGGTTGCGTTGGCATCCATGGCTTTTTTCAAACTCGGCAGACCGAGCATCTTCCACCGCCAGGCGGCGGCTCAACCTGCAGGAAAGATTGGGCATTAGTGGGCGGACTGGGTGGACTGCAGCGAGAGTTGCCCCAGTCCAATGGTCTGCAACTCGTTGGCTGGGCAAAAAATATCCACGAGTTGTATGCCAAATTTGGCTACGCGTGCCATGAATTTTCCCCTTGATTAGATAGTGCGCAGGACCATCAGTCTTAGAAGCCCTGATTCGGGTATCGGCATTTCATCCTGAAGCTTGAGCACCAGAAAATTGCAAGTCGTGCCGTGGGTGACTTCCGGCCGCGAAACGGAGGTGCCGAGCTTCAGGCCATGCAGCCGCCGAGTCGATGTAGATCACCTTGAACCAATGGTCAGCCGGCGATGCACGCCACTTGCCTGATCGCGCTGGTGGCGTCCCGTCGTATACCGGCTGACGCGGTGTCCGCGTGTCGCGTCGGCGCATTCGCGGTGGCCTGCGGCGCGACTGATGCTGCCACAGACCACTAGCCCAGGCGAGGTCGCGATTTCGGCAGCAAACGGGTGGATCATGCGATACGGCGCTTCGCCGAGCCAGTTCTTGTCGGTGAGTCGCGCACTGCGTGGTGCGCGGATGTGGCGGGTGGGATCGATACGGCCAGATGCAGTCATCACAGTCCTTCGCAAACGGCAAGCCATGAACTTGTGATTATGCGGTCTCCGCGCGCACGTTGCCATCGCAGCGGCTGGCTTGGTGCAAATGGACGAGATGACGCCCGGTCAAGTGGTATTCCGCAAAGCGCCGGCAACCACCTGCGCACTGGCGCACAAGCCGGCCACCTCCATCATCCATTGCGCGGTATCCGCCACCATCCACGACCCCATGGACCGGCTGCGATCACGGCCAAACCGGCTTGCCGCGCCGTTGCCTGCACGCAGTCCGCTCGCGCGTATGCGCCCGCCAGAACCATGTCCGAAAACGGCGAGTGCATGGCGCCGTGCGGTGCTAGCCTGCATCCATGCTCAATCTCCACTCCCCCACCCTGCCCGATCCGCACATTTGCGAACAAGCACGGCGCAGCCGCGACGCTCGCTTTGACGGGCTGTTTTTCACGGCGGTCAGCAGCACCGGCATTTATTGCCGGCCAGTGTGCCCGGCGCCGGCCGCAAAGCGCAGCAATGTGCACTACTACGCAAACGCGGCAGCAGCGGAAGCGGCCGGGTTTCGGCCTTGTCTGCGCTGCCGGCCGGAACTCGCGCCGGGCAATGAATTCTGGCAACACAGCAATCACGTGGTGGCCCGCGCCCTGAAGCTGATTGCGGACGGCGCGCTGACCGAGCTGTCCATTGAACAACTTGCAGCCCGCGTCGGCGTCGGCGCGCGACAGTTGCGCCGGTTGTTCGTGGAACGCGTCGGCGTGCCACCGCGCAATGTGTACGCAACCCACCGGCTGTTGTTTGCGAAACAGTTGCTGACGGAGACGGCGCTGCCGGTCACGGAAGTGGCGTTGGCATCGGGCTTTCGCAGCTTGCGCCGATTCAATGCGGCATTTGCGCAGGCGAACCGGATCGAGCCGCGCCAGTTGCGGCGTGCGCCACGAGCCGCGCGCGACGCGCCACTGGTCCTGCGCCTCGGCTATCGGCCGCCGTATGCGTTCGACGCGATGCTGGACTTCCTGCGCACGCGCGCGTTGCCGGGGGTGGAGCTGGTCGACGCGCACAGCTATGCGCGGGTGTTCGGCACGCCGGCAGCGCCGGGCTGGTTACGCCTGAGCGCCTGGCCGGATAACGCGCACGCCTTGCGGCTGCAATTGCATTGTCCACAGCCGACGCAGTTGCTTGGCGTGGTGACGCGCTTGCGGCGCATGTTTGACCTGGATGCGAATCCGCTGCTGATTGCGCAAGCGTTCGCATCCGACCCGCTGCTTGGCCCGTTGTGCGCGCGCCGACCCGGCCTGCGCGTGCCGGGCAGTTGGGACGGTTTTGAAATCGCGGTGCGCGCGGTGCTGGGCCAGCAAATCAGCGTGGCGGCAGCGCGCACGCTCGCAACGCGCATCGTGCAGCGTCATGGTGAGCCATTGCTGACGCCGACCCTGCCCGGGCTCGAGCGCCTGTTTCCAACACCGACCGTACTCGCCAGCGCAGATTTGCGCGCACTCGGCCTGACCACGACCCGCGCCGCGACCGTGCGCGCGCTGGCACAAGCGCTGCTGGACGGCCGCGTGGACTTCCGCGCCGAGCAATCGCTGGAAGAATTCGTGGCACGCTGGATCGCCCTGCCCGGGATCGGCGCGTGGACGGCGCATTACATCGCCATGCGCGTGCAGGGCGATCCGGACGCATTCCCGGCCGCCGACTTGATCTTGCGCCGCGAGGCCGCGACGGACGGCACGCCGTTGACCGAGCGCGCGCTGCTTGCGCGTGCCGCGGCGTGGCAGCCGTGGCGCGCTTATGCGGTGATGCACCTATGGCGCGCCGCGGGCGACCACCCACCTGCACCCCGCTTCATTCACCCACGCCGGAGTCGCTGACATGAGCCGTACCGACACCACCGTCTATTACGACCAGATCGACAGCCCGGTCGGTCCGCTGCGCCTGATCGCCGATGCCGGCGGCTTGCGCGAAATGTTGTTTGAGGTGGAAAGCCACCCGACCGTGATGCAACCGGAATGGGTACGCGCGAGCCAACCGCTGGCACGCGCGCACCGCCAGCTGGACGAATATTTCGCCGGCAAGCGGCAGACGTTCGACCTGCCGCTGCACCCGCACGGCACGCCGTTCCAGCTTGCCGTATGGCTGCAACTGCGCAGCATTCCCTACGGTTGCACGATCAGTTACGGCGAGCTCGCG
>Ga0070681_10003057_pt1 | contig 15511 bp, 9 predicted proteins | sample KBSC83BmetaG_FD_65650 | JGI IMG/M metagenome (GOLD analysis project Ga0070681, IMG submission 65650) | Corn rhizosphere microbial communities from Kellogg Biological Station, Michigan, USA - KBS C8-3B metaG | ecosystem: Host-associated > Plants > Roots > Rhizosphere | place: USA: Michigan...
ACGCAGGTCCACGCGCAGCGAGGGGTCATCGTTCTGGCACGCCTCCAGAAACTGCCGGATCTCCCGCTCGACCTTGCCTCTCTCCATGCCCGGCACTGTCCGTATGTCGGTCGAGAACTCCGCGTAACCTGGGTAGACTCCGAAGAAGACGCCGCCGCGCAACTGCACTCCCACATTTACCGTCACTCCGGTGGGACACAACGGGTGCGGCGCGAAGTCGAACTTCAGCTCGCGGCTCATGCGCAGCATTAGCTCCGCGAGTTTCAGACTGGCGTTCACCGAAGGCAGTCGATCGGAGAGGCTGCTATGCATCTGCGTGCCATGCACACCAATGACGAAGCAGCAGACGCCGCGGCAACCGATATGTAAATATTCCCATTCCCGCGTCACCCCGGACGGTTCTCCAATGAGCGCCATGTCGGCTTTAAGCCCGTACTTGGCCGCCAGGAACTGCGCGCCGTAGCGGCCTCCGCCTTCCTCATCGGCCACAAAGGCCAACACGAGGTCGCCGCGGGGCCGGTCGATTTCATTCAGTGCTGCTGCGGCATAAAGGAAGGCGGCCACAGCGCCTTTCATGTCGGCTGCCCCCACACCGTAAAGCCTTCCGTTCCGAATCGTAGGGGTGAAAGGATCGGTAACCCACTGGGAACGCGCGTCGCCTACCGGCTTGGTATCGGTATGGGCAACGTACAACAGCGTGGGCCCTCCGCCGGTACCCGGCTGACGCAGGATTACGTTCGGCCGTTCGGGCGTCTCGCCCACCACGATGGCGCCCCGGAGCCCCAGCTTGTCGAGTCTGTTTAGGATTACCGATGCGACGCGGCGCTCGTCGCCCGGCGGGGTTTCGCTTGGGGTCGCAACCAGTTCGCACGTGAAATCGATGATTTCATCGCTCCACCGATCCAGGATCGAAACCAGCTCGTTCCCTGGGGCTTTAGTCGTCACATCCTGTTCAAGCATGATTCAGCTGCGGCTGGTTTCGGTCGCGTTTGACCCAGCGGTATGCCGCGACGGAATTCCTCCAGAAGAACTTTTCCGCAATCATCGGCCCTTTGGCGGTGAAGTACTGCCGGACAACATTAAGCAGTTGCTCGTAGGGCGCGAGGAGGTCGCTGTTCGGCCAGTCGCTGCCGTACATCACTTGATTCTCACCGAAAAAACTGCAAAGTTCATCCAGCATGGGGCTGTAAAAATGCAGATCTTGGGGAACTCGACCATCCACGCGCCGAAGGAGTGCCGACAGCTTGACGTACACCTGAGGACGTTTTCCCAACTCGCGCAGAGTCGATTGAAAGGCTTTACGGGCTTGCGAATCCTTGGGGGGATCGAGCTCTGGCAGATGATCGATCACGACGCGCAGGCTGGGCGCCTTATCCGTTAGACGCACCAAATCCGTTATCAAAGCCGGATTTGGTATATACGTGTCTAACATGAGCCCGGCGCTCGCAAGCAATTTAAGGTCTGAAATGAAACCGGGCTTCGACAGTTCTTTGCCTAGGTTCCGGTCCCACAGGTCCCCATACCGGATGCCCAGAAAAAGCGGATTCCGGTGAAACCTCTCCAAGTGCCTGGCGAAGTCCGGCTTCCCGGGCTCCAGATTTCCGACCGTGCCGACAATAACCGTGTTCTTAGCGGCAACATTCAGAACCCACTGATTATCCTCAAGCAACGGGCTGGCTTCGATCGCGATTGCTCCGGCAACGCCCAGTGGCCCCGCGATTTTACTGTACCGGTCGGGTAATGCGGGCCTGTACAGGATGGTATCTTTCTTGTCCGGCCAGGGTACGCCCTCAGGACGTCTCGTGTCGAAGAGATGGATATGTGTGTCGATAATCGGTATGCTCGCCGCTCGAGCATCCGATTCGAGAGCCGCAAAGCTCGCGGCGATAGCGAGAAAGGATCGACGATTCAAGCGGGTGCTGTGTAATTTGACTACGGACAATTCTTCGCCTGCGATCGGTTGCGCGTGGATCACGTCATGCCCAGTGTTACAGCGATGCAGGACTCGTCAGAAAATAATTTTCGCACCCAACTGCAAGCTGCGAGGATTGTTGGCTGTGCCGAAAATCCTGCCGAAACTGGCGGGGTCCGCCATGTCGTTGGAGGGCTGGCCGTATATCACGGTATTCAGCACGTTGAATGCTTCCGCCCGGAACTCGATGCGCCTCGACTCAAAGAATGGGAACTGGCGGAATATCGAAAAGTCCATATTCCAGAAAGGCACCGTGCGCAGCCGGTTTCGCCCCAGATTGCCAAAAGTGTAAATATCCGGTATGGCGAAGGCAGCTCTGTTCAGCCCGTTGTCGGGGCTGACATTCGAAACATATGGGTCAACGCCCCCGACAAGGTTGGCCCGCTCGTATTGCGCCCAGCCGATATTTCCGGTATTCGCTACATCGCCGCTCACGTAGACCTGATAGGGAAGCCCGGATCGCGCGAGGAAGATGCTGTTTAGCTGCCAGTTGCCAAGGATGTAATCCGCCACTTTGTTCTTAGTCTGGAATCTCTTTCCTTTTCCGACGGGCAGCTCGTAGAGTGCATTGACGGACAACACGTGAGTCAGATCGTAGCCCGAGGGACCATGGCTTCCATTGACGTTATAAGGATCGGTGCAGTTCTGGGCATCGGCGCCATACCATTCAGAAGAGCAATAGTCTAACGATTTCGACCAGGTATAAGCTACCTGATAGGCCAGGCCTTTGGAGAATCTCTTGTTCAACATGGCCTGCAGTCCGTGGTAACTCGATTTGCCGATCGAGCGGTCGTAGTTGGTGGCCGCAATATAAGGGTACAGGGCGCGTTCCTGGGGGTTGCCAGGGCCGGGAGTGAGCGCTACGTTGTAATACCCCCCGATGTCCAGGCGCCGCGTTCCTGATCCAACATAGGACACCGACAGCGTCGTAGAATCAGTGATCTGGCGCTCCACGCCGAAATTCCATTGCATAGCGTATGGATTTTTAATTAACGGGTCATAGTAATACTGCACCGTGTTGAACGGAGTGGGAGCCGGAAACAAACCGCCAGTGCCTGCGAACGGATCGTTGCCGCGTACGGTAGGCGTAGGCTGTCCAGGTCTGGGAACATTCAGGTTTTCGGCTATCTGCTGCCCCACACCGGGCCACGATCCTTGGATATTCTGGACGGTCTCGTTCACGCCAGCAAAGTTGTCGTAAAAGATGCCACCCGACGCCCGGATCACGGTCTTTGTGCCCAGGCGGTAGGCAAGCCCAAGCCGCGGCCCCCAATTATTGATGTCATGTTGGATCTTCCCGCGGGGGTCTACGACCACGTGCTCCGGCAAATTGCCATCGCCTGGCATGCAAGGTGCATGACCGCGCTCGCTGCAGGGCGGAGGAAGCTTTTGGAGCACATAGGTGCCGTTATTGAAGTTCATGTCGCCGGTTTCGATTCCGCCCGCCTTGCCGACCGTGTCGTCCCTGCCGTAGGGGGGTCTAAACGTGCGATCGAAACGCAGGCCGATGTTCACCGTCAGTTTCGAAGTCGCTTTCCACGAATCCTGAAGATACCAACTCAAAACGCCGCCAGGACGCGTCGTTTCGCCAACGCCATAGCGGATCGCTTCATTGGGGACGTTCAGGAGGAACGAAGCGAGCGCGCTGCCCGGCTCCGACGAGTTCGACGGGTTTCCGGTTTGCTGGGCCGCATAATTCAAGTTCGACTGATACCAATTTTCCTCGAAATCCAAGGTCGCGAACTCCGCGCCGAACTTGAGCGTGTGGGTACCGGAGACTTTCGAAACATTCCCTCGAAATTGATGACTGTTGGTGATCTTCGGATTGGTGAGACCATATGCGCCGCCGGAGAAGAACCCGGGCACACTAATCACCGGCACCACTTCAAAACCGCCGAAATTTCCGGCGAACTGAGAGTTAAAATTCATGGCTTGCAACACACTCGCGGGGAGGCCTGGAAACGCGGTGACATTGTTATCTTCCGATTTTACCCGGCCATACTGGGCCTGCAAGACCAAGCTGGGGCTGAAGATGTGCACGTAATTCAGACCCCAGTTCCTGCCCGGAATGGCATGCTGGATAGTGATGCCCGGACGTCCGCCGGACGAACTCGTATTGTTTTCAATCGCGCTATACCGGAAAAAAGCCGAATCGTTTCTTCCGATCGTTTGATCCACGCGGAACGTATACTCCTGCTGGTCCTGGTGAAGCGGGGTGGGATCAATGGCGTTGTTGTCCCCATTCAACTTCGGGCCAGCTGCCGGCAGCGTCGCTTTGGCATAGGCCAGAAACGACTGATCGAACAGACTAACGGGAATCTGATTGTTCGGAAATGGATCTCGAATAAAGCTGCCCGGATGGGCCGGATCCTCCCGGGTAGTGAAAGGGTTATAAATCTGCGTGGGAATGTCGCTCAAGTCCCCGTTATAGTTGGCTTCGGTGGGTACCCGGAAAAAAGAATTCGACGGCCTGCGATACAGAAACTGCTGAAAGGCCCCGTAGAAAAACGTCCGGTTCTTTCCGTTGTAAAGTTTCGGTATCCAAACCGGCCCGCCCACTGAGAAGCCGAATTGGTTCTGCCTAAACGTAGTCACTTTATCCTGGAACGTATTCCTGGCATCGAAGGCATCATTTCGCAGATACTCCCATGCCGTGCCGTGCAAAGCGTTGGTGCCGGACTTCGTCACCACGTTCACGATGCCTCCGGTCGAACTGCCAAACTCCGCCAGATCGCTGTGCGAGACGACCTTGAATTCTTGAATGGCGTCGATGATCGGTGGCACCACGTAGGCACTCAATAAATCGTTTTGGTCTGAGATGCCGTCCAGCATGAAGTAGTTGGAGCGGCTGGTCTGACCGTTGATGGCAGGAAAAACAAATTGACTCCCTTGCGTGGTGGGAACGCTGAAGCCACCCGAATTTTGAGATACGCTGACAGGCGCAACGCCAGGAGCCAGCGACAGCAATTGCGTGAAGTTTCTTCCGTTCAAAGGCAGATCGACCACCTGCTTTTCCGCAACCACGGATCCCAGTTGAGCGGTGGAACTTTCAATTTCCGCAACGGTCGCTCCTACGGTAACGGTCTGCTCTAAACCGCCGATCTCGAGCGTGATGTCGAAAGTCGCAGCCTGACTGACCGCTAGCGTAAACTCGGAAACTTTGCTCGACTTGAACCCGGTCCCGTGCATCTCCAAGGTGTAACGTCCCGGATTCACATTCTGGAATAAATAGTTTCCAGCAGAGTTTGAAACTGTGGTGCGCTCTACCCCTGTGTCCACATTGCGGAGGACGCCGTTAGCCCCCACGATTACGCCGCCGGTGGAATCGCGAACAATCCCGGTAACCGACGCAGTAGAAAGCTGAGCGTACAAAACCGGCGAGAAGGCCGCACTCAAAACTAAAAACAGGAACAAGCATCTCGCTCTGTTATGAGCACACATATGCCCCTCTTTCATGGGTGTAAGTCACCCAGGTCTTCTAGTGAAAAATACTATGTCACCGTTTTCAGCCCGTGTCAATATGAATTGTGGACACTTCGTATACAAGACGTGTGAAGTTGTCATATACTTTTTGGAATCGGCAACCAAAACGGAAATTTCTGCTGCGAATAGAGCCCGGTCGCGGCCACGGTACACCGCTGTCGATAGGAGAGCACAACGAGTGAAAAGAGAATTGATTGCGCCGGGAACTGACGCCTTCGATACCACAACGCAGGCGGTACGAGCTGGGAATCTGATCTTCGTAGGCGGTCAGATGTCTCTCGATGCGCAGGGACTCGTCGTCGGTTCTGACATTACCACGCAGGCGCGGAATACATTCGAAGCGATGAAGCGCGTTCTGGCTGATGCCGGCGGCACAATGGCGGACGTGGTCAAACACAATGTGTATTTCCATTGCGACGGCGATGACGCCGCGGTCGCGAAGTTCATGGACGATCTCAATCGAGTTCGCGTCACGTACTTCTCAGATCCCGGGCCGACAACCACCGAGGTACGAGTGGGCCTCGACCGTGAAGGGGCGCTCCTCCTTGTCGATGCGTGGGCAGTCGTAGGCGCCGAAAAACAGCGTTTGATGCCGGCCGGACATTGGAACGGGAACAGGCAACTGCCGTTCTCCCACGGTTGGAAGGTCGGCAACATGATCTTCGTCGGCGGTCAGCGGTCGCTTGATCGGGATGGCCGCCCGGTTGGAATCGGGGACATTGAAGTACAAACTGACAGCGCATTTCGCAACTTGGACACGATGCTGAAGGCAGGCGGCGGCGGGCAAAGCAATTTGATGCGGCAAAATACTTATTTCCGCTTCATCGGCGAGGGCCCTGAGGTAACGAAGTACTGGGAGAAGATGACGAATGTCCGCAGGCGGTACATGTCTGTCCCGACCGCGGCCGGCGCAGGGCTGCGCATCCCCGGCTTTCCGCGCTCGGAGGAGTTGATTCAGGTCGAGGGCATCGCTGTTATCGGCGAGAACAAACAGCGCTTGCAGCCAGCCAATCACTGGGACTGGAGCATCCCGAATTCTCAGTTCACGCAGGGCTGGCGGATCGGCAATCTCGCATTCATCGGCGGGCAGATCTCGGCGGACAACAAAGCGCGGGCGGTCGGTAAGGATATGGCCACGCAGACGCGCAATGTATTCAGATTTATCCGAAGCACCCTGCGCGAGGCCGGGCTCGAGGAAAGTGATGTGGTCAAGCTCTACATCTACTACTATGCCCCCGAGGACTGGGCGCAAATCGCTGAGACAAGAGCGACGATTCGCGACGTCCAGCGGGAGTTCTACCCTGAGCCAGGACCGGCATCGACGGCCGTTCGGGTTTCCGGTTTCGCGTTTGAGGATCTGCTGATAGAGATCGAGGCCATGGCGGTCTGCCGCGACTGATCCGAGCGGTTCGAGCGAGATTCCAGCGGGAGGTAAACAGTATGATCAGACGAGAATTTTTGCATCTCGGAGCCGGTATTTGCACTTTACCGTGGGGAGCCGAGGCACTGCAAATCCAGCAGTCGGGCACACAGCCGTCCTCCACCGAAGAGGGTCCAGACCCCATCCCGGAGCCTCAATTCCCCAGCCGCCTGCACCAGTTCGTCTGGCGAAACTGGGAACTTGCGAACACGGACCGGATGGCGAAAGTGATCGGAACCACGCCGGAGATAGTACTTGCGCTGGGATCTTCGATGGGGCTGCCGAAAAAAAGGCATCTTACGAACGATCAGCTCGCGCGGTTTTACATCACGGTGATCCGTCAGAACTGGCACGTGCTGCCGAAGTCGCAAATCATCGAGCTGCTAGGTTGGGACCGCACCAAGTTTGATTTCACCCTCAAGGAAGACGATGCCCTCGACATCAAGCTCGGCAACCTGAAGCCCCGCTGTGCAACGCTGGCCTATCGGCCGCCTTCGGAGGAGGAAAAGGCCGCGGCTGCCGACATTCGCCGGATGATCGCACAGGATTTCGGCAAGACGATCGAGCGGCCGGGAGAAGATCTGTTCGCGTTTGTCAAAGATCTCAGCGAGTCTCGCTATCTGCCGGCCCGCGATCCGGCGGGCAAAGCCGGCGGCGATGAGATCGATCTGTCGCGGGGTTGGGGCATTTCAGCGCCCCCCAAGCTCGATGCCGCGGCAGTCCGTTTCGCTGCCTATATGAGATCGGCGATGAACGCGAAGATCACGACCGGTCCGGGCCAGAAGAATATCCGTCTGGAAGTCACGCCGGGCCTCGAGGGCGGACGCGAAGCGTTCCGTATCAGCGTGAGCCCGGATGAACTTCGCATCAGCGGGAATGACGAAGCCGGAGTCCTCCAAGCCATCTACCACCTGCAAGATCGCATGGAGGAACGCGAAGGTCCGTTTCTTCGCACAGAAACGGTGGAACGCAAATCAGTGTGGAACCCGCGTTATCTGTACTCGTATTTTGCGCTGTACGGAGATCCGCTGATACAGCCGGAGCTGGATCCGTTCCCCGACGCATACCTCGAAAAACTAGCACGCTGCGGCATCAACGGCGTCTGGATGCAGGCAGTATTGAACACGCTGGCTCCATCCAAACAGTTTCCGGAATTCGGAGCCGGCTGGGAAACCCGGCTGAAAAATCTGAATGCGCTGGTGCGGCGCGCACAGCGGTTTGGCGTGCGCGTCTACCTATATCTCAACGAGCCGCGTGCCATGCCGGACGCCTTTTTCCAGAAACGGCCCGAAATGCGCGGTTCGCAGAATCTAAACCTCTATGCGATGTGCACCAGCGTTCCAGCGGTGCGCGAATGGATAGCGGACAGCCTGGCGCACGTGGTGCAGCAGGTCCCAGACTTAGGCGGAATCTTTTCCATCACCATGTCGGAGAACCTTACCAACTGCTTCTCGAAAGGCGATGCCTGGGCCGAGAAGGCGCCGAAGGCCCCCGGCTGCCCGCGGTGCTCGCAGCGCACCAGTTGGGATGTGATCGGCGAACTGATAGCAACATTTCGGGACGGAGTGCGCCGGCATAGCGCGACGGCGGACGTAATCACCTGGGACTGGGCTTGGGGGGAGGCGCTCTCGGAAAAGCTCATTCCGCTCTTGCCTAAAGACACCCGGTTCCTCAGCGAGCCCGGGGCGGGCGAGTACATGATTGCCACTGTCGGGCCGGGCCCACGTTCCAAGCGCAACTGGGAGCGCGCGCATGCTGCCGGCATCGCCTCCATGGCAAAGGTGCAGTTTAACAACACCTGGGAAATCTCCGCCGTGCCGTACATTCCCGTAATGCACTTGATTCTCGATCATTGCGAGATGCTGGCGCGCGCCGGCGTCAGCGGCATCGTCGCCTCATGGACGTGCGGCGGCTACTCATCTCTGAATCTAGCCGCGACCAAGGCGTACGATTTCGAGCCGCGCCCGTCACCGGACAAAATCCTTGCGACCGCGGCCGTTCAACGCTATGGAAAGACCGCGGCTCCAGGTATGGTCGAAGCCTGGAGGCAGTTCAGCGACGCCTTCCGCGAGTTTCCACTGGGACCGCTGGACGTGGGCCTATCCTATATCATGCCGACGCAGCACGGCCCGGCAAATCCGCTGCGTGTCCAGCAGACGGGATATCGCCCTGCAATGATGTTGTTTCCTTACGACGGTTACAAAGCGTGGTGCGGCCACCATTCACCCGAAAAAGTGCGGAAGCAGTTTGCAAAAATGTCCTTGCTCTGGAAAGACGGGCTTGACACCTTCAAACGTGCGCTGCCGGGAGTGCCTTCCCACAAGAAGCGCTTGGCCGACCTCGACCTGGCGATTGCAGAGACCTGCTACTACCACTTCCAGAGCGCGGGCAACCAAATCGAGTTTTACTTACTTCGGGAAAAAACCGGCGACAAGACCGCGCTCACGAGGATGCGCGCTATAGCGGAGGAGGAGCTGGAGGTGGCGCGGCGGCAGTTCCCCATCGCCCGCGATCAATCGGTCATCGCGTACGAAGCATCCAATCACTACTACTACACGCCGCTGGACCTGGTGGAAAAAGTCCTGAACTGCCGCCATGTGATCCGGGAACTGGACCGGCAGCTGCAAAGTTAAAAGGTAGTTAAAACGGATTCGCGGCCTCGCCGGATGGACGCAATTAGATGCCGTACTATATTGATTCTTGCCGAGGTAAGCGAAGCCCATGCGATTGGACCGCCGGTCATTTCTGAAATCTTGCGCCGCATTTCTGCATACGTCAGTAGATTTACTCGGTTTGGGCTTTCTCCGTGTCGCTGGCGCAGCTTCGCCGGAGCGCGGATGGCGCTATTACGGCGGCGACCCTGCGTATACCCGACATTCCCGGCTCGATCAGATCAATATCGGCAACGTCAAGAATCTGCGCGTCGCCTGGACTCACAATACCGGCGACAAAATGAACCGCCCGCGTACCACCATGGAATGCACGCCGATCGTGGTGGACGGAGTCATGTACATTACTTCGCCTCTGCTGAAGGTGCGAGCGCTGGAGGCTGCATCCGGAAGAGTGCTGTGGAATTTCGACCCATACACTGAAATCGGGGCGTTCGAGAATCCAGGCGCTGAGTCGATCCGCGGTGTGAATCGCGGGGTGACCTTTTGGCAGGAAGGCGAGGACAAGCGGATCTTTTCTACTGCCGGTTCCAACCTGATCTGTCTGGATGCGAAGACCGGAAAGCTGATCCCGAGTTTCGGTGAAAAAGGAACAGTGGACCTCAAGCAGGGCCTGGGCCGGGACATCAGTGAACTTCTGTACGACGTCACCACGCCAGGAGTGATCTACAAGAATCTGATCATTCTCGGCTCCGAAGTCGACGAAGGGCCGGAACCCGCTGCGCCGGGGCACGTACGGGCCTTCGATGTGCGCACAGGCCGCCAAGCGTGGATCTTTCATACCATCCCCCAGCCTGGCGAGTTTGGCCACGACTCGTGGGAGGGAGACTCCTGGAAGACGGCAGGGGGCGCCAACGATTGGGGCGGACTTAGCCTGGATGAGAAACGCGGATGGGTCTTCCTAGCGCTGGGCTCCGCGGCCTTTGATTTCTATGGCGGCCAACGCCTGGGACAGAACCTGTTCGCAAATTGCGTCGTGGCGCTGGACGCACAGACCGGCAAAAGGATCTGGCATTACCAAATCGTGCATCATGACCTATGGGATCGTGATTTGCCTTGTCCACCGAGCCTGATAACGGTGAAACGCAAAGGCCGCAGCGTTGATGCGGTCGCTCAGGTGACCAAGTTCAGCCAGATCTTTCTTCTAGACCGGGAGACGGGCAAGCCGCTGTTCCCGGTCGAAGAAAGGCCTGTTCCTGCTTCGGATATCCCCGGCGAAAAGGCGTGGCCAACGCAGCCATTTCCGCTGAAACCCCCACCACTGACACGTTTGGTTTTCACCGAGGATCAAGTCACGAACCTCTCACCCGAAGCGCATGCTTACGCGCTGGATTTATTCAGAAAGGCCCGAAGCGGGAATACTTGGACCCCACCGAGCCAGAACGGGACCGTTATCTTCCCCGGCTTTAACGGGGGCACCAACTGGGGCGGGGGGTCGTTTGATCCCGCAACCGGTTGGTTCTATGTGAACACTCATGATGAGCCGTGGCTTCTCACTATGGTTCCGGCCAAGGCCGGCGCATCATATCCTTATAACCATACCGGATATATCCGATTTCTGGATCCGGAGGGCTATCCCGCAATCAAGCCTCCCTGGGGACAAATGTCGGCTGTAGATTTGAATAAAGGTGAAATCGTTTGGCAGGTTCCGTTGGGAGAGGTCAAGGAGTTGGCGGCGCGGGGTATCCCCCCAACGGGAACTCAGAATGTCGGCGGATCCCTGGTGACGGCGGGCGGGCTCGTTTTCATCGGAGCCACTCAGGACGAGAAGTTCCGTGCTTTCGACAAAGCGAATGGAAAGTTGCTGTGGGAAGCGCAGTTGCCGGCCGGTGGCTACGCCAGTCCCTGCACCTACGAAGTTAACGGCAAGCAGTACGTGGTAATTGCTGCGGGAGGCGGAGGTCAGCCACGCACGAAATCGGGCGATGCCATCGTGGCATTCGCGCTGCCATGAGTAATCAGTGCTGGAAGTCGCTGCTTGCGCTTGTGACTCTCGCCGGCGGGCTCCACCGTTTGGGAGGATCCCCCGGCCAGGAACCCGCCGAGGCACGGTCTTCGAAGCCCGGCGTAGCGGTAGAACAACCCAAGCCGCAGCCCATTCCTTTCAGTCACAAGCTACACTCCGTTTTCATCACGGATTGCCTCACATGTCACGCGATGTCCGTGAGCGGTTGGGAACTGAGCTATCCCCCAGAAGCAAAATGTATGGAGTGCCATGCCAATACCAGCACAAAGAGCCCGGCAATCTCTAAGCTGACCGCCTACTACAACGAACACACGGAAGTACCATGGGTGAAGATCTATGCCCTGCCGGATGAGATCCTTTTCTCGCACAAAAGGCACATCAAGGGCAAAGTGGAATGTGCGGCCTGTCACGGGCTTGTGGCTGAGCGAGAAGTGGTCACCAAAGAACGATCAATCTGGATGCAATTCTGCATTGATTGCCATAAAGAGAGGAAGGCTGCAACAACGTGCCGGTCCTGTCACAATCGCTGAACCTGGTGTGGAATAGGCATTCAATGCCTGTTAAAAAAGAACAGGCCGGAGGCGAATTCCATGTTGGGTCTACAATGGACGAAGTTTGGAGGGCGCCGAGTTGATATCCAGGACAACCAACGGTAACGGCGAAAAAGAAGGTGAGGTGGATCGTGTCTATCGAGCCCTTAAGAGCTGGATACTCGAGTGCGAGTTTCGTCCAGGCGACTTTCTAGCCGAAGCCAGTCTCGCGCGGCGATGTGAAACCAGCCGTACACCCATCCGCGAAGCTTGCAACCGCCTCTCGCAGGAGGGGTGGATCTCAGGCATACGTCACAAGGGCTACGTCATACCGCCGATCTCGATTCGTGACATCGTCGAGATCTATGAATATCGCCGGCTGCTCGAGTGCTTTACCGCGGAAAAAGCTGCCCAGACAGCGAGCCGGGAACAACTCACGGACTTGTTCCGCATAGTCGAGATAGAGAACAGAAGGGACCCGAAAATGAGTGACATTATGGTGGCGAACGACGCGTTTCATCTGGCTATCGCCGCGATCGCGGGCAATCAGCGCGTGCTCCTCCGATTAAAGCTTACGCTCGAGTACGTCCACCGGTTAGCCCTCCTCGCCACCCAGAAGGACGGAGGATGGATCCCGCACTGTGAGATTCTCACCGCCCTCGAAACGCGCAAAGCCATACAGGCCAGGAAGGCGATGGCGGCGCACATTGATAACTCGCGCGATCGTATGCTGAAGCTGTTCGGAACCTGACGGCCGCAAGTTCCGCATTGACAAGCGCGTTCAACGGCCCGGTTCGATCAGTTACTCCGAGATAGAGCGGATACGCAACGTCTTCCGTTCGCCCTGGCAAACCTGGCTGCAGTCTTTGGCAAATGCGTCTAATCCTTCAACGATTTTGCCCCATACATTCATCATGATCATCCCGGAAGGAATGTAGAAACGGCATTCGGCGCCGTATATGAACGCCACGTCCCAAGCCTCTTCCTTCATAAAGCGATACATGCCGGCCGGCCGGTACATCCAGCAGACGTCGCCGCGCGTCGGGTATGTCGTGGCATTCTCGATGCCTATACCACGGGGGTCAACACCTGCATGTGCCTCAGTCGGTACCAGCGCCACAACCTCGGGCCCTGACCACCGTGCGTGCACCGCGTTCACCTGGTAGCCACGCTTTAGGATCTGCCACAGCGCGGCGCAAGTTCGTGGCGCCTCGCTCTCCAGCAATTCGACGACGGCCTTCACACCGGTCTCCAACACCTCAACCTGAAATCGCTTTGCCATTTCGTTCACCTCCGATCCGACAGACCGCTTGCTCACGCGCGCGGCTCCGTAAGTTACTCTTGAATCAACGCGCGCTGTTGCCTGAGCCGCGACCGTGAGGGAGTGGCGGTGGGCTTGCGAGGAAGTTGACCAACACGGGCCTCCTGGCCATTCGCTCGTTTTCCAGTAATGTTTTTAGACGAATTCGGTAACGCAATTTAGCTTGACAGCACTCTTGACCTTGGTATCGTAAGTTAACCAAGGTGCCAATCAAATGCCCCTCCGAAGAGACTTTCTGAAAGCGGGCGCCGGCGTACTGGGCGCATATGCTGCACCGCCTCAATTGGGAAAGCTCAGCTCCCCAACCCAGCGCCGCGGAGGTGTTAACGTTGATAACGTCATACTGATTGTAACGGACAGTATGAGGAGAGATGCACTATCTCCTTATCGCTCCGGCTGGATCCCCACTCCTCATTTCGATAGCTTTACTCAGAAGTCAATCCTCTTCGAAAATGCGTTCCTTTCCTCGTTCCCGACGGTACCATGTCGCAACGACATTTTAACAGGACGCTACACATTCACATACAAGGATTGGTCTCCACTTGACGCTGATGCGATTACGCTGCAGGAAACGCTTGCAAAAGCAGGCATCTTGACGTCACTCGTTGCGGATACTCCCCATCCCTTTACTCCCGGGTACAACTATCAGCGGGGATTTGACGCGTGGGACGTAACTCGCGGCCAGGAAAGTGACGCTTTCAAAAGTGCGCCCCGATCGATTCAACTGCCATGTAATCCGAATAAATTGCGAGGTGGCATCGAGACCGTCACACAGTACCTCCGCAATGTCTCACACCGCCGAAGAGAAGAGGATTACTTTCCCGCGCAGACGTTTAACAAAGCGGCGGAGTGGCTGGAGGAAAACAACGGCGGTCGACGTTTTTTTCTCTACTTAGACACATTTGACCCACACGAACCGTGGGACCCGCCTGATTATTACGTTAACCAATTTGATCCCGGCTACTCTGGTGAGAAAGTAATTTATCCACGGTACGATCTCTGGCGGGAATTTCTATCCGAAAGCGAACTCAGGCACTGCCGGGCTTTGTATGCCGGCGAAGTCGCCATGGTAGATCGCTGGTTTGGATTTCTGCTCGACCGAATAGCCTCCTTGGATCTATTGAAGAATACTGCGGTGATCCACATCGGAGATCACGGTTTCTATCTGGGGGAGCACGGCTACATTGGCAAATGCCTCATCCGCGAGGGGATCTTCCAATACTTGCCTTTATACCCCGAAGTCGCCCGCATACCCATGACGATTTACCTCCCCGGGTGCCAAGGCGGTACAAGCGTAAAGGGTCTCTCTCAGCCGGTGGATTTGATGCCCACCGTTCTGGACCTGCTCGGAGTCGCTAAACCTTCTTCCATAGAAGGAGAGTCTCTGTTACCACTGCTCGAAGGCCGAGCCTCACGCATTAGAGACATTGCGGTAGGTTCCCCAGCGCTGTTCGGCAGCACTATAACAGGGACAGGAAAGCGTCCTCCATCGCCTTCTACTCGCAGCACCATAACGGATGGCGAGTTTCTATTAATTTACGGTGCACAAGACGGCGCGAGTGCCGGGCTAGCGCGCACCGCTTCTGTGGATTCCAAAGTCCGCGAGCTTAAGAACGTACAAGGCGAATTTATGCCTGAGCTTTACAACCTGGCGGACGATCCCGGTTGCACAAAAAACATTATCAACGAAAAACGCGATATCGCCGCCAGTCTTCGCAAGGAATATGTCACATTCTTGCGGAGCCGGAAATATCCTGAAGAGTACCTGCAATACTTTCGCACCGTGTGAGCAAAGCCATTCACCCCATGAAGGTATGGCGGAGGAAGAGGGATTCGCTCGACCTCAACACACCGATTGCACGTAACTTGTTGATTTTTCAATTTGCATAATTTGCGAGATTGGGCACCAAATTGACGAATCCGGCATCTGGGCGGGGAAGAACTCGCCGAAATACTTACGTTTCTGCGCCATCCTGCCCTTCGAAAAATCAAGGAAAACCGCATCCAAAGCTTCTACATTTACTCCGTCGATGTCCCAGCAGGCATCGTAGTCGCCCGGCTCGAGCTTGACCGTCACGAAGCTGCCGTCGATGTACACTGTGCTGCACCCCGCCCTATTCAATGTTGCCAAGGCCATACGAAGACCACCG
>Ga0070681_10003058_pt1 | contig 15511 bp, 16 predicted proteins | sample KBSC83BmetaG_FD_65650 | JGI IMG/M metagenome (GOLD analysis project Ga0070681, IMG submission 65650) | Corn rhizosphere microbial communities from Kellogg Biological Station, Michigan, USA - KBS C8-3B metaG | ecosystem: Host-associated > Plants > Roots > Rhizosphere | place: USA: Michigan...
AGATGGCGCCAATTTCAAAACGCTCGACATTCCGGTCCTGGATGCAGCTCCAGCCGTTTTCACGCTGGATGAATTTGGGCAAGCAGCCGTGCTCAATGAGGATGGCTCCTTGAACTCTGTTTCGAACCCTGCGACGCAAGGGTCGGTTATTTCGATCTTTGCCACGGGCGCTGGTCTGCTGCAGCCGGATCGATCCAACGGCCGCGTACCCTCGGCGCCTTCCGCCAAGCCGGCCCTGCCGGTTAGAGTGATCATCGATGTCAGCGACGCGTAAGTGCTCTACGCGGGAGATGCGCCAGGCATCGTCGAAGGCGTGGTGAAAATCAATGCCCGCGTGCCGAGGGTTTTCAATGCTGGAGCTGTGGATCTGAGTGTCCAAATTGGAGACCGGGGTTTCCCGTAGACGTGCAAACGACCATTGCCGTCCGTTGAGCATCACGTCGGTGGCACAGGCAACAGCGCACAGGCAAGAATGCCCGTGCCACGTCATGCGAGCTCAGATTCGAGTGCGATTTCGTCACCGCCGCGGACAACGCCTGGATGGATCACGCTTGCATAGAAGCCGCTCATGGCCCAGCGTGGAGACCTCACATCGCCAGCCTTGACCGCGTCGTCGTAAACCTCACGCTTTAACGCGGGACCGTAAATGTCCTGGCTGGCGCAAGGCACGCGGATCTCGGTTAGCTCGATCAAGGCCGTCCCCAATCGAAAGCGCTGTCCGGCGCGCAGAAGCCGGCGGTCCAAGCCCCGCGTCGTGAGATTTTCGCCCATCGCGCCGTAGTACACCGGGTAACCGCGAGCGGCGAGCTCGTCGACAGTTTCGGCTGTCATGAGCAGCACAGCTTGCTGCGGTCCACCGTGAATGTGGGGATGCGCGTGAGCATCCCCCTCGATGCCACCAGGAGTGAGAGCCCCTTCCGCGATGCCGCGTTTGGGAACGCCACCGCGCGAAATACTGATTTGGATAATAGTGCCGTTCAAGGGAATCTAAGAAACCAAATCCCATCCGCTTTTCTACACGTCGTAATAAAGTGCGAATTCGTAGGGGTGCGGCCGTAGCCGAACGGCGTCGGCCTCGTTCTTGCGCTTGTAATCGATAAAGGTCTCGATTAGCTCTTCGGTGAAGACGTCGCCTTTCAGCAGAAACGCATGGTCGTCTTCCAGGCAGCCGAGCGCCTCGTCGAGCGATGCCGGCATGGACGGAACGCTCTTCATTTCCTCGGGCGAGAGGTCGTAGATGTCTTTATCGAGCGGCTCGCCCGGGGGTAGTTTGTTGAGCACGCCATCTAGACCCGCCATCAACATGGCCGCGAATGCCAGGTATGGATTGGCGGCGGGATCGGGCGGACGGAACTCGACGCGTTTGGCTTTGGGGCTCGCGGAGTACATCGGAATGCGGCAGGCAGCCGAGCGGTTGCGGCGCGAGTAAGCCAGATTGACGGGCGCCTCATAGCCGGGGACCAGGCGTTTGTAGCTATTGGTGGTGGGCGCAATGATGGCGGAAAGAGCGCGCGCGTGTTTCAGCAAACCCCCGATGTACGACAAAGCCATCTGACTCAGGCCCGCGTAACCGTCACCTGCAAATAGCGGCTTGCCGTCTTTCCAGATGCTCTGGTGCGTATGCATGCCGCTGCCGTTGTCTGCAAACAGCGGTTTCGGCATGAACGTGACGGTCTTTCCGTATTGATTGGCCACGTTGCGGACGACATACTTGTACATCATCATGTTGTCGGCCGATTTCACCAGCGTGTCGAAGCGCTGATCGATTTCGCACTGGCCGCCGGTGGCCACTTCGTGATGATGACACTCGATGTGCAGCCCGCACTTTTCCATGGTCTGCACCATCTCGCTGCGCAGATCCTGATAGTGATCTGTGGGCGGGACCGGGAAATAGCCTTCTTTGTAGCGCGGACGGTATCCGAGGTTGTCTTTTTCGCGGCCGGAGTTCCAGCGGCCCTCTTCGGCGTCGATGAAATAGAATCCGGAGTGCTGGTTCTGGTCGAACCGGACATTGTCAAAAATGAAAAATTCAGCTTCGGCCCCGAAAAATGCCGTATCGCCCACGCCGCTATTTTTCAGATAGAGCTCGGCCTTCTTCGCGATCCAGCGAGGGTCGCGCTCGTAGTGCTGCTTCGTGATGGGATCGATGACGTCGCCATACATCACGAGCGTGGGCGTCTCCGCGAACGGGTCCATGATCGCCGTGGTGGGATCGGGAATGAGCAGCATGTCGCTCTCATTGATGGCCGCCCAGCCGCGAATGCTCGATCCATCGATACCGAAGCCGTCTTCAAACGAGCCCAGCGAAAGCTCGTGAATGGGATACGATATGTGGTGCTGCAGACTGGGAATATCCGTAAAGCGAAGATCCAGCTGCCTGGCCTCGCTCTTTTTGGCAAAGTCCAACACTTCCTGCGGCTTCATTCAATCCTCCAATGGCGGGTGTTCGTGCAGTAGGGGTAACTTGAATTTTACACAGTACCGCTTCGGGGGGAACGAGTCAACACCTCTGACAGTGATTGGGCCGATAAAAAAAGATGATTGGAGGCGCCACGTTGCCCTACCAGTCCGCGACCGACCCGTCGCGGTGAGAGTACGCCATGATGATCTCGGGCGCGAAGGGGTGCTTGGCTGCTTCCTTTTCGTTGATCTCGATGCCCAGGCCGGGCGCGGCAGGAGCGTGGCCGATGCCGCTTTCCATGGCGATAGGCTCGTCGACCACGTCGTTTCGCCACGGCACGTCATTCCTGACCACTTCCTGAATTAAGTAATTCGGCACCGCGAAGCCGACATGCAGCGACGCGGCTGTAGCTACCGGACCGGCTGGATTGTGACATGCCACTGAGATCATGTACGTTTCTGCCATAGCCGCTATGCGCCGTGCTTCGCTGATCCCGCCGCAATGCGACACGTCGGGCTGCACCACCGCACATGCGCGTTTTTCAAATAATTCACGGAATTGCCAGCGGCCGGCCAGACGCTCGCCGGTGGCGATTGGAAAGGGTAGAGCGCGCGCCACCTCTACGAGAGCATCCACGTGCTCGTGCCAGCATGGTTCTTCATACCAGTACAGGTTGTAGGGGGCGAGCATCCGGCCAAACTGCATGGACGCCGCCGGCGTGGGGCGGGCGTGAAGGTCGAGCATGATATCCATTCCGTCGCCGCCTGCTTTGCGCATGGCTTCGACGCAGCGCGCGGCATGTTTGAGGGTTCCCGGGCTTTCGATCAGCTCTGAAACCGGGATGGGCATGGCCTTTACCGCGGTGAAACCCGCCGCCATGCTCTGTTGCATGCGATCGCCGAATTCCTCGGGCTCGACGGTCTTGTACATGCCCTCGAAACTACCGCCGCCTAGGTGATCGTAAAAACGAAGAGTGTCGCGGACCGGCCCGCCCAGAAGTTCACAAACGGGTTTCCCCGTTTCTTTGCCTTTGATGTCCCAAAGCGCCTGATCGATGGCGCTGATCGCCGTCAAATCCGTTATGCCGCCGCGCCAGTAATACTGGCGGTGCATGATCTGCCAGATGTGCTCGACGCGCCTGGGGTCCTGCCCGATCACGAGTACGGAAATATCCTCGACGGCTCCCACCACGCTCTTGGTTTTCCATTCGAGAGTGGCTTCACCCCATCCCCAGAGGCCCGGCTGGTCCGTCTCGATTTTCACGAAGATCCAGTTGCGCATGCGCGCGTTGACTACGGTGCTCGAGATTTTTGTGATCTTCATAGCAGGCGTTGCCGATGCTATCACGCTGGCGTCCAGGTAGCTACTTTGCTTTACAAAGTACCTTGTAATTGCCTTTTGCCGGGCGTATAATGAAGCGCATGGGTTCGGTCCCCGCGCATCCGGAATCTCGCGAGCCACTGGCGTTGCACGCTCACGCCATGGCGAACCTTCGGTTCATTCGCGACACCATGGAGCGTGCGGGCTCATTCACGGCAGTGCCTGGCATGGGAGGCATGCTGATGGGCTTGAGCGCGCTGATCGCGGCTTTCCTGGCCGCACGGCAGCCGTCGCTCGATGCCTGGCTGGCAATCTGGATGTCTGAGGCGATCGTGGCAGTATCGATCGGCGTCGCTGCCGCCGCCCACAAGGCTCGCGCGGTCAAAGCCCCTCTACTGACAGGCCCGGGCCGGAAATTTGCCTTGGGTCTGGCGCCATCCATTTTCGTGGCAGCGCTGGTGACCGTCGTGCTTTATCGCGCCGGCCTTTACGGTGTCATTCCTGGGATCTGGCTGCTGCTGTATGGTACTGGCATTCTCTCGGGCGGCGCTTTTTCGGTGCCCATAGTGCCGGTAATGGGGGTGTGCTTCGTGATGCTCGGCGCGATCGCCTTATTTTGCCCGCTCGAGTGGTCCCACTGGTTTCTGGCTGCCGGGTTTGGCGGCCTGCACATCATTTTTGGCGCACTCATTGCGGCGCGCTACGGAGGGTGATGGGAATGGCGAAGACAAATGCACTCAGACAGGAACGCCGGTCTCCCGCCCAGTCGGTTGCGGAAACGGCGCCGGCGAAACTCGACCGGCTCATTCACGAGCGGCTGCGCCTCGGGATACTGAGCGCGCTCGCGGCTAATGAATCGCTCACGTTTAACGAACTGAAGAAGCTGCTCAAAACGACTGACGGCAATCTCAGCGTGCACGCCCGCAAACTCGAAGACGCCCACTATGTCACGTGCACCAAGTCCTTCGAAGGACGTCTGCCTAAGACCGAATACCGCTTGACGCCCACGGGACGCCGCGCGCTCGAACGCTACCTCGATCACATGGAGGCTTTAATTCAGGCGATGCGCGAGCGATAAAAAAATTTGACCTCTAACTTTATGTATAAAAGTACTTCATTAAACAATGTACACGTCGCGATCATCATGGATGGCAATGGGCGATGGGCGACGGCGCGCGGGCTTCCCAGACTGGCCGGGCATCAAGCCGGGGCGGCCGCTGTTCGCCGAACGGTCGAGGCGGCGGTCGAAATGGGTGTCGCCACCCTGACCCTCTATGCTTTCTCCTCGGACAACTGGAAGCGGCCGGCCGGCGAAGTCGCTGGACTGATGCAGTTGTTCCGGGCCTACCTGATGGGGGAGCGCGCGGCGTGTATCGAGAACGGCATTCGCCTGGAGGTGATCGGGCGGCGCGATCGCGTGGATGAGGCTCTGCGCTCGACCATTGAAGAGATCGAGCGAGCGACGAGCCGCGGGCGGAGGCTCCATCTGCGTATTGCGGTGGATTATTCCGGACGTGGAGCCATTCTGCAGGCTGCATCGCAACTCCAGGCGCGATCGTCCCGCGGCGGCGCGCTCAGTCACGAGCATTTTTCCGGTCTGTTAGGTAGTGTGCCAGACGTGGACCTGCTCATCCGCACAGGAGGCGAGCAGCGTTTAAGCGATTTCTTGCTCTGGGAAAGCGCCTACGCCGAGCTAATTTTCACCGCCTGCATGTGGCCGGATTTCATGCGCGAGGAGCTCGCATCCGCGCTGCGGGAGTTTGCCCGGCGGGAGCGCCGCTTCGGAGGATTGCCGGGTGTACGTCCAACGGATGTGGTCCCGGCCGGCGCGGTGTAGGAAAATGAATCCATCCGAATGCAGGAGCAGGGGAGATTCATTACTTTTGAAGGCATCGACGGCAGCGGCAAAACGACGCAGATGAAACTGCTTGCGGACCGGCTGCGCGGGCAAGGCCGAAACGTGCTCGAGACGGTTGAACCGGGCGGAACCGCCATTGGCAAGCAGGTTCGGCGGATTCTGCTCGACGCGGAGAATCACGACCTCCGTCCGACAGCCGAATTGCTGCTCTACTTCGCCAGCCGCGCGCAGAATGTGGAGGAGTGCATTCTGCCCGCGCTCTCTGCCGGAAATATCGTGCTCTGCGATCGATTTACCGACTCGACATTGGCCTACCAGGGATATGCACGAGGGCTCGGCGAAGAAACGGTGCGCACGCTTGACAAGATCGCCTGCGGCGGCTTAGTTCCCGATCTCACGCTGCTGATCGACGTCGACGTCGACACGGGCCTTACGCGAACGCAGGCGAGAAACGTGGAGACTGCCGCCACCGATACGCGCATGGACGAGCAGTCGCTCGCATTTCATCGCAAAGTGCGTGACGCGTATACGGCGCTGGCAAAGCAGTACGCCGGCCGGTTTCGTATCATCGACGGCCGTGGCGCCTCCGACGTTGTGGCTGCCAAGGTATGGGAAAGCGTGGTTGCCTATGTTTGAAAACTTCTGGGGAAACGCGCACATCAGGCGCGCGCTCGAGCGGATGATCCAGCAAGACCGGATTGCGCAGACTTTGCTGTTCGCGGGGCCGGAAGGCGTGGGAAAAGCCACTTTGGCGCGCCGTTTTGCGGCACAGTTGCTGGGCGATACCGCGAAAATCGAACAGGACGATCTCAGCCTGGAGCATAACCTCGATATCATTGCCGCGCGTGAACGGTGGCCGGCTGACAAACGTAACCAGGACCCGCTGCTTTTTGCCTCACATCCCGATTTCGTCACGTTCGCGCCCGACGGACCCCTGCGGCAGATCTCCATCGAGCAGATGCGCCTGCTCAAAGAACGCGCACCTTTCAAACCGCTACGCGGCGATCGCCGGGTTTTTCTCATCGATCATATTGACCGCGCAGGCGAGCAGGCGGCCAACTCTTTGCTGAAGACTCTGGAGGAACCGCCCGAGCATCTCATCCTGATCGTGACCGCTGAGAACGCTTACGATCTCCTACCGACCATTCGGTCGCGGGCGGTGCCGTTTTGGTTTGCGCCAGTCTCGGATGAGGAAATGAAGGAGTTCGCAGCGGCGCGCAGTCTGGATCATGCGGATCGCCGCGCACGGTTGGCCGCCGGCAGTCCAGGTGTGGCGATTTCGCTTGACCTGGAAACGAACGACAAGCGCCGCGCGGCTATGCTCACGCTGCTCGAAGTAGCTGCGGGGGTAGCGCCATTCGGAGCGTGGATTTCATATTCGGAGAACATCGCCCGGAGCAAAAGCGAGAAGTTGGAATTGTATCTACGCGTTCTATACGGTTTACTTCGCGACCTGCTGATTCTCAGCCAGGGCAAGGGCGCCATCCGGAATGAAGACGCACGCGCCAGACTCGAAGCTGTCAGCGCGAAGCTATCGTTCGGATGGATTCGAACAGCAGTAAAGAAAGTGGACGACCTGGTGGAACTGCTGAGACGCAATATTCAGAAGACCATCGCGCTGGACGATTTGATCATTGAGCTGAGAGCGGCATGAGATCAGACTGGGCCGAGCATGCTCGGCCGCTACAACAATTCGAAGGTTTCGCCCCAGTCGGGTATGACGGTTTCGATTCCGTATTGTGCTTGAATGGCCGTTTGCAGCACGCCGGCGCCTTCTATTTCGCCGTGTATCAGAAAGATTTTCTTCACGATTCCTACCAGCGGCTTCATCCATGCCAATAACTCGCCCTGGTCGGCATGGGCGCTCAACGCCTGCAGGCTGTCGATTTCGGCGCGCACGCGCATGGGCTCACCGAAAATTTTCACTTCAGGCCATTTATCCACCAGCTTCCTGCCGAGCGTATTTTCCGCCTGGAATCCGGTAATTAACACGGTGTTGCGCGGGTCCTCGATGTTATTGCGCAGATGGTGCAGGATCCTGCCGGCTTCGCACATGCCGGACGGCGAGATAATGACGCACGGCCCGTGCAAGCCGTTCAGCTTCTTTGATTCAATCGCTTCGCGGACGTAAGTAAGGCGTTTGAAGCCGAATGGATCGCCTCCGCCCGTCAGGTATTTGCGCGTCTCTTCGTCGTAGCACTCGGGATGCTCGCGAAAGACTTTTGTGACATCCACCGCTAGCGGACTATCAACGAACATTGGGATATTCGGCACCCGCCTCTCGTTAAAAAGCTCGTGAAGCAAGAGCACCAACTGCTGTGCTCGGCCCACGGCAAAGGCAGGCACGATGACTTTTCCGCCCCGCCCTGCCGTCCGGTTAATGACATCGGCTAGCTTATCTTTGACGGCCCCGGGATCCGGATGCTTGCGCCCGCCGTACGTGCTTTCCACGATCAGATAATCAGCGGCAGAAGGAGGATCCGGATCGCGGATGATCGGCATATTCGGACGGCCTACGTCTCCCGAAAAAAGAAGCCGCACGTCGCGGCCGTCTTCCTGGGAGCGCAGCAGGATGGTCGCCGAACCCAGAATGTGGCCGGCGTCGTGAAACTCGCAGTTAAGCCGCTCGCTCAACTGCTTTAATGCGTAATAGGGCGTCGCTTGGAACAATGGCAACGTCTGCTCGGCATCTGCAACTCTGAACAGGGGGTCTACCGGCGGTTCCAAACGGCGACGCTTGTTTAGAAATTCGGCGTCCTTGTCCTGGATATGTGCGGTATCAAGGAGCATGGCGTGCGACAGGTCGATGGTTGCCGAGGTAGCGTAAATCGGGCCGCTAAAACCGTTCTTTACTAGCAGCGGCAAATTGCCGCTGTGATCGATATGGGCATGCGACAGGATCACGGCATCAATCGACTGAACGGGAAACGGGAAGTGACGGTTTCGCTCCTGAGCTTGTTTGCGGCGGCCCTGGTACATGCCGCAATCCAGCAGATACTCCTTGCCGTCTGCAACCAGTTGGTGCATGGAGCCGGTGACGGTGCGGGCGGCCCCCCAGAAGGTAAGCTTCATCGCGATTTTGCGTCGTACCGGGAGGCAGTGGGGATGTGTATCATCCTCATGACGATAGCATCCGATTTGAACACTGGAGGCGAATGGCCCGCCTAGGTAGCCTCCTTGCGTTTTAAGCAATACCCGCTAAAATAGAAGTTGCAGGCGTCGAACGACATGAGTGGGCGAAAGCCCACTTTTTTGTTGGCCGTCGCTTCTTGAGAAGGGCATGCGGCAGGAAGTAGTCTCTAAAGTCGAGGAAATCGCTCAGCGCGTGGCCGCTTCGGACGGCATCGAAGTGGTAGAGGTCGAGTTGAAGGGGGGTGGCAGCAACCAATTCCTCCGGATCTCCATCGATAAACCTGAGGGTGTTACGCACGCGGACTGCGAGATGGTCTCTCAGCAGGTAGGGACGATTCTAGACGTCGAGGACGTCGTGCCAGGCCATTACACGCTCGAGGTCAGCTCGCCGGGCGTGGAGCGGAAGCTGCTCAAACCGCAAGACTACCTCCGATTTCAGGGGAAGAAGGTCAAGATCGTGCTTCGAGAACCGGTCGAAAACCAGCGCAGTTGGGAGGGTATGCTGGCAGGCTTCGAAAACGGCACGATTTCGCTCGAGGCAGGCGCCGGCCGCGTCCTCCATTTCCCTCTCCACCAAGTGGAACGGGCCAATCTGAAGTTTGAGTGGTAGTTCTCTCCGGGTACTAAGCCAAGCGACATAGCGAAAGAGGATTTATTTTGGATACGATCTACCAGTCCATCGAGATTTTAAGCAAGGAGAAGGGTATCGACACGCAAATCGTCCTTGACGCCGTTAAAGACGCCATGCTGATCGCCGCCCGCAAGCATTTCCGCACCGAGGAAGACTACGTAGCGGAACTGGACGAGAAGACCGGCGCTATTCGCTTGTTTGCGGTAAAGAAAGTGGTCGAACAGGTCACCGATCCGATCAAAGAGATGACGGTCGATCAGGCTGTGCGGATTAATCCCGACGCGACGGTCGGAAGCGAAGTGAGGATCGAGAAGCCTACGGTGGCACTGGGGCGAATCTCGGCGCAAACCGCCAAACAGGTCATTTTCCAGAAGGTGCGCGAAGCCGAACGGGAAACCGTCTATAGCGAATATTCCGGCCGTGTCGGCGAATTGGTGAACTGCACCGTGAAGCGCATCGAAGGGCCGGATCTGATCCTCGATCTCGGCAAAACCGAATCGCGTTTGCCCAAGAAGGAACAGTCGAAGCTGGAAAGTTTCACCGTGGGGGACCGCGTGCGGTGCGTGATCCGGCTGGTGGACAAATCGAGTAAGGGTCCCGGCGTGGTGGTGTCGCGTGCGGCGCCCGAGCTGGTGATGCGGCTGTTTGAACAGGAAGTGCCGGAGATCTACGACTCGACGGTCATCATTAAGGGATGCGCGCGCGAAGCCGGCGAGCGCACCAAAATCGCCGTGCAGAGCCGCGATCGTGATGTGGACAGCGTGGGGGCTTGCGTGGGCATGAAGGGCATGCGTGTACAGTCCATCATCCGCGAGCTGCGGGGTGAAAAAATCGACATCATCGAGTACTCGGATGACCCGGTCATTTTTGCCACCCACGCGCTCAGCCCCGCCAAGATCAGCCGCGTGAGCATCATCGATGCGGCCGAAAAGCATATGGAAGTGATTGTCGACGATTCGCAGCTCTCACTCGCCATTGGGAAGAAAGGTCAGAATGTTCGGCTTGGGGCCAAGCTGCTGGGCTGGAAGATCGATATCAAGAGCGAAGAAGAGAAGCGGCAGGAAGTTGAAACCGCAATGGCTGCACTGGTGGTTCCCGGGGCGCCGGTATCGGTGTTGATCGACTACGGTCTGGAAGAAGGGATCGCCGAAAAACTGCTGGAAGCCGGGGTTTCTACCGTCGAGAAACTGGGTAACATGACGCCCGAGCAGCTGGAAGAGATTCCGGACATCGGGGAGAACTTAGTCGAAAAAATTCAGGTTGCCGTAAATAATTACTACGGCCAGTTCGAGACCGCCGACAACGGTGGGGCCCAGCCGGTCGATGCGGCGGGGCCGGTTGAGCCGCAATCACCGGATGCGCAGGTGGAACCCGAGTCGAATCCGGAAGAGGCGCCTCCTGAAGACCGTGCTGCTCTCGATGAGACCACGGAAACCCCGGAAACCGAACAAAAGGCGCAGCCTGCCGGAGGTGAGTCTGATACGATAATAGATTCCCGGTCAGGCGCAAAAGACCGTGGTTCGGAGAAAACCCCAGAGGAGGGGCAGGAAGGCTGAAGTAGGAAGTTAAGTCGCTTTATTTATGAACAAGATTCGCATTAACGTCCTGGCGCGGGAGCTGGAAGTCAAAGCCCATGAATTGCTCGATAAGCTCCCCGAGCTCGGCGTTACCGAGAAGAAGACTCACTCCAGCTCCGTCGATGACGATGTTGCCGATAAATTACGGCGCATCTTTGGGTCGGGCGGATCAGGTGAACCGCAGCAGCCGGCGAGCTCAAACGGCGCCGCAACCGCTATGGTCGAAGAGCCGGCTGTTGAACCGGAGCGCCCCGAAGTACCACAGGCGACTGCTCCTGAAGCCGCTCCTCAGCCCGAAGCCGCGCGCGAACCTGCCCCCGCCGTTGAAGAAAAGGCGCCGCCGCGGGTATCGCCGCCACAAGCGCAACGGTTGCGGCCTCCATTGGCAACGACACCGGCAGTGCCCGGACCGCCTAGAGCACCAGCCCCGCCTCTACCGCCGGCACCAGGTCTGGCCAGTCGTCCGATGGGTCCGGTCAGACCAATTCCATCCGCGCCCAGACCGGGACAGATTCTGTCCGGCCCGCGCCAGCCATTGCCCGGCGGTGTTCGGCCGCCAGAGACAGTCCGCATGGGAAGCGGAGGTGCGCCTTCAGCCGCGGCCAGATCGACGGCCCCGGCAACGCAGACTCCAGGAGCGCCGGCGTCCGCGGCACCGCCCATGCCGATTCGGAGCGCGCCTGCGCGTCCCAGCTTTGCGGGACAGCCCGCGGCGCGCCCGGTGGTGCCTCCGCGGCCTGACCTCGCTGCTAAACTTTCGCAATCGCGTCCTGCAACACCGGGCGCGCCCGTAGCGGCACGCCCGGGCATCCCGTCGAGGGCGCAGAGTTCTCCGGTTCCGGGTCAGCCGATCTATCGCGGACCCATTCGCCCCGGCCAGCCAATCGTCGCGCGTCCAGGGCCAGCGGCGCGAACGGGACCTCCCGGCTTCCGGCCGGCCGGGCCACGGCCCATGCATCCAACTTCTCGCGGCATGGTTGCGCCTGGCATTGCGCCGCCTCCAATGGAGCAGCCGCGCCGTCCTGGAGATAACAGAGGCCGCCCCCGCCAGCAGCGGGATCGCGTGGTCGAGCGTGAAGAGAAAATACTGCGGCCCGCGGTAAGGCGCGAAACGCCTTCCGGACCGCCTCCGGTGAATCGCGAGATCACCATTTCCGAAGGAATTACGGTTAAAGAGCTTTCGGAAAAGCTGGATGTCAAAGCCAGCCTGGTGATCAAGAAGCTCGTCGACCGCAACATCTTCGCCACGATTAACCAGACACTCGATTCCAAATTGGCCACGGAGCTGTCACGGGAATTCGGCGCATCCACGGCCACCGTCAGTTTCGAAGAAGAGGCCATGCACGAGGTCGAAACGGCGCAAGTGGAGAAGGACCAGGTAAAGCGCGCGCCGGTCGTCACCATCATGGGCCATGTGGATCACGGAAAGACTTCGCTGCTGGATTCCATCCGGCAGGCCCGTGTGGCAGAGAAGGAGGCCGGCGGGATCACGCAGCACATTGGCGCCTACCAGGTAGAAAAGAACGGCCGCAAAATCGTCTTCATCGATACGCCCGGCCACGAGGCATTTACTCGCATGCGTTCGCGTGGCGCAAAAGTCACCGATATCGTAGTGCTGGTAGTGGCTGCGGATGACGGCGTGATGCCGCAAACCATCGAAGCGATCGATCATGCGCGCGCGGCGAAGGTACCGATCATCGTCGCGATCAATAAAATCGACAGACCGGACGCGCAGCCCGACCGCATCAAGCAGCAGCTCTCCGATCGCGGGCTGCTCGCCGAGGACTGGGGCGGTGACGTTGTCATGGTCCCGGTGTCGGCCAAAATGAAGATCGGTCTCGATCTTTTGCTCGAGATGATTCTTCTGGTTGCCGATCTGCAGGATCTGCGCGCGAACCCCCTGCGACCTGCGATGGGCTCAGTGCTCGAAGCCAAGCTGGATCGCGGCCGGGGGCCCGTAGCTACAGTCCTGGTTCGCAACGGCACGCTGCGAGTGGGGGATTACTTTATCTGCGGCTCCGTATTCGGTAAGGTGCGCGCGATGCTCAACGATCTTGGCGAGCAGGTGCGCGAGGCAGAGCCTTCCACTCCGGTCGAAGTGCTCGGTCTCGAAGACATGCCCGAGGCCGGCGATACGTTTCAGGTAGTGTCCGACACCGTCAAGGCCAAGCAAATCGTGGTCTACCGCGAATCCAAAGCGCGCGAGCAGGCGCTGGGTAAGTCGAGCCGTCTCACCCTTGAACAACTGCACAAGCAGATGGAAGCGGGCGAGATCAAGGAACTGCCTATTATTCTCAAAACCGACGTGGGCGGTTCCGCCGAGGTGCTCAGCGACACATTGCAGAAGCTTTCGAACGACAAAGTTCGCGTCCGCGTGCTGCGCTCGGGCGTAGGTGCGATCACCGAATCGGATGTGCTGCTGGCCTTGACGTCGAACGCAATCGTGATCGGATTCAACGTCCGGCCGGAGCGAAACGCGGAAGCCATCGCCGAGCAGGAAAAGGTCGATATCCGGTTGCACACAATCATTTACAACCTGATCGACGAGATCAAGCAAGCCATGACGGGCCTGCTGGCGCCGGTGTTCCGCGAAGTTTACCAAGGCAAAGCCGAGGTGCGCGATACGTTCCGCATCAGCAAGGTTGGCTTGGTGGCTGGCTGCCTGGTGCAGGACGGGCATCTCACCCGTGGCAGCGCGATTCGGCTGCTGCGCGATAACGTCGTGATCCATACCGGTAAGGTCGGCTCGTTGCGGCGGTTTAAGGATGATGTGAGCGAGGTGCGCAGCGGGATGGAATGCGGCGTGACTATTGAGAATTTCGCCGACGTCAAGCCGCGCGACATCATCGAGGCGTTTGTCACCGAAAAAGTAGCGCCCGAAGTTTTTGCGTGACCGCGCCGCCTTATAACACATGGCCTCAATCGGTGTATTGACGCTGGAGTTGCGGCTCGAGAACTCGCATTCGTTGAAAGAAAAGCGTCACGTCGTGAAGGGCCTGCGGGACCGGTTGCATAACAAATTTAACGTGTCGGTGGCGGAGATCGATTGCCAGGATTTGTGGCAGCGGGCGGTGTTGGCGGCGGTCATCGTTTCTTCGGACCGTGTGCACGCTGAGCAGGTTCTGCAATCCGTGGAAAACGAAACGGCGTCGCTGTTGGGCCCGGCTTTGACGGCTGCGACGGTTGAGTGGATGTGAACTGCCCACCGGAGGCGTCGATTGTTGTTATGGATCAGCATCGCGCAGAGCGTGTTTCGGAAACCGTCCGTGAGGAATTGGCTGAGATCATCGGGTTTGAGATCGAGGATCCGCGGCTGGCAACGGTGGACGTTACCGGCGTTCTCGTGGCTTCCGACTTGCGCAACGCCGTCGTCCGCATACGCTTATCCGGCGACGAGCGGGAGCAGCGCGCGGCCCTGGCCGCCCTGGATCATGCCCGGCATTACCTCCGGCAGGAACTGGCGCGCCGCCTGAATTTGCGGAAAGTACCGGAGTTGCATTTCGAACCGGATCCCGCCGCGGATGCCACCGAGCGGATCGAAATTTTGCTGAAACGAACGAAAAAAGTGCGCCGCTCAACGGAAAATCAGCCCTAAATTGAAACAGGTTGTGTTAGTTTTGTTTTTGTTGTCGCTGGTTGGCGCGGCGGTTGCACCGGCGCGTCCGGCGGATAAGACCGACACGCTGCGACTGGAATCGAGCGTGGTGGCGATGGGGTCTGCCTACTCGGTGGTGGTTTATGGCGAAGATCGGACTCGCATGGAGGCCGCGGTGGATGCGGCGTTTGCCGAGGTCCACCGGCTGGACGAAATGCTCTCCAATTACAAGCCCGAGAGCGAGTTAAGCGAGATTAATCGCAAGGCGGGCGAGAGTGCCGTGGACGCGACGCCGGAATTATTTGGCCTGCTCCAGTCGTGTGTGGAATACAGCCGGCAGAGCGAAGGGGCATTCGACATCACGGTCGGGCCGCTGATGAAAGTGTGGGGATTTTACAAAGGTACCGGCCGTCTGCCGCATCGAGCGGAGATTCGGGGCGCACTGGAACACGTAGGATACCGGAACATCGTGCTCGATTCCGCGCAACGGACCGTCCGATTCGCGCAGCGGGGTGTGGAGCTGGATCCGGGCGGTATCGGGAAAGGATACGCGGTGGATCGAATGGTGGAGATCCTGAAGCAGTACGGGACCCGGACGGCGCTGGTTTCAGCCTCGGGAAGCAGCATCTACGGACTAGGCACGCCACCCGGCGAGAAGGGCTGGAGAGTACACATCCGCGATCCGAAAGATGACAGCAAGAGCGTCGAAGATGTGTATTTAAGAGACGAATCGATGTCGACCTCGGGCAATTACGAAAAATTCTTTCGTGCCGAAGGCAGGATATACAGCCATATCATGGATCCCCGCACCGGTTGGCCGGCGCAAGGCGTGCTATCGGTGTCCGCCGTTGCGCCACGCACCGTTGATAGCGAGGCTTGGACCAAACCGCTGTTCGTCAACGGCCGGGCGTGGGCGGCGAAACACAAACCCGCAGGCCTTCGCGCCTTTTTCTGCGAGGACACACCGGAGCAATCATGCGCGTGGCTCCAATGAACA
>Ga0070681_10003059_pt1 | contig 15509 bp, 18 predicted proteins | sample KBSC83BmetaG_FD_65650 | JGI IMG/M metagenome (GOLD analysis project Ga0070681, IMG submission 65650) | Corn rhizosphere microbial communities from Kellogg Biological Station, Michigan, USA - KBS C8-3B metaG | ecosystem: Host-associated > Plants > Roots > Rhizosphere | place: USA: Michigan...
CCCCCGCGCCGCCGCCGGCCATGCCATAGGCGATGCCGCCGCCCGTCACGTCCACCGGTGCCACGAACGAGCCGCCCGTCGTCGTCCCGTTGGGGCCGATCGTCGCCACGCCGTTGCCCGCGGGATTGCCGAGCGTCTCGGTGCCGGTGCCGATGCCGGGGCTCGAGTTTCCGGCCAGCGTGCCGCTCGAGGTCTGGCCCGGCGACTGGCCGAGCTCGGGGTTGCCGTTGTCGTTGGCGAACGTCGAGTTGGGCCCGAACGGATCCGGGTTGGCGTTGGTCGACGCGGGATTGGTGGTGACGTTGGTCGCCGCGGGGCCGCTCGCCGTCACGCCCGTCGTGCCGGCCGATGTCCCGGCCGTGGTGGGGGATGCGGTCGACGGATTGGGAACCGCGGGGCTGAAGGGGCCGTTGTCCATGCTGGTCTGCGTGGCCGGCGTGCCGGGCGTGGTGGCGAGCGGCGCCGTGGTCGTGCGGCCGGGATTGGCGATGACGCTGCCGCCGGTCGGCGCGCCGGCGGTCGTGGCGGCCTGCGCGTACGCCATGGCGAGCGCGAGGGCCGTGAGGGCGACACGGGGAATGGTCATGGGCATGGAAGGCTCCTGTCTGTCCGATCGTGGTTGTCTTTCGATCGGTCTTCCAGTGCCGGGGTTGCCAGCCTGCATAGGCTGTTGGACGCAGGCGCCCGGCGCGCGCGCGCGCCGGAGCCGGTGAAGCGCGGGTCAGTCGTCGAACTCGGAAGGCCAGTCGTCCATCTGCACGCCGGCGGTGTCCTCGTCGGAGGACCAGCGCGGATGGCTCCAGGGGCCGGCCTCGAAGACCGGCACGCCGTCCTCGTCGATCTCGAGGATGGGAGGAAGCTTCATCTTGCGGGGTTCGATTCTCGCCTTCGATTTCATGTTCGCTTTCTCGTCGCGTGTGAGCCTGAACCGAATCTAGTCCGTCGCGCGGCGGGCCGCCAGCCGGAAACCCGCATCCTTCGGTAGGACATTTTCCCCACCGCGCGTCGGACGCTCGGACCCACCGCCCCTAGTGCGGCACGCGGAAGCGCGAGATGGTCCAGTGGGTGACGAAGTCCTCGGGCTCGTCGCCCACGGGCGGGGTGAGGGGCAGCGCGAGGTTGGTGACGTACATGGAATTGCCCACCACCACCATGCTCGCGGGGAAGAGCAGCCCGCGCGGCGTGCCGTCGGCGCGCACGCCGAGGAACTCGCCGGCCTTGATGGTGATGCGCCCCGAGGCGTTGAGCGCCACCACCTGGTCGGCCTGGTTCGTCGCGACCCACAGCCGGCCGTTCTCGAGGAGCAGGCCGTCGGCGCCGAAGAGGCTGATGGAGAACACGCTCAGCGCGTGGCTCGCCACGTCCATCGCGAGCACGCGATGGTCCCCCGTGTTGGCGATATAGAGCGTCTTCTGGTCCGTGGAGAGCGCGAGACCGTTGGCCCCGAACGGCGGCGTGCCGGCGGTGGCGAGCTGCGGATCGTGCGAGACCGTGGTGACCGGGCACGGCGTGGCGCACGTGGCCGCGTGGGCGACCTGGAAGATCGCGCCCTGGAAGGAGTCCGAGATGTACGCGTTGCCCGCGCTGTCGAACACCATGCCGTTGGGGGCCGCCTTGCCGGAGGAGCCGAAGGTGATCGTGTCGCTGCTGCCGTCCGGGTTGGCGGCCGTGCCCGGGGCGGGCGCGCCGATGATCGGCATCAGCGCCACCGTCTCGACGGGCGTGGAGGCATCGAAGTTGGCCGGGATGCGCTGCAGGCTCCCGGCGCCGAAGTTGAGGATGTAGACCTTGCCGCCGGAGAAGGCGAGCCCGAGCAGCGGCGCGGCGCCGAAGTCCTTCATCGCGCTCACGTGGCCGTCGTGGTCGAGGCGCACGAGCTTGTTGCTGTTGGGGCCGAAGTCGAACGTGCCGACGAACAGGTCGCCCGTGGCGGGATTGGCGGTGATGCCCTCGGGGAAGCGCACGCCGTCGGGCAGCGTGGCGAAATGCTCGGTGTCGACGAACGCGATGCCCGCGGCGGGCGCGGCGGAGTGGTCGGCGGCGGCGGGAAGCGCGCCAGCGCCCGCGACGAGGCAGGCGATCCAGAACTTGCTCATGGGGATCCTCCTCTGGCGCGAGCGCGAAGGACGCCCGCGGGGAAGCCATGCTCTGCCGCCCGGCGAGCGAAGTCAACCGAGCGCGAGCACCACCGCGACCGCCACGGCGACCACGTACGCGACGCTGATCGAGATGCGCGCGACGCTCACCTTGCGCCGCGGGCGGGCGTGCGGCGGCATCGTCCAGCCGCCGCGCGTGCGCGCGAGCTCGTCCTCGGCGCGCAGCACCGCGAGGCGCTCGAGGGCGCGCGACGAATCGAAGCGCGGCGAGGCGCGCAGCTCGATCGGCTCCTCGCGCGCCGCGTGCGGGCGCGGGCCGGTGGTCGCCACCACGAGGTCGGGGGCGCCCTCGGGCAGCGTCGGCGCGCTCGACGCATGGGGACGCTCGAGGCTCTCCGCCTCGGCCGCCCGCACCTGCGGGACCGCCGCCCACAGGTCCTCGGCCATCTCGGTGGCCGTGGCATAGCGCTCGTCGGGCTTCTTCTTCAGCGCGCGCGCGACGATGAGGTCCACCACCGGCGGCAAGTCGCGCGCGAGGTGGCTGGGCGGCGTCGCGGCGAGGTTCGCGAGCTTGAAGGTGAGCTCGCCCAGGTCCTCGCCCGCGAACGGGCGCACGCCGGTGAGCATCTCGTAGAGCACGAGCCCCAGCGAGAAGATGTCGGCGCGATGGTCGAACGGCTGGCCCACGATCTGCTCGGGCGACATGTACTGCGGCGAGCCGAGCAGCAGCCCGGTCTGGGTCTTCACCGCCGGCTCGCGCAGGCGCGCGATGCCGAAGTCCATGATCTTCACGCGCCCGTCGCCGAGCAGCATGATGTTGCCTGGCTTCACGTCGCGGTGCACCACGCCCTGCGCGTGCGCGACCGCGAGCCCTTCGGCGACCGAGGCGGCGATGGTGAGCGCCTGCGAGGGCTTGAGGCTCGCGTTGCGGATCAGCTCGCGCAGGTCCATGCCCTCGAGCAGCTCCATGGCGATGAACGCGTTGTCGCCCTCGCGGCCCATCTCGTAGATGGTGATGATGGTGGGATGGCTGATGCGCGCCGCGGCGCGCGCCTCCTGCAGGAAGCGCGCCTCGTGCTGGTCGCGCTCCTCGCGGCTTCCCCCGCCGAGCGCGATGGTCTTGATGGCGACCACGCGGTCGAGCGTGGTGTCCTCGGCGCGGTACACCACGCCCATGGCCCCGCGCCCCAGCTCGGCGACGACGCGGAAGCGCCCGAACTGCGCGGGCAGGGCGGGCGCCATCACGAGCCCCCGAGCTGGCGGCGCAGGTCGCGCCAGAAATCGCTCTTCGGCGGCTCGGCCGGCGGCGCCGGCTTGGCCGCGACGAAGGTGTGCGCGAGCGTCATGCGATCGCCCGGCTTGAGGTCGATCACGCGCTGCACCGGCGCGAAGCCCGCGAGGCGCACGACGAACACGTGGTGGCCCGGGGGCACCTCGATCTGCGTGAGCGGCGGCGTGCGCCCGCGCGGCACGCCGTCGACGGACACGTCGCCGCGCGGCCTGATGGCGAGCGTGACCACCGCCGGCTCGGGCGGGAGGAGGCCGTGGCGCACCGAGCGCGCGGCCCAGCCGAGCGAGAGGATGGCGAGAACGCCCGCCACGCCATAGCCCAGCATCCGCCGCCGGTAGGCGGTGCGCCGCGCCGGGTCGGGCGCGTAGAGCGAGTGCTGGCGCACGCGCGTGTCGGTGAAGTCGCCCGCCGGCGCCAGGCCCGCGGCGCGTTCCGGATCGCGCAGCTTGAGCGCGCGCGAGAAATCCTCGGTGACCAGCACGCGCTCGGCCGTCGCGAAACGCGCCGCGGCCGCCGCGGCGGTGAGGCCGTCGCCGAACACGCGCCCGCCGGAGCCCCGTTCGGTGAGCGCGAGCGGCCCGTAGTTGAGGCCCACCTGCAGCACGGCACCCTCGCGGCCGTGGAGCGTCTCCATGATGTCGAGGGCGCGCGCCGGATCGCCGAACATGACGACCGCGATGCCGTCCTCGGCATCCAGCACCGCGCGGTCCGCCTCGGCCAAGGGCGCCACGGCCGCCCGCACGCTCGCCTCCAGCTCCTGCTTGAGCGCCGCCTGCTCGGAGACGCCGCGCGCCGCGAAGCGCGGGATGCGCAGGAACGCGACGCTCGCGTGCACCGCGGCGGGCACCGGGGAAGCCGGGTCGGGGGAGGCCATGGCGAATTGTAACGGGCGGATGTAGTCCCGCGCCTACGCGGTCCCGCGGCCGCATCGGCGCACCGGTGATCCGTAGGCCGATCACCTACGCGCGCTTGCCGTTCCGCTGATACCCGCGTAGCTCGCGGCGCGCCAAACTGGCGGCTCGCAACCGGTTCGTTGGAGGCGACATGGATGTCGCGCTGGACAAGACGCGCGGATTCGAGCGCAACGATCCACGCTGGCACGGCCGCATCGAGATAGCGGAATCCGTCGACGAGGTGGTGGGCCTGGTGCGCGATTACGTCGCGACCCTCGCCCCGCAGCACGTCATGCGCCTGCCCGATGTCTGCCGGGCCCTGCGCGTGAAGGCGGAAGACGACATCGAGTACTGGACGTTCCGTCTCTCGCAACGCCCGGCGCTCGAGGACGGCGAGCAGGTCGACGGAGAGCTGTTGCAGGAGGTCTTCAACCACTTCCTGCACGCGTCCCTGCGCATCTCGCAGATCCGGCGCGACGGGGGCGGCCGGTCCCGCTTCGGCCACCGAGGCGTGTAGGCGGGCTCCTACGGGATCGCGGCGCCTCGTCTTACAGAGACTCCTGGAGACGGCGGGGACAATGGACGGTCTGTCCCGGTGCCGGCGGCCCGCTGCGGGTCGATCGCCATGATCTCCTGGTTCGGTCAGCTCGAAAGTGCCCAAAGCGCCACCGCGGTGGTCGCCATCGCGCGCGACTACCTCGCGCTCTGGTCTCCCGAAGAGATCGCGCTGCTGCCGTCGGCGGTACGGCCCGGGCGCGTGCGCGACGGCGCGGACGTGACCGACCTCAACGCACGGCTGGTCGAGGCCTATCGCAACACGCGCGCGAGCGGCGACGCGCTCGCGGCGCTGCAGCGGCTCAGCGGTTTCTTCGCGCGCGCTTCCGTGCGCATCGGGCAACTGGGCGACGAGAATGCGCGCGGCGAGGCGGGCGATGTCCCCGCCGCGGGACGCGTGCAGGCGCGCGGCGAGTAGCGTGCGCCTCAGGCAGCGGGCGGCAGGTCGCCCGGCGCGGCTTCGCAATCGTTGGCGGCGCGGGCGTGGCGTGCCGTGCGACCCTGCAGGCGCGCCTCGGCGTCGCGCAGCACCCAGCGCCGGCCCTCGCGTACCCACACGTGGAACGGCAAGTCGACATCGGCGAATACGGGCTGGTCTTCCATGGCGGTGCGCGGTTCGTTTCGTAGAGCAAGACTCTAGCCCCCCGGAAGCCCGGTCCGTGTCGGCGCCCCCTGAGTTCTTCGTAGGAGGCGGCCGCTCGGCGCTGCCCGGCGCGCGCGCACGCGAACTTAACGCGCGCCGCTTTCTCGAAAGGGTCTGAAGTCCCCGGAGCGACAGCATGGGCGTCTGGAGATGCGCGCGCGAGTTCCTCGACCATTTCGTGGCCGCCTTCCACGGCTGGCAGGACGACTCCGCGCCGAGCATGGGCGCGGCGCTCGCCTTCTACACCCTCTTCTCGATGGCGCCGCTGATGGTGCTGGTGATCGCCATCGCGGGCCTCGTCATCGGCCACGACCGCGCCCAGGCGCTGCTCCTCACGCAGCTCTCGGGCCTGCTCGGCGAGACCGGGGCGCTGGGCGTGAAGTCGGTGCTCTCCGCGACGCGCACTTCCTACGACGGATTCATCGCCACGAGCGCCAGCCTCGTCACGCTGGCGGTCGGCGCGACCACGGTGTTCGCCGAGCTGAAGAACGACCTCGACCGCATCTGGAAGTACCGCGCGCCGCGCGACCCGGACTTCTGGACCATCGCCCGCGCGCGGCTGCTTTCGTTCGGCATGGTGGTGGTGATCGGCTTCCTGCTGCTGGTCTCGCTGGTGGTGAGCGCGGCCCTGTCGTACGTGGGGGGCATGATCGGCGGCGGCGCGGCGGCGATGCGCGTGCTGGAGCTCGCGGTATCGCTCGGGGTGACGACCGGCCTCTTCGCGCTCGTGTTCAAGGTGCTGCCGAGCGCCCCCATCATGTGGCGCGACGTGTGGCTGGGCTCGCTCGTCACGGCGGTGCTCTTCTGGGTCGGGAAGTACCTCATCGGCCTGTACATCGGCCGCAGCGTGGTCGCCTCCTCGTACGGGGCCGCGGGCACGCTCGTGGTGGCGATCGTCTGGGTCTACTACTCGGCGCAGGTGTTCTTCTTCGGCGCCGAGTTCACGCGCGCGTACGCGTGCCGGCACGGCTCCCACAGCCTGGTGCCGGACGCCGCCAACTCGGACTTCGTGCGCGAGGACGAAGGGATGGTCGAGCGCGCGCGCCGCATCGTGAAGGGCAAGGACCCGGCGCTCGTCCCGCCGCATCCGCGCGCCTCCTGAGCCGGGCGCCATGATCGGCCTGGCCGAAATCGGACGCATCGCCAAGCATTCGGTGCAGGGCTGGCTCGACGACGGCGCCTCCAGCATGGGCGCGGCGCTCGCGTTCTACACGCTCTTCTCGATGGCGCCGCTGCTGCTGGTGGCGATCACCATCGCCGGATTCTGGATCGGCCGCGAGGCGGCGCAGGACCTGCTCATCGCGCAGCTCTCCGAGCTCACCGGGCCCAAGGGCGCGGCCGGCATCCGCTTCCTCGTGCAGGCCACCCACGGCGCGAGCTACCTGCCCGCCGCCGTCGGGTCGGTGGTGCTCTTCGTGGGCGCGACCACGGTGTTCAACGAGCTGAAGAACGACCTCGACCGCATCTGGCGCGTGCATGCGACCCGCCCGAAGGGCTTCCTCGCCGTGGTGCGCCGGCGCCTGCTCTCGGTCGCCATGGTGCTCACGATCGGCTTCCTGATGATGGTGTCGCTCCTCGCGAGCACGGTGATCTCCGGGCTGGGCGAGCGCATCTTCGCGGGCGGCTGGCAGGCGGTGCGCATGCTCGAGTTCGCGAGCTCGTTCCTGGTGGTGATGGGGCTCTTCGCGATGATCTACAAGCTGCTGCCGAGCACCACGGTGGCGTGGGGCGACGTGTGGGTCGGCTCCGCCGTCACCTCGGTGCTGTTCTGGCTCGGCAAGTTCCTGATCGGCATCTACCTCGGCCGCGCCGCGGTGGGCTCGATGTTCGGCGCCGCGGGCGCGGTGGTCGTGCTCGTGGCGTGGGTCTACTACTCGGCGCAGGTCTTCCTGCTGGGCGCCGAGTTCACGCGCGCCTACGCCATGCGCCACGGCTCGCGGCAGGAGGACCGCCACGCGCGGCTCGACCGCATCGCGCGGCCGATGACCGAAGCCGAGGTGCTCGATCGCGCCAGGAACCTCGTCAAGGGCAGCGATCCGCTTCTTGCCCGGGGGCGTTGAGCGGCCGCTTGCGGTCCGCTCGAACGCGGTTCCCGCTGTTCGCAGCTTTCCCTATCTCAACGACTTGTAGCGAAGGCGATGCGGCTGCACGGCTTCCTCGCCGAGGCGCTCCAGCTTGTCCGCTTCGTACTCGTGGTAGTTGCCCTGGTAGAAGTACCACTGCGAGTCGCCTTCCGCGGCGAGGATGTGGGTGGCGATGCGGTCGAGGAACCAGCGGTCGTGCGAGATCACCAGGACGGTGCCGGCGAACTCCTGCAGCGCGTCTTCCAGCGCGCGCAGCGTCTCGACGTCGAGGTCGTTGGACGGCTCGTCGAGCAGGAGCACGTTGCCCCCGTCGAGCAGCGTCTTGGCGAGGTGCAGGCGCCCGCGCTCGCCGCCCGAGAGGTTGCCCACCAGCTTCTGCTGGTCCTGGCCCTTGAAGTTGAAGCGGCCGAGGTAGGCGCGCGACTGGATCTCGAACTTGCCGATGGTGAGGATGTCCTGGCCGTTGGAGATCGCCTCCCACACGTTCTTCTTCTCGGGGAACTTGCGCGTCTGGTCCACCACCGAGAGCTTCACGGTGTGGCCGATCGTGATGTTGCCGGAGTCGGGCTTTTCCTTGCCCACGATCATGCGGAACAGCGTCGACTTGCCCGCGCCGTTGGGACCGATGATGCCGACGATGGCGCCGGGCGGGATCTTGAACGAGAGGTTGTCGATCAGCAGCCGGTCGCCGTAGGCCTTGGAGACGTTCTCGAACTCGATCACCTCGTTGCCCAGGCGCTCGGCCACCGGGATGAAGATCTCCGCCGTCTCGTTGCGCTTCTGGTATTCGTAGTCGTTCAGCTCCTCGAAGCGCTTGAGGCGCGCCGTGTTCTTGGTCTGCTGGCCCTTGGCGTTGCGCCGGACCCACTCGAGCTCCCGCTTGATCGCCTTCTGGCGCGCGGTCTCGCTCGACTCCTCCTTCTGCAGGCGGTCGCGCTTCTGCTCGAGCCACTCGCTGTAGTTGCCCTTGTACGGGATGCCCGTGCCGCGGTCGAGCTCGAGGATCCACTCGGCGGCGTTGTCGAGGAAGTAGCGGTCGTGCGTCACGGCCACCACGGTGCCGGGGAAGCGCTGCAGGTATTGCTCCAGCCACTCGACGCTCTCGGCATCGAGGTGGTTGGTGGGCTCGTCCAGCAGCAGCATGTCGGGCTTCGAGAGCAGCAGGCGGCAGAGCGCCACGCGGCGCTTCTCGCCGCCGGAGAGCACGTCGACCGTCTGGTCCCACGGCGGCAGGCGCAGCGCGTCGGCGGCGACCTCGAGCTGGGTGTCGAGCGTATCCGAGCCGGCCGAGGCGAGGAGCTTTTCCAGCTTCTCCTGCTCGGCGGCGAGCTTGTCGAAGTCCGCGTCGGGCTCGGCGTACTCCGCATACACCTGCTCGAGGCGCTTCTTGGCCTTGAACACCTCGCCCAGGCCCTCCTCCACTGCCTCGCGCACGGTGTGGCCCGGGTCGAGCTGCGGCTCCTGCGGCAGGTAGCCCACGCGGATGCCGGGCATGGGGATCGCCTCGCCCTCGAAGTCGGTGTCGAGGCCGGCCATGATCTTCAGCACCGTGGACTTGCCGGCGCCATTGAGCCCCAGCAGGCCGATCTTGGCGCCGGGATGGAAGGAGAGCGAGATGTTCTTGAGGATCTGGCGCTTGGGGGGAACGGTCTTCCCCACGCGGATCATCGTGTAGACGTACTGGGCCATGGGAGTTTCTGCGAGGAGGTGTTTCTTTGGTGCAGCGCGCTAGTTTACCAGAGCGCACGCCCGGCCCGGCGCGCACGAAAAAAAGAGGCCGGCGGGATTTCTCCGGCCGGCCAAGAGCAGGTCAGGGGATCTCGGTGGCTACCTGCGGAGCGAATCGGTGGGGTAGGCGGGGACGAGGGCCGCCTGCGCGCTGGTCACCGGGGCCGGCGCGGACGCGAAATCGACGGGGCGCGCGTATTGCGCAAGCTGCTCCTGGTAGTCATCCACGACCCAGTGCGCCGCGACCCAGTCACGGCGCGCGCCATGGCGCTCCCAGTGCGCGGGCGCCCAGATGTAGCCGGCGCGGGGCGCGGGCTCGGGATCGCTCGCGAGGGGCGCCACGGGCTTGCCGACGTTGGCATACCACCGGAAGTCCACGTCGGGCGTGAGGTCGGTGAAGCCCAGCGCGGGCACCGAGGCGCTTGCGAGCGCGGCGGTGGCGAAGCCGGCCGAGATCAAGCTTTGGATGAGGCGCATGGTCGGTCCCCGGTGGGTTGGATGCGATACGAGGACACGTTAACGCCGGCGCCGGGCGCGCTATGCCAGCGCCGCGCCCATTCGCCGGTCGGCCGGAGCCGACAATTCGTGCAGGACCCGCGCTAGTCGGGAGCCGAAGTGAGGTCGGGAGACGAAATGAAAATGCCGGCGCCCTGCGGCGCCGGCACCGGCATGAATCGGACGCCGCGCGGTCAGCGCAACGAGCTCACCGTCATCGCGGAACCCGCGGCGAAGGCCGAGGAGCCGGGCGTGGACATGGCGCGCGGCAGCGTCATGGCCGCGGCGGCGACCAGGGTTGCCAGCAGTACACGTCTCGTCCACATGGTGCGCCTCCTCGTCTCTCATCCTCGAGATCAGGGTACGCGGCGCACCGCGGGCGCTCTGCCGGTCGGCGGCCGAAAGCCGCGTCGGAGCCGGCCGACAGGGCGCGTCGGAAGATGCCGTTACTTGCCCGGGCTGTTGGTCTCGTTGTCGTTGTCGCGCTGGATCTTCGCGTCCGGCGTGCTCTTCGCGTTGCCGGGCTTCTTCGCCTTCGCGCCCGAGGCGCCGGCGCTCGCCGCGGCGCTGTCGCTCATGGCCGCGGCGCCATGGGCGGAGGGCGACGTGTTGTCCTTGTCGATCGATTCGTAGGTGCTCGAGCCGGGGCTGGGCGAGACGGCGTTGGCGTTCGCGTTGGCGCTCGTGTCGGCCGCGGCGCCGGTCGAGGCACTGCTCGATGGCGAGGTGTAGGTCTGCGACGTATTGTCGGTGCCGGGGGCCTTCTTGTTCTTGTGCATGTCGCCCAGTGCGAGCGCGGTTCCGCTCGTGACGACGAGGATGGATGAGAAGAAGACGGGGGCGAGCTTGCGCATCGGGTCCTCCAGGGGATAGGGGTTGGTCGAGAGTTGCTCGCACACCCGGTGCAAGCCCCGTGCCACGGCGGGGCCGTCCCCTGGAAGCCTCAACGCGCGGCGGCGTGCACTTTTTGCGGCGCGCCGCCAAAAAGTGCCGACGCGAGTGCGCCGGCACCTACCTGCGGGCCCGCAATCAGTAAACGCGCACGCCGCGGTGCGGCCCGTGGCGAACCCACGCGCCGCCGTGCCAGACCCAACGGCCGTTCACTTGCACCCAGGTGGCGGGCTCGTACGCGTAGCCCGGGCGCGCGTGCACCCAGTGGCCGCCGACCCAGACGTGGTGGCGATGACGCCACTCCCACACGCCCGGCACCCAGATGAATCCGGCGCGCGGAGCGGGAACGACCTCGATGCGCGCGGGCGGCGGCGCGACATCGACGAACAGATCCACATGGGCGGCGGCCGCCGGAAGGGCGCTACCCGCGAGGGTGGCCGCGGCGAGGGTTGCGATGATGAGCTTGTGCATGGTGTCACCTCCTTGATCGCAAAAAACGCGTGCGGCCGTCCGGTGGATGACAAAAAAAATTGGGCGGGCCGCGTCATCGCGGCCCGCCCCATGCGCGTTGCGCCGGGTCGACTATCGGCGATACGGATTGTCCGGCGCGCGGTCCTCGCGGTTCGGCACGCCGTCGTGGTCGCGGTCATGGTCGCGCTGGGCGAAGTGCTCGCCGTTCCAGCGCTCCCGGTCCCACGTTCCGCGTTCCAGCACCCAGCGGCCGTCACGCTGTTCCCAGCGATCGGGGTGCCAGTACATGCCGTGGTGCTCGCGGATGTAGTGGCCCTTCGTCCAGTGATAGTGGCCGCCGCGCCAATCCCAGTAGCCGGGCGCCCACACATAGCCCGCACGCGGCGCGGGCACGACCTCGTAGCGCGGCGCCGGCGGCGCCACGTCGACGTACACGCCGAACGCCGCCGACGACGTCAGCGGAATGGCACCGATCGCGGAAACCACGAGCGCGCCCAACAGCAGCTTGCGTTTGTCCATGGCGAATCCTTCTCGTAAAAGAGAGCGATTCCACCTTACCGGCCCGGCGCAGGGGCCCACTACCGGCCGGCGCCCATTCGGGCGTCGGAGGGCTCCGACAACGCGTCGGAGCACGCGCATCCGCGAAGCCGCGCGCTGAGGTAAATTGACGGTCTTCCCGAGGAATCCCCCATGACACTCCTGTCCGACGCCCCCCACCTGGTTCGCGACCGCGAAGAGCTCGAAGCCTTCTGGATGCCGTTCACGGCCAACCGCCAGTTCAAGTCCGCGCCGCGGCTCTTCGTGAAGGCCGAGGGCATGTACTACACCACCGACGACGGGCGCCGCGTGCTCGACGGCTTCGCGGGGCTGTGGTGCTGCAATGCCGGGCATTGCCGCAAGCCCATCACGGAGGCGATCCAGAAGCAGGCCGCCGTGATGGACTATTCGCCCGCGTTCCAGATGGGCCATCCGCTCGCCTTCGAGCTCGCCAACCGCGTCGTCGATCTCGCCCCCGGCAAGCTCGACCACGTCTTCTTCTGCAACTCGGGCTCCGAGGCCGTCGACACGGCGCTCAAGATCGCGCTCGGGTACCACCGCTTGCGCGGCGAGGGCGCGCGCACGCGCCTCATCGGCCGCGAGCGCGGCTACCACGGCGTGGGCTTCGGCGGCATTTCCGTCGGGGGCATCGTCGCCAACCGGAAGATGTTCGGCACGATGCTCACCGGCGTCGACCACCTGCAGCACACGCTCGACATCGAGAAGAACGCGTACTCGCGCGGCCAGCCCGCGTGGGGCGCGCAGCTCGCCGACGAGCTCGAGCGCCTGGTGGCGCTGCACGACGCATCGACCATCGCGGCGGTGATCGTCGAGCCCATCGCGGGATCCACCGGCGTGATCCTGCCGCCCAGGGGATACCTCCAGCGGCTGCGCGAGATCACGAAGAAGCACGGCATCCTGCTCATCTTCGACGAGGTGATCACCGCGTTCGGCCGCGTGGGCGCGAGCTTCGCCGCGGACGTGTACGGCGTCGAGCCGGACATGATCACGTTCGCGAAGGGCGTCACCTCGGGCACCGTGCCCATGGGCGGCGTGATCGTGTCCTCGGACATCTACCAGTCGTACATGGGCGGGCCGCCCGCCGCGATCGAGATCTTCCACGGCTACACGTACTCGGCGCACCCGCTCGCCTGCGCCGCGGGCGTGGCGACGCTGCAGCTCTACAAGGACGAGGACCTCTTCGCGCGCGCCGCGAAGATGGCGCCGGTGTTCGAGGACGCGCTGCATTCGCTCAAGGGCACGCGCCACGTGATCGACATCCGCAACCAGGGACTCGTGGGCGGCATCGAGCTCGCCCCGCGCCCCGGCACCCCGGGCGCGCGCGGCTTCGAGGCCTACCTGCGCTGCTACGAGAAGAACGTGCTGATCCGCTCCACCGGCGACATCATGGCCATCGCCCCGGCGCTCATCGTCGAGGAGAAGCAGATCGACCAGATCGTCTCGACCCTGCGGGAAGTCCTCTCCACCCTGGACTAAAGTCGCGGCCGCCCGGGCGCTCCCGCGACGTAGGTCGAATTGCGCCCGCGGGGGTGCGCGGTCCATGATCGGCCCGACGATGCCGCCCGGTCCGGCGGGCGGCCTTCCCGGAGGATGCCGTGCACATTGTCACCAGGGCTCTACTGAACGCGGCGCTGTGGGCGCTGGTGTTCGCCGGCACATCGGCGCGCGGCGACGTCTTCACCCATCCCTGGGAGCAGCAATTGCACCAGACGGACTGCGACCAGATCGTGACCTACAACCCGACCAAGAAGTGGATCTGGGTCACCATCTACGACCTGGGCAAGACCCAGCATCTCGACTATGGATGGGTGGCGCCGCTCAACGGCCGCGGCTGGAAATCGGGGAACTACTCGTGCGCGGCGTACTACTACGTGCGCGCCCAGGTGAAGGACAACGAGGGAAGGAACCCCGTCGACGGGCCGGACATCTTCGACACGACGGTCCAGGTGTACGCCTCCCACCACAATCTGTGGTTGCTTACCGACTACGTGCAGATCCGCGAGGGCGGCAACGTCATCAACCTGCACGAGCGCGACAGGACTTTCGCGTGGGCCTTCGACGCTCCTTCCCCGGACACGTACAACAACGCGCCGATAGTCGACGCCCCGATCCTCACGGTGGTCAATGGCGGTCCGCAGGCGATGTTCGTTGCCGCCACCAGGACCGGGTTCGACCTGGCCAACGCCCCGAGATGCATTCCGGCGGGAGGTCAGGCCGAATTCGAGACGAGCGACAACGGCAGGTGGGTCTTCGACATTTTCGGGCCGTACCCGAACTGCAACGCGAGGACCAATTTCAACGGCATGGCGCCCATCCCGTGGACCGTGGATTGGGGCAGGCACAAGGTCGTATTGCGCCCGGGCCTCACGGTCACCGCCGCGCCCCAGCCGGGCATCAACCAGTACTCGTTCACGAACTCGACACCCTTCACCGTGAAGTACGTGGTCGAGGGTGCCGCCGCCGGCCCCGCCCCGTGCGTTGCCGCGGGAGCCACATCGGCGGTCTACCAGTTGCCGCCCACGACGCCCCCGGGTCCGCGCAAGGTCACCTCGTACAGCGTCGGGAGGTGCGGCGACGCGAACGATGCCGGCGTGAAGCTCGCGACGGACAACGTCCCCATCATGCCGTTCAAGATCAACTACACCTTCCGATGGGGCTTTTTCCCCGACTGATCCGGGCATAATCCCGCCTTTCCACGGCGCGCTCGGAGGCGGAGATGGCGGCAGGCATGAAGGTCGCGGTGGTGACGGGCGCGGGCACGGGCATCGGCAAGGCGGCGGCGCTGGCGCTCCTGAAGGAAGGCTACAGCGTCGTGCTCACCGGGCGGCGCAAGGAGCTGCTCGACAAGGCGGTGGCCGATTCCGGCGCGGGCGATCGCGCGCTCGCCATCGCCGCCGACGTCGGCGTGCCGGATTCGGTGAAGGCGCTCTTCGCCGCCACGAAGGAGAGGTTCGGCCGCCTCGACGTCCTCTTCAACAACGCGGGCATGGGCGCGCCGGCGATGCCGATGGAGGACCTGCCGTTCGACAAGTGGCAGGCCGTCGTCGCCGCCAACCTCACCGGCACGTTCCTCTGCTGCCAGGAAGCCATCCGCATCATGAAGGCGCAGTCACCGAAAGGCGGCCGCATCATCAACAACGGCTCGATCTCGGCGCATGCACCGCGCCCGATGTCGATCGCCTACACCGCCACCAAGCACGCGGTCACCGGCATCACGAAGACGATCTCGCTCGACGGGCGCAAGGACGACATCGCGTGCTGCCAGATCGACATCGGCAACGCCGCCACCGAGATGACGGATCGCATGACCAAGGGCGTGATGCAGGCCAACGGCGAGGTGAAGGTCGAGCCGCGCATGGACGTGGCGCACGTGGCGAGCGCGGTCGTCTACATGGCGAGCCTGCCGCTCGATGCGAACGTGCAGTTCATGACCATCATGGCGACGAAGATGCCCTTCGTCGGCCGCGGCTAGGACTCCTCGCCCCCCGGAACGCCGGCGAGGTGCTGCTCGCGGCGCTTCATCGAGAGGTACTGCTCGCGGCTCATCTCGTGGAGCTGGCGCGCGAAGCGCTCGGTGGCGTCGAACCACGCCTCGAAGCGCCGGCCCGCGCGCCCCTGGGGCGGCGTCGCCAGCGAGTCGAGGTAGGCCTCGATGGCGAGGAAGTAGCGCATGGTGTTGCGCTCCATCACGCCGCGCATGCCGCCCACGAGGTGCGCCCGGCCTCCATCCTCGACGGTCGTGAAGCCGACCTTGCTCGCCCCCGCGGTCGCGAGGTAGGCCTGCATCGCGAGCTGGCCCAGCGC
>Ga0070681_10003060_pt1 | contig 15508 bp, 12 predicted proteins | sample KBSC83BmetaG_FD_65650 | JGI IMG/M metagenome (GOLD analysis project Ga0070681, IMG submission 65650) | Corn rhizosphere microbial communities from Kellogg Biological Station, Michigan, USA - KBS C8-3B metaG | ecosystem: Host-associated > Plants > Roots > Rhizosphere | place: USA: Michigan...
TACCAGCCCGGCAAGAAGTATCCGATGCTCGTGTACTTCTACGAGATCCTGTCGAATACGCACCACCAATTCCCCATGCCGATCTTCGACGACCGGCCGCACTTCGCCGAGTATGCGAGCGACGGGTATTTGGTGTTCCAGCCGGACATTGTGTACGAGACCGGCAAGCCCGGATCATCGGCGCTCGACTGCGTGACCAGCGGTGTGAAGAAGGTGATCGAGATGGGCTATGCCGATCCGAAGCACATCGGCATTCAGGGGCACAGCTGGGGCGGCTACGAGACATCGTACATCCTGACGCGCACGAACATGTTCGCGGCGGTGGTCACCGGCGCGCCGCCAACGAACCTCGTGAGCTTCTACGACGAGACGTACCCCGGTACGGGCACGCTGCAGCAGGGGATCGTCGAAGTCGGCCAAGTGAGAATGGGTACGAACCCGTTCGACAATCTGCAGCTGTTCGAGGATCAGTCGGCGTTGTATCACGTCCGCGACATCACGACGCCGTTCATGATCCTGCATGGCACCGCGGACAATGCCGTCGATTGGCACCAGGGCCTCGAGCTCTACGGCGCCGCGCGGCGCTGGGGCAAGCAGGTCATCCTGCTCTCATATCCGGGCGAACCGCATCACCTCGCTCGCAAGGAAAACCAGAAGGACTTCCAGCAGCGGATGAAGCAGTTCTTCGATCACTACTTGAAGGGAACGCCTGCGCCGAAGTGGATGACGGAGGGTGTTCCGCAGACGAGAAAGGGCGGACCGATCGAATAGCTGAGGGAAGAGGGAAGGGGGAAGCGGGAAGAGGGGGATGAGATATGGGGGAAGAGCAACTCTGGCTGCTCTTCCCTCGTACCGCTTCCCCCCGCTTCCCGCTTCCCTCTTCCCTCTTCCCTCTTCCCTCTTCCCGCTAAGGCTTTGCTGCTTGCGTCACCGATCCCTTCGCATACTTGTCGATCCACGCACGCTCATTCAGCATGCGATGGATGTTGTTCCACGATCCGGCAATGCCGTGCGGCTGACCCGCGTACTGAATCATCTTCGCCGGAACGCCATTCTTCTTGATTGCCACGTAGAGCTGTTCGTTCTCCGAGAACGGCACGCGATGGTCGATCTCGCCGTTGATGAACAGCGTCGGCGTTCGAATCTTGTTGGCGTACGTGATCGGTGACTGTTTGATCATCGTCTCGCGCGCTTTGGGATCGGACGGGGGGCCCCAGAACTCCGTTTCTTTCGTGCGCGGGATGTCCGAGTTCGCGTAGTCGCTCGTCCAGTTCGCGATGCCCGCGCCGGACGCGGCGGCGGCGAAGCGATCAGGGTACTGCGTGATCAGCCAGTTGGTCATGAAGCCGCCGTACGAGTGGCCCATCACCGCAACCTTGCGTCGATCGATCGGGAAGTTCGCGATCGAATAGTCGATGCCGGCCATCACGTCCTGACCGTCCTTGGTGCCCCACGCGCCCCACGTCGCCCAGAGAAACTTCTCGCCGTAGCCCGTCGAGCTGCGGAAGTTCACCTCCAGCACGAAGTAGCCGTTCGCGGCGAGATACTGATTCTTGAAATCGAAGCCGTACTCGTTCGCGCTGTGCGGGCCGCCGTGATTGCTCACGACCATCGGCCACGAGCCGCCGCCGCCCTGCTTGTACCCGTACGGAAAGAGCAGCCAGCCCTCGATCGGCGTCCCATCCGCACTCGTGAAGCTCAATCGCTCAGCGCGGCTCAGCGCGACTTCGTGGATGAACGGATCATGCACGTGCGTCAGTTGGCGTTCGCCGCTGCCGTCGAAGTTCGCGACGAAAATCTCCGACGGCGCTTCGAACGTGCCGACCTGGTACGCCATCTTCGTAAATGCGCGATCGTAGCTGAATCCGCTCAGCCGGCGCTGGCCCGCGGTCACTTGCTCGACGACGCCACCGGGGACTGAAACGCGGAACAGATGCGTCGTGCCACCGATGCCACCGGTGAAGTAGACGTGCTTCCCATCCTTGCTCCAGAATGCGCCCTGCGGGAGATAGTCCCAGTTCTCGGTGAGATTGATCTCCCTTCCGCCTGCCGCCGGAATCACGACGAGATCGACGGGACCGCCGTTGTTCATCTTTTTGCGAATCACCGCGTCGGTCGACGTTGAACGCGTCGACAGGATCCACGCGCCGTCGGGCGAGAACTGTGCACCGTTGTACGAGTGCTCGTCGCTGTTCGTGAGAACCTTGACCGTGCCTTCCGGCGTGATCGTGTAGACGTCGCTGCGGCCGTAGAGCATCTCGTTGCGGTACGTCGAGTCGGCGGTGAACGCGATCAGTGTCCCGGCGCGATTCCAGTTCGCTCCCGCGGGTCTCAGCCCCATGTGCGTGAGCTGACGTTCAGCGCCGTCGCTTGCCGAGATGAAGATTTCCTGCGGCGGACTGATGTCCGGATCGACGCGATTCGGAAGCGGGAAGGGCGCGGCGTCGCGCTGGAAATCCATCCAATCGAACTCGACGCCCTTGAACCTCTCCTCATGACGTTTTGCGAACTCTGATTCGTAGACTTTCTCTCGCTTCGGCGGAGGCACGTCGCGAACGATGGCGGTCCAGCGTCCATCTGCGCTACGAAGCGGAATCCCGCTGCCGCCCCCTCGACCGCCACCGCGCCCGCCCCGTCCACCGCCGGGTGCGGCGCCGCGAACAGCGCCGCTCGGAGCGTTGGTCGGACGATCGGGCGCCGTGGGATCGACCACGAGAGCGACGCCACCGCTGGAGTAGCGAAGCCGGCCATCGTCGAGCCACGCTGGACCGGTGGCGTTGTCACCGGGAGTGCCGACTTGTTTTGCTTGCGAGCCATCTATCGCCGAAAGCCACACCTCGTTCGTGTTGCCATTCGTCGCCTCGACGCGCGTGGTCACGGTGTACGCGACCCACTTGCCGTCGGGCGACATCTCAGGCGCGCCGACGGTTTTGACGCGGTAATAATCCTCGATCGCCAGCGGCCTGCTGCCGGTCTGCGCGCCGGCTGCGGCGGGTGCGAAGGCGATTACCGCAGGGACGAGCGTGCAAACTGCGCGGACGAGCGGCAACATGATGGTCTCCCAGAAGTGCCGATGACGATGGTGGGGCCTGATATTGGCCATCCCTGGCCCTGCTGTCCACATTCAACGCCGTTTCGCGTTGATGGACGCGCGGGGAACGGATCAGTCGAGCTTGGGTAGCGAGGGCAGTCGAAAACGGTTAGCGGAACGCAGCCGCCGGCGTTGTTGCTCGCGCCGATACTATGGGCACTCATTCCATCCATCGGCAATCACGCTCTGTGAGGAACTGGCGAATCACCCTGGCTCCGCGCGCAAAAGGATTGGCTGCTGCGCTCGGCACGGCCGTATTGGTCTCCTGTTCGCCGCTGCGCACGGCGGCGCCACCGCCTCCGCCCCAAGTCGCGATGTCGCGGCGATTCTTCGATCGCGCGATCGTTGCCGCCGACATCGATTCGATGCTCGCGATCATCGAGCGAGTCCATCCGAATCCCTACACTGTCGTGTCGCGCGATTCACTGCGCGCCGTGCGCAACGCACTTGTGACACGATTGCCAGACTCGGCGTCTCGAGTCGACGTGTGGCCATCATTCGCGCGACTCGTTGCCCTGTTGGGAGATGGACATACGAATGTCGAAGTGCCGAGCGAGGAGGTCTTCGGGCTCCTCGCACGAGGCGGCGTCATCTTCCCGATGCGCACGATCGCCGCGGATGCCGGCCGTCTGACGGTCGCGACGTATCTCCCCGGTGACTCGTTGCTTCGCCGGGGCGATGAGATCCTCAGCGTGAACGGATACGCGACGGATTCCTTGCTGCGAACATTCTCAGAGGAGATCGGCGGAGAGACGACGCGATGGCGTGAGCAGGTCGCTGCCCGTCAGCTCGAATCGTTCCTCTTCATGAACCGCATTCGTGCACCGTTCAGTGTCGTCGCGCGCGCGGCCGTCCAGAGCGATTCGAGGCAGCTGACGCTGCAGGGCATCAGCCGCGACAGCCTCGAGGCCAGCAACCGCCGTGCGACGGCGCGTGCAACCGCTGCGTCGACGACGTCGCGCAACTTTTCGTACCGCACGCTGTCCGATCGAACCGGCTATATGAATTTCGTGACGATGGGCGGTGATGTCGGGAAGTTCGAAGCCGATGTCGATCGCATGTTCGCGCAGGTGCGGGCCGATTCCGCGCGATCGCTGATCGTCGATCTTCGGTCCAACGGTGGCGGCGACAGCCGGATGGGCGACGCGCTGCTGTCGCACGTCACGACGCAGCGGTATCGCATGACGTCGGCGAAGCTCTGGAAGATGAGTCGCGAGTATCGCGCATTCTTCAAGTCGCTGGTGCGTCCACCGCTGAACCATCTGCCGATGGAGAAGCTCATTCCGCAGGCTCGGCCATTCTTCTCCGGTCCGGACGGAAGCATCGTTCGAATGGACGTGGATCTCGAGGAGCCGGCGCGTCGTGAGCCGCGATTCGATGGTCCCGTGTGCGTGCTGATCGGAGCACTCACGTTCTCGAGCGCCGTCGATCTCGTGGACGCGATCAAGACATATCACCTCGCGACGCTCATCGGCGAGGAGACGGGTGGCCATCCCAATTCGTTTGGCGAAGTCTACTACTATCGAACGCGTGCAACGGGCTTTCTCGTGGGTATATCGTCGGCGAGCTTCGTCCGCGCGAACGGTGATACCACAGATCATCGCGGTGTGATGCCCGACATCGAGGTTCGACGAACATCCGACGATGTTCGTGCCGGACGCGATCCGGCGCTCGAGCGCGCGAAAGATTGTCCGTCGCGAATGCCGTAGCGGCCTGCTCGATCAGCCCATGTCGAGCACGAGGGACACTGCGGTGGTGAGCTTGCGCCACGCATCCGTCTCGGTCTCGAGCTGTTTTCTCCCGCTGCGCGTGAGCTCGTAGTACTTCGCGCGACGATTGTTGTCCGACGCGCCCCACTCGGCTTTGATCCATCCGCGTCGCTCGAGGCGATGCAGGGCAGGGTAGAGCGAGCCCTGCGGAATCTGCAGCGTCGCGCGCGATACCTGATGCAAGCGCTCGGAGAGCGCCCACCCGTGTTGTGGTTGCAGCGACAACGCTTTGAGGATCAGCAGGTCGAGTGTGCCCTGCGGCAGGTCGAGCTTGTCGTCGGCCATTGGCTTCCCTGTGTGCTTCTACAAGAGTAGGCTTGGTCCGCCTCTGCATCAAGGGTGGGCATCGCAAGACGGCCTATCACGGATCGGCGCGGGCACGGACGGACAGCAACTGAGAAGGAAAATCGCTCCTTTAGAAAAAACAGCCGCTCGGGACGCAACGCGTGGCGTATTGAGCGGCTGTCATTCGATCAAAGCGGTCTGGTTTTCTCCGTGCCGCTCCGTCTGTGAACGTTCTGTCCGTGATCACTCTGGTCGTTTCGTATCACCCAAACTGACAGTCGGCACGAAGGCAGGCTTTCGTCGCGCGGGAGCAGCCTGCTCGAACGCGTACGCCAACTTGAGCAGCGTCGGCTCGCTCCATGCCGGTCCAACAAACGACAGTCCAACCGGAAGTCCCCAGGCGAATCCCATTGGGACCGTGATGTGCGGGTATCCTGCGACGGCGGCAGGCGAAGTGAACGATGCCAAGCCGCCAGGATCGCCGTTCACGAGATCGATCAACGCGGCGGGCGCTTGAGTGGGTGCGACGATCGCATCCAGCTTGTGCTTCTTGATCGTGGCATCGATGCCCTGCATGCCCATCAAGCGATGATTCTTCGCGAGCGCGTCGAGATACTTCTTTTCGGTCAGCGGACCCTTCGCCTGCGCCTGCTCCATGATCTCTTGACCGAAGTACCGCAACTCGCGCGATGCATTCTTGCTGTTGAACGCGATCACGTCTGCCAGTGAATGAATGCCGACGCTCGGCGAAAGCTGGCCGAGATAGGCGTTCAGGTCGGCTTTGAACTCGTAGAGCAGCACCTCGAACTCCGAGTCGTCGGCCTGTCCAGCCGTTTCAATGTCGGCGGGATCGATGATCGTCGCACCGTGCTTCTTCATCAGATCGAGCGCGGCGGCGAGCAGGCGGTCCGTCTCGATGTGATAGCCCGTGAAATGCTTTCGCGCGACACCGATTCGTGCGCCGCGGAGTCCATCGCGATCGAGCGCGGCAGTGTAATCCGTACGCGCGTGTCCAGCACTCGCCGTAGTCGCAGGATCTCTCGCATCCGTGCCGGTGAGCGCGCCCAGAAGAATGGCCGCGTCGCGGACCGTTCGCGCCATTGGGCCGGCGGTGTCCTGACTGTGCGAGATCGGAATGATGCCGGATCTGCTCACGAGTCCCACCGTTGGCTTGATCCCGACGAGTGCAGCGGCGGCCGAAGGCGACGTCACTGATCCATCAGTCTCCGTGCCGATCGCGACGGCGCAGCAGTTCGCGGCGACCGCCGAGCCGGATCCGGAGCTCGAGCCCGATGGTGTGCGATCGAGAGCGTAGGGATTGTGCGTTTGCCCGCCGCGACCGCTCCACCCGCTCGACGAATGCGTCGAGCGAAAATTTGCCCACTCGCTGAGATTGGTCTTGCCGATGATCACCGCGCCGGCCGCGCGCAGGCGTTGCGCGACGAATGAATCTCTTTGCGCGATGTTGTTCGCGAGCGCGAGCGATCCGGCCGTCGTGTGCATCTTGTCGGCCGTGTCGATGTTGTCCTTGATGAGCACGGGAATGCCGTGCAATGGCCCGCGCACTTTCCCGCTCTTTCGCTCGGCGTCCATCTGCGCGGCGATCGATGCCGCGTCGGGATTGAGCTCGATGATGCAATTGATCGCGGGTCCGCGCTGATCGATCGCGTCGATGCGCGCCAGATACTGGCGTACGAGTGACGCCGATGATTCCGCGCCGGATTTCATGCGCGATTGCAGGTCGTCGATCGTGAGCTCGTCGAGGGCGAATGCAGGTGCTTGCCGCGGCGGCGTGTCGGCAGCAGAAGCACCACGATCAGTCCCGGCGTGCGCATCTGTGGCGGACAATGCGACGAACGCGCCACCGATCGATGTTCCAACGAACGCGCGGCGTGTCAGCGATTGTGAGAATTCCGTCTCGTTTTTGTCTCTCATATGTCCTGTCGCGGTGAGTCGCGGCAGCAAAGTGCCTCCTGGCCGTCGATTCGTCCAGTTCATCACGATTCATGCAGAAGTCTCATGATGATGCGCCGGAGATTTCGTTTGAACCATTCCGCGCTTCGTCCTATCGATTGGGTGTCTCCTTCAGGGAAGGCACCTCGTGGTCGCGGGATCGCTCTTCTTCAACCAACGAATGATCGCGATCGTCAGCGTCGCAATGATGGCGACGACGATGCGCGCGCAGACGGCTCGCACGACCGAATTCATCCTCTCTCCACCGACCGAAGGCATCATCGCCACGCGGGTCAAGGCGCCCATCCGCATCGACGGCACTCTCGATGAGCCCGTGTGGCGCGCCGTCAAACCCACCACGCACTTCGTCCAACGGGAGCCGAATGAAGGTGCGCCGGCCTCGATGCCGAGCGAAGTGCGAATGCTGCTCACCGACAGCGCGGTGATCATCGCCGCGCGCATGGACGACGACTATCGTGCGCGGCTCGCGGCGATGGGTCCGCCGGGCGACGGTGCGGCCGGCGGGTATCTCGACGACTACTTCGAGGTGCAGATCGATCCGCATGCGGAGCATCTCACCGCGTTCGCCCTCTCGGTCACGCCGAATGGGACGAAGCGATCGTGGATGGTGAGCCGCGACGGCACTCGCGACGCGACGTGGAGTGTCTCGTGGGAGGTGGCGACGCACATCGACGCGAAGGGATGGACCGTGGAAATGCGAATTCCATTATCCGAGTTCCACATCGCGCCAGGCACCGAGCACTGGGGCGTGCAGTTCGTCCGCTTCTCGTGGCGGCGACAGGAGACCGACGTCTTCCGTGCAGCAGCCGCCACCACGACGGTCGTCGGCGACGCCTCGGGACACCCGTAAGACCATGGTTCTCGAGGTGAAGCACCTGCAGCTGGTGGAGGCGATTGCCGAATTCGGCACGCTGACGAACGCCGGCAAGCATCTCAATCTCACCCAGTCGGCACTGAGTCATCAGCTGGTGGAGCTCGAGCGGCGGCTAGGCACGCCGCTGTTCCATCGGGTTGGTCGCCGACTGGTGCCGACGGTCGCGGGCGATCAGGTGCTTCAGGCGGCGACGCGAACCCTGAAGATTCTCCGACGAGCCGAGTCGACGCTCGAACGAATTGCCGCGGGACGCGAGGCGGTACTTCGCTTCAGCACCGAGTGCTACACGGCGTATCACTGGTTGTCTCCGCTGCTCGCCGAGTATGGGCGTCGATGTCCGAACGTCGAGGTGCAGGTGGTTCCGGAAGCGACGCGTCACCCGATCGATGCATTGCTGGCCGGGCGAATCGATGTGGGCGTCGGAGTCGGCTTCCGCGACGATGAACGATTCGAGATCACGCCGCTCTTCGAGGACGAGCTCGTGCTGATCGCATCGCCCGCACATCGGCTTGCATCGCGCGGGTACGTCACGGCCGCGGATCTCGCGAGCGAGCATGTGTTCGTCTACTCGGAGCCGCGCGACGACAATCCGGTCTTTCGCTATCTACTCGAGCCGGGACGCGTGTCACCGCGCCGCGTATCGATGGTGCAGCTGACCGAAGCAATCATCGAGATGGTGAAGGCCGGCTTGGGCGTCGCCGGCCTCGCGTCATGGGCGGTGGAACCGTATGTCACCGCCGGCGCGGTGGCGTCGCTGAGACTGACGTCGGACGGAGTGCGACGTCGCTGGCAAGCGATAACGCTCAAGCAGCAGACGACGCCGCTGCACATTCGAGAATTCTGTCGATCGCTGGCCGCGGGTCCGCCGAGGGTCGACGTCCGAACTGGGCGTGTGGACTACGGAAGTGCAGATCCCTCGCTGCGCTCGGGATGACTATGGGTGCTCCGGTGCGGCCTGGTCGACGACGAAGCTGCCGACGTCCTGCACATACGCCACGCCGGGCTTGAGCTGCACGAAGATCGCATTGTTGCTGCCGACGGTGCCGACCGACGTGTCGAAGCAATCGTGATACATGATCTCTTGAATGTGCTCCGGCGCGATCTCCGAGAGCACGACGAGAGGCACGTACCCGAAGCGTGCGTTCGGCGGCGCGCCGACTCGCGCGCGTTGACGTTCCATTGGTGTCGGCAAGAGCGTCAGCCGAATCCATTTGCCGTTCACCCAGATCTCTTGCACGCCGGTATTACAGCCGCCGCGGCTCGTCAAAATGTCGGGACGTAGATGCTTGATGACGTCCCACGCGTTGTCGGCTGGATTCCCGCCGGCTGCTTCGATCTGATCCGCATCGAGATAGTAGCTTTTGATTCGAAGCGAGGCCTCTTCAGTGATTCGCACCGTGTTCAACGTCGGGCGGCCGACGACGATCGTGACGCGCGCGGTGTCTCTCGGCGCGACAGCGAAGAAGTGATCGCCTCGCCGATAGCCGATCTTGCGCATCGTGACTTGCAGGTCGGTCGAGTCATTCACCTGAACGGGAATGAGGCTGCGGCCGAGGCTGTCGGTGACGCCGGAGCCGACGACGCTGCGGAGTCCCTTGGTGACGACGAGCTCCGCGCCTGGTATTGGCGCGCCGCTCGAATCGTGCGCTGTGATCTTGACGAATCCCGTTGGAAGTTGAGCGCCCGCGGCCAGCGCGAGCGTCACACTCGCGACAGCGGCGCGAGCGAACAACGGAGCGATTCGCATGGTGGCCTCCTGGCCAGGTTCCGCCGAGGGTGGGCGGCACGTCGACTAGTTAATTGTATGCAATAATTCTGCCGGTGGGGAGTAGTGACAGCTAAGACACCTCGGGCACCAGGATCACCTTTCCCGTCGTCTCCCGCCCACCCAACGCCCGATGCGCTTCAGCCGCCTTCTCGAGCGGAAACTCGGCGCCGATCCGCACGCTGAGCGTGTGATTGCCCACCCAGCCGAGCAGCTCATTCGCTCGCTCGAGGAGCTCGGCGCGCGTGGCAACGTAGTGGTCCAGGGTTGGTCGCGTGAGAAAGAGCGAGCCTTTGCGATTCAGGATCTGCGGATCGAATGGCGGCACAGGTCCACTCGATGCGCCGAAGAGCGCCATGAGTCCGCGGTGCACGAGACAGTCGAGCGATTTGTCGAACGTCGTCTTTCCGACGGAATCGTAGACGACGTTCACGCCCTTGCCGCTCGTGATGCGCTTGGTCTCCGCCGCGAAATCCTGGGTCGTGTAGTCGATGACTTCGTCGGCGCCGGCGTTGCGCGCGAGCTGTCGCTTCTCGGGTGTGGATGCAGTGCCGATGACGAGCGCACCGCGCTTCTTGGCGATCTGGCAGAGCAGTAGTCCAACGCCACCCGCCGCGGCGTGAACCAACGCGCGATGTTCGCGACTCAGCGGGAAAGTCGACGTCGCGAGGTAATGCGCGGTGAGCCCCTGCAGGAACACGGCGGCAGCTTGCTTCGTCGTCACGCCGTCGGGCACCAGCACGGCGCGATCGGCGAGAACGGTCGCCTGCGCGGCATACGCGCCTTTCACTTTTTGCGAAACGACCGCGTCGCCGACCTTGAACTCCGAAACGCCCGAGCCCACAGCGCGCACGGTGCCGGCGGCTTCCGAACCCGGCGTATAGGGTCGTGGGACCTGGTAGACTCCTTCGCGCTGATAGATCTCGATGAAGTTGACGCCGATTGCTTCGACGTCGATGAGCAGCTCGCCCGGTCCCGGCGTGGGCGCTTCGATGTCCTCGAGGCGGAGGACATCGGGACCACCGGTTTCGTGAACTCGAATCGCTTTCATGAGGGAAGAGGGAAGCGGGAAGGGGGAAGGGGGGGAAGAGGTAACGGGGCAGGGCACCAGCGGCAACACCATCGATCGCGCGACGGCACTCCCTCATCCCACGTACCTCATCCCCCCTCTTCCCGCTTCCCTCTTCCCCCTTCCCTCATTTCAACATCGCTTTGGCGATCGTCTGCAGCTGCATATTGCTCGTCCCTTCGTAAATCGCGCCGATCTTCGCGTCGCGATAGAACTTCTCGGCGGGATAGTCCTTCGTGTATCCATAGCCGCCGAACAGCTCGAGCGAGATCGATGTCACGCGCTCGGCGACCTGTGATGCGAACAGCTTGGCCATCGCGCCTTCCATCGCGATGTCATTGCCCGCGTCCTTGAGGCGAGCCGCGTTGTAGACCATGAGCCGCGCCGCCTCGAGCTCCGTGCGCGCTTGCGCCAGTTGGAACTGGATGCCCTGGAAATCCGAGAGCTTCTTTCCGAACTGTGCTCGCTCCTTCACGTAGTCGGTGGCGGCTTTCAGCGCGCCGCCGGCCACGCCGATCATTTGCGCGCCGATGCCGATGCGCCCTTCGTTCAGCGTCTCGATCGCGATCTTGTAGCCCTGACCCACGGGACCGAGCACGTTCTGCGCGGGAACCTCGACGTCGTCGAGAATCAGCTCGGTGGTGCTCGACGCGCGAATGCCGAGCTTGTCTTCCTTCTTGCCGACGCCAAAGCCTTTGAAGCCGCGCTCGACGACGAACGCCGTGATGCCTTTGTAGCCCGCCTGCGGATTCGCGTTCGCGAAGACGACGTACACCTCGGCCTCGGCGCCGTTCGTGATCCACATCTTTCGGCCGTTCAGCACCCAGCAATCGCCGCGCTGCTCGGCACGGGCGTGCATGCCGAACGCGTCGGAACCGGAGCCGGGCTCTGAGAGCGCGTAGGCGCCGACCTTCTCGCCAGTCATTCGCGGCAGGTAGGTCGACTTGATGTAGTCGCTGCCGTACGTGCGAATTGGATAGTTGACGAGCGTGTTCTGCACGTCGACGAGAATCGCGGCCGATGCGTCGATCTTGCTGATCTCTTCGACCGCGATCGCGACCATGATCAGCGATCCGCCGGCGCCGCCGAACGATTCGTCGACTTCGATGCCCATCAGACCCATCTCGAAGAACTTCTTGATGAGCGACGGATCGAGCTTGCCGGCGCGCTCCATCTCCTGCACGCGCGGGCGAACTTCTTCGTTCGCGAAACCGGCGACGGCGCCCTGAAACATCGCCTCGTCGTCGGAGAGAATTGTCAATGGTGCGTGGGTCATGCGATGGACTCTGCCACCTTTCCTGTGCAGGCCGCGCCGCATTCACCCACGCGGCCGGCGGGATCCCAGCATCGGCACGCATCGGCGTCAGTCGCGACGTGCGCGACATCGACGCCCGCTCGCTGCGCGATGACTTCGCACAGCTGCGCGCTCACGCCAAACGCTTCCGTCACACGGAAGCTGACGTTCGGAAATTCCTTCGCCGCCTCCGCGACCATACGCGGGATGTCCCGCGTCGAGTGCTTGCCGGGCGACAACATGTACGGAAACGCGACCACATCGGTGGCGCCGTCGCGAACGCAGGCCGCGAATCCAGCCGGAATGGAGGGTTCGGCGAGCTCCATATGCGCATATCGCACGAGGACGCCGTCGCCGACCATGTGCTGCAACAGGCCGGCAACGCATACCAGCATGTGATTCGCCTCGGGCTTCACGGACCCGTGGTCGATCAGCAGGATCGATCGCATGCCGACAATATAGCCGTTGGGGGCGGCTGCCCGCCCCCTCTCGCGATGGTCAGCCCAGAGGCTGTGCGGCGATTGCCGGGATCCGCCACACGGTTCGCGCGCGGTGCACTTGCGCCGATGCTCGGCGGGCGCGCCGCAGAGTGACCAACGTCACCTCCGGCCGAGCGCCGATTCGAAACGGAATGCCCCAGTAGCCGGTGCCCGGGCTGATGTAGAGCAGAGCATCCCCTTCGGTGTGCGCGCCCATCGCGTGCTCGAGAAACGGCGAGGCGAGGCTCCAACCCAAGCGAGGAAGAGCGAACTGGCCACAGTGCGTATGTCCACTGAGCGTGAGTGCCACGCCCCGCGAGGCGAGCGATGGCCACAGAGCCGGATTGTGTGCGAACGCGATGACGGTCGTGTCCGCTGGGACGTTTGCCAGCGCTCGATCGATGTCCGGTGCAGCGCTCGATGCGCCACGTCGTCCCCCGGCGGGATCGCCAGTGCCAACCACGGCGATCGTATCCCGTCCTCGCCGGATGAATCTCGCTTCGTTCACGAGCAGTGTGCCGATATCGGCGGCGCGAAGCCGACGCTCGACGTCTTCCCAGCCGGCGTACACGTCGTGATTGCCCGGAATCATGAACACGCCGAGCTGTGCATCGAGACTCCCGAGCATGTCGGCGTAGACACGAACATCTTCGGCGCGATCGTCGACGAGGTCGCCAGTGATCGCGACGAGATCCGGCGACAATGCGTGCGTCGTGTCGACGACGCGGCGCAGGAACTTGCGCGACGTATGCGGACCGACGTGCAGGTCGGAAAGCTGCGCGATGCGAAGTCCGTCGAAGCCCGACGGCAGATCGGGAGCGAACGCGTCGACGTCACGAACGACCAACCATCGCCATCCGACGTAGCCGGCGACGAGCACCAGGCCGACGACTCCAATCACTCCGTTGCGGCCAGATGTCGGGCGATGAGCGCGTGCCCAAAGGGTCACCGGCCAGAGCGCCAATCACTCGCGCTCCGGCGACGAGCGGGAGCAGGAGATTCGCGTACAGGAACGGTCGAAGGACGAGCAGCCGAAACGCGGCAGTTGGATAGAATGGCCAGCCGCGCCAGCGGAGATACAACACCAGCGGCAGTGTGCTCTATGCGGCGAGGCCAAGCACGACGATCGCTGCGCCTGGAAATGAACCCGCGGCGAGGACTGAGAGCTTGCCCCATGCCGCCGAGAAGTACGCCACCGCTCGAAGCGCAACGGTGCGAGCGCCGGGTCGGGCGCGGCGCCGAGATGGAGTAGTCATCTCGAAATTTAGGACCCTGCCTAAGACCGGCTTGTTCTTTCCGCCCTTTTTGCCGTTCATGGGCGACATTCAGGACCAACCGCTGGCCGCGCTTGGATTGCTGGCAACCGGTGGGGCGTCGCGCTCTCGATTGATCAGCCTGGCGAAGATGCGTACACGGTTCGAACGGGATGCACACGGGTTGGGTGCGAACTGTCCGCAGCAGCCTGCCCGACGTGCCTCAGCGTACACCTCCACTTGAAGCGACGCTTCGTCGCGGGGTCCCAGCGCCGAGAGGCCGCGGCGCGCACTACGACGATCACGCGCAGGCTCCGACGGATGAGATCGTCAGAGCCGTGGATCACACTGCGAGACGGAGCTAGCCAGTCTCCATCGGCCTCGGTCGAGTGGCGCCGGGCTAAATCTCCCGACCGGCAGAACGCGCGAGTTGGCTATTTCCTCGACGGCCCGGTAGTACGCATCACGGCGCGTACGGACCCGAGGCCCTGCACCGGGACGAGCGGCGCTGATGCAACGGCCCGCAGGTCCGCAGTCAATCGCGCGCGGGACATGGAACCCAAGTTGGTCACCGACGCGTTCGAGACAACGGTGCGTTCATTGCTCTCCAGGGCATCGCCGTGGTCTCGTCGCGACTTCACGAGAGCGACTATCGCGCCGCCGAGGGCCATCTCATCGGCGTCAGGAGACAACAGGATAATGTTGCGCACGTTACCCGTGTTCCGCCGGATGACATAGGCTTTGGCGTCCTTCTCGAGCGGATGTGTCGCCTGCGCCAGCATCAGGGGGACTGACGTATACTGTGCCGCCTCCTGAGAGCTCAGAAGTCGCGCAACAGAGTCGCGAGCATCACGTATGGCGTAGTAACGCGCCAGCATCTGCGCGAACTCTGGACTCTCTGCTCTGGTAATCCGGTGTCCCGGTTGACTCAAGAACGCCATGAAGGCATCCTGGTCGTTAGGCCGAAACCGCTGAGCGATGGTCTTAAGCGCGGCGTGTTCTGCCACTGAAGAGGTATCGACGACGCCGGCCAGGTGCGAGCCTGCGACCGCCGTCGCGACCGGATACATCCGCGAGGCCACGCGAGTCACGTCGTGGCTTGCGGTTGGTGTGCGATCACATGCGCACAGCAAGGCGAGTAGTGAGCCCGCAAGGAGGTACACTCTGCTCATTGTCTTTTGCTCCTTTGTGCGGCTTCGAAGGCCGGTACGATGTAATGGTCGGTTGTTCGCCCCGGTGCACACGATCACCACGTGTAGCAGTACTCAAGTTCCCTGTCGATCTCATTGCCGGCGGCATCCGTCCACACGGTGTAGACACACGTCAACCACTGTGGCCCGGGATCTCCCGTGCCTCCGCCGGTTCCGCCGCCTCCTGAGCCGTCGCCTTCGACGTCGCAGATAATCTCAGTGTCTGGGCACTCGGTCGTTTCATCCTCACGCTTTCTAATGCTGAGAATCTTGGCGACCCCAGCGGGGTCGCTCAAATCGTTTATCTCCTCATCAACGAGACCGACGTCTTCGATGTCCCACGTCCTTAGCAGACTGTTGAAGTAAACGAGCCGGAGGCCATGACGTTTGGACTTGCCATGAGCAGTCGTGGCGCAGGCCAGACGTCGAATGGCAGCATCAATCCGCTGCTTGTCAGGAACAGCG